>OMBM01000516.1_pt1 | contig 20928 bp, 25 predicted proteins | sample 1644861 | NCBI WGS metagenome assembly OMBM01 (sample SAMEA103958165, study PRJEB25191) | human gut metagenome | biome: human-associated habitat [ENVO:00009003]; feature: intestine environment [ENVO:2100002]; material: feces | place: Germany | collected 2013/2015 | reverse complement strand
TCATTTTCTGGATTTGGTGTAAAAATAGCTGCACGCTGCCCTCAAGTCGCCATATTTAATTATTGGCGACGTGGAAAGTGAAATATTGGCGACTTGGGCGACGCAGGTTGACAAGGGAAAATTATGCTGACTGATGAAATGAAATCAATGGCATATCTTATAAACAAAGAAATCTTAAAAATATTCCCTTACGAATATATTAAAGATGTATGTAGTGGTGAAATTACCATGAAAGAAATAATAGATCAAATAATGATGGAGTGTTGTAAGTATGCTTATGATAATAGTCTGGAAACACATTCTTTGGACTATTATATGGGCGGAGCATCAAAAGCAAACGATAGTGATAGAATGATGTATCAAAGGGTATTAGATTATGTTCGAAATAAACGAGAAATAGAACAAATAGAATTGGAAAAAATCGGAATTAATAAATATGATGATCAAATAAAATACAGATATAACATTATGGATAAAATAAGTGGTCATGAATTGAATAAGTTTCATTTTTGGGAATTACAAAATATTCATGATATGCATCTTGTTAAGGCAATTGTAGATAAGCGTATTGGAAAAGGCAATTTTACACTAGATAAGATGCAAGAATATTCCGATGAGTATGATGGTTTTGTTGACAGTATAAAAAAAGATTGGTATGAAGAACATAAAAATAGGTTATTCGACTATTTGGCTTTTTTTACATTGGAATGGAAATACTCTTTTGACTTTTATTACGAAATAGCAGATGCGCTATCTTATATGAAAAGGCGAAATATTAAGAATATGAGAAACTGGATTGCCTTATTTAGTGCGCCTTTATTAATGTATTCTGATTTATTGTTAAGTCACCCTGGGGTTGTACCTGGAAGAGTAACATCTAATAATCGTATGTTAACTGCTAGAAGAAAATATATTAAATATATTGTGAAATCTGATTCTCTAGATTATGAGGCTGTAAAGAAGCAATTTATGGGGGCGAATGTTATTATCTGTACAATTTTAGAACGTGCTACTATAGGTGGTAAAAGTTTACAACATTGGTTTTTGGAGAATACTGTGGAACAAGATTGGCTTTCAGTTATGGAAGAGTATAATGCTTTCCAAGCTTTTGTTTCTAATAAGAAGTGGAATAAGAAAAAATTGAGAATTGTCAAAGATATATATAATGAATTAAGTTTTGATTATAAAAATCACGAAATTCGTTCTTAGAAGAATTTAGTTGGTATTGTTATACTGATTGTACAAAATTTAATAGGAGGTCGGTAAAATGGCAGAAAACAAAATTGAAGCAATAAAGAAATATGCAAATGAAGAAAATATCAGAAGTGGGTTAAGTGATGATGTGATTATTGAAATAGTGCATGCGTTTAAGGATATTATGCCAGACTTATTTATTGAAAAGTAACTAAAAGACTTAAATGCAGGTAGTAATCGATTTGTCAATAGGTGTTATTAGACGGGTCGCGTTTACTTTTGCATAAGAATTAGCCAGCCGTCTGTTTGCTATACAATTTTTGATATACCCGCTGTCTGGAATATGCTAATTATAGCACCTTTCAGAAAGAAGGCACAACAATATAAGTCGAAATTGGGGGCAAAAATGGATTTTGTGTAATCAGACGATATTTCAGTTAGGTTTTAGTTTTTCATTCAAGGTTATGAGAAACTCAAATAGTATGCTGCTAAGTTGGAAGAATACGTGGAAAAAATCAAAATCTGTGGAGAAGAGCGCAACAGCTACTCGAAAACAGATCATTCAGCCACTTTTATGCGAATTAAGACAGACTACATGGGAAATGACCAGTTGCTTCCAGCTTATAATGTACAGGTCGGTGTTGCAGATGAATACATTGCTGTTGTTGATGTAAATCAGTATCGCTCAGATATGGATTGTTTTATTCCATTGATGAACAAGTTTTATACGACATATGGCTTTTATCCGAAATACCCAGTGGCAGATGCCGGATATGGTTCTTACAATAATTACATCTTCTGTGAGCAGCATGAAATGAAAAAATATATGAAGTTCCCCATGTTCAAGAAAGAGACTACTGACAAAAAGTATCATGAAGATCTATTTCGTGCAGTAAATTTTCCAATCGGGAAAGACGGGATCATGCGTTGCCCAAACGGGAAAAGATTTCATCTTCAGTATCGAAAAAACGTAAAGGGAAACAAGTATGGGCGTCAGGAAGAAGTGTATCAGTGTGAAGATTGCTCCGGCTGTCCATACGCAGAACAATGTAAAAAGACAGATAAAAACCGTACTATTCGGATCAACCGCGAACTTACAGCGATGCATCAGGAAGTGATAGCAAATCTCGAAAGTATCCAAGGAGCACTTCTGAGGATGAACAGATCCATCCAGGCAGAAGGTACTTTTGGTATCATAAAAAACGACCGTTGGTACAAAAGGATTGTCCGAAGAGGAATAAAATCTGTACTGCTCGAAGTATTTCTTGTTTCTATTGGATACAATCTTTATAAATATCATAACAAACATAAAAAAGTTGCAACTGCCGCATAGGGTTTCATAATAGCATTCTTATGGGGTAAGGGGAATTATACCCTTTTTTATGTAATATAACTACTATTACATCCATAAGCAAAAGGACGCATGAAAAAACTCTTGTTTTTTCACACGCCCTTTTTGAAAATCGTTAAGGATATATATGTTAAGCTTTGTTACATAAGATATATTTTATAGGAAACGTCCTTCCTGTGTCAGCCAGTCGGCGACATAATCATGTACGGTCTTCATGGTATCACCGTATTGATTTTCATAGTCTTCATATTCTTTGGCAGTTTTCAGCCGGTGGCTTGCGCCTTCTACAAAAATCAGATGCTTGTCTTCGGCAGCAGACTGATTGTAGATTGTCTCGGAGGCAAGATATTCCCATCCTCCGGTCATACCCATGATCAGGGTTGGAACATGAATCTTTGTTACATTCCCAGGAGCTGCCGCATAGGAAGAATCCCAGTCAATTCCCCATACGTGATCTTCATCATAGCCGAAATTGTCCTCTGTGCGTATAGCATATGAAGAGAGGAAAGTTTTTACTGAGAGGAATCTTGCACCATCCCAGAAAGAACCGGTCATAGAAACTGGATTTTCAGCGTGTCTGACAGAGCGGACGATTTCTTCTGTGATACTTCCGTCTGCATGGATCAGTAGTTGTGGCTCGTGCGTATGTGACATAAGCCGGATATCCTGTGCATAAAGTTTATTATTAAAGAAGCTTTGTGCAGCTCCCGGGATGACAAATGGTTCATCATCGACATAGAGTCCTTCGTTGTTCTCGATTTTTTTCAGTCTTTCTAAAGCGGCATTTACAAGACGCATATTTCGCTGTCCCTGTGCTGTCTGATATTTTCTGATAAATTCACTGCTGAAGCTGGAACCCTCCGGATGAAATCCATTATCCGGGTTGAACAGATCAATGGAAGGATCCAGATCCTTTCCGGAAGTTTCATCTGTGACGGCAGGATCCAGACTGAAAAGCTGCATGACTGCATTTCCCCAGTTCGCATCCAGAAGCATCAGGCCATCCGCAGCGGGATAATCTTCTTTGGCAGTCCACGGGAAGAGCTTTTCCTTTCCGGCGAACACATCTTTACCGTTTTCAGCAATGCATTGATAGGCTGTCAGAAGAGAGGCACCTCCGCTGTGTCCCATCAGAATGATTTTTTCAATATTCTTTCTGGAGCGAAGATAGTTGATCGAATCTCTGACACATTCCAGCTTTTGATTCTGTGTAAAGAGAATTCCCTCTTTATTCATGACATTTGCGCATAAGGTTGTGATTCCTCTGCGGGCCAGCTCGGGAGCGGTCGGAAACGTCAGATAATCTTCATCGGAATGCATTACAAGAACAGCAATTTTGGATAATTCTTTCTGTGTCTCCGATTCAGGCTCTGCTTCCACGGATGGCGCCGCCTCATAGAGAACGGCAGGAATTCTTCTTCCAAGCCGTATAAATTCTGTTTTTACATCATTGTATTTCCATGGTCTGTGACCACTTCTTTTTGGTCGGTTGTTATGCCGTCTGTGTGTTTCCATTAGATTCATCCTCCTGTTCTTTTCTTGTAATCATCCGAAATGCTGATATACCTAAAGGAATGACTACAATTAAGCTTAATACATCTGCGATTGCCTGTGTAGAGGCAACTCCGTTGATTCCCCAGATCTTAGGTGCAATGAGAAGTGCCGGGAAGAAACAGTATCCCTGACGTGTAAGGTTGACTGCCAGTGATCTTCCGGCCATACCAATTCCTGCATAGAACATATTTACAACAGAGTTCACTGCATGGCTGACCAGAACAAGGCACTGCATACGGATACAGAAGATTCCAATCTCAAGTACTTCGGCATCAGCCTGTCTGTTGAAAAGATGAACGATTGGATTGGCAAATCCGGCGACAAGTGCTCCCATTACGATACCGCCTATAAATGATACAATAAGCACAAATTTAAAACTTTCACGTACACGTTTCCATTCTTTCGCTCCCCAGTTAAATCCTGCGATTGGCTGATATCCCTGACCAAATCCAAGAATGACAGCGAATGGAAATTCCATAACACGGTTGGCGACGGAAAGGGCCGCGAGTGTTGCTGTCGAGTAAGTACCGGCTACACGGTTGATAGCTACTGTTGCAAATACTGCAAAGATACTTCGAAGGAAAGAAGAAGAGCCGATAGTAACAACTTCTTTCACATCCGTTCCTACCAGTTTGTAATAACGGATAGATATACACACGGATGTAAGCTTTCTGATATAAGGAGATAACAGGATACAGAAGCTGACTAACTGTGACAAAGCTGTGGCAATTGCTGCACCGGATACTCCAAGATCAAGTACATAGATGAAGAGTGGATCCAGCAGGCAGTTCAGAATACCTCCGAAGCCGATACCAACCATGGCAAGTGTGGTACGTCCTTCGCTTCTAAGACACATATTCAGAATAAAACTTCCGACCATAACCGGAGACGCATACAGGATATAACTTGCATATGCGATGGAATAGTCAATACACTCCGGTGTTGCTCCAAGCGCTTTGACCAGTGGATTGATGGACAGAAGACATACGACTGCGAATACTACACCGAGTATGATTCCTGTAAATAACGAAGTGGAAAGAACACGGTTGGCGTCATCCTGTTTTCGGGCTCCTAAAAGTCTTGCAATGTAGCTGCATGCACCGGCTCCGATCAAAGAACCGATCAGTGTGATAGCTCTTGACAGTGATGCGTTGACACCGACTGCTGCGGTTGCGTTTGTTCCGAGAGTACTTACGAAATAGGTATCTGCCAGATTATATATGGTTGTGATTAACTGTGCAATGATGGTTGGCACAGCCATCTTAGGGATTAATGTTACGATGTTTTCAGTCAACAGACTTTGTTGCTTTTCTTTTGACATATGATTAGGTCTCATAGAAATAACTTTCCTCCTTACATGATTTTCAGGCACCTCTTTTATGATTTGATTATATCATTCTGCTTTTTCCTCTATCAAATCCGATTTGTCTGCTATATTTTCCAGTAAGGAAATTATCAAAAATATAGGATAGATAAGGTAAATAAAAAATCCGATTTGGTTTTGGTTCCAAATCGGATTTTTAGATCATGTATTGTTAGTTTTCTCTTCTTCCACTGCAGCCCCAGGCCTGTATAAGTTTGCCGAGGATGCTATAGAGACTTGTCTTTTCTTCATCAGTGAGAACTTCGAACAGTATTGAAGGTCCGTGTTCCTTGGACGATCCGTCCGGCAATTCATTCTTTCCCTTCTCTGTCAGAGCCACCTGAACCTGGCGGCGGTCTTTTTCGTCTGCGGTACGAACGATAAATTCTTTCTTTTCAAGCTTTCCAAGCAGTTCACTGACAGAAGCACGGTGAATTCCGAGGATTTCTGTCAGTTCTCTCTGGGTTATCCCATCTGTGTGTTCTGCAAGAAGGGCTAACACATTTTTCTGTCTGGATTGCTCTTTTCCGCTGTGAAACAGATAATGCCCGCACTGGCGGAGTCTCGCGTAGAGACCGGCGTCTCCGGTTGCCTCCAGATCAAAATGATGAGAGAGATGCTCTCTGCGTCCGTTATGTTCTCTGCATTCATCATGCTCTCTGCGTCTGTTATGCTCTTTATGTCCGTTATGTTCTCTGCGCTCATCATGCTCGTTGCGCTCATTGCGCTTTTCATGAGCATCATGTGAGCCTTTTGATGATGCATCAGAATCGAGAAGTCCTGCCGCTTTTCTGCCGCGATCACAGTGGAGCGCATCTAAAGGACAATGCCGTCCACATTCATTACATACCTGCTGTTCATTCTTATTATTTATATCTGTCATATGAAATTCCTCCTTGTCTGGAAAATAATTGTTTGGTGCCTTACAAATGCTATCATATAGTACTTGCGTTCAATTGTCAAGTACCTTACAAAAAATCCTTGAAATTTTAAGAAGAATTTATACCACGTCCTGTTATTCTTTATCGAGAAGAAAGTTTAAAAATGCCCGGCGGGCAGCTGTTTTTTTGTGCTTGCTATTATATAAAAGATATACAGTTGACTCAATCCGAGGCTTAATATCAACTGTAACAATGGAAGAATCGAGTTGGTCTTTCGGAACCTGACCGCAGTACAGTGCAGCGATTCCCTGTTTGTTCTTGATTAATTTCATAATTGTAGAAGTAAAGGAAATAGAAGATTTGAATTCCGGGCTGAAACCTTCCTTTCGACAGGCGGCCTGAAAATTCAAAGTATCCTGATGATAAGCCCCCATGGAACGACTGTGGGCGATCATCTTTTTTCCTTCCAGCTCCACAAGGGAGATAACACTTTTCTGTGCCAGTTCATCCTCTTCGTTTACATAAATTACAAGGTGATCGGTCTTGTATATAACTTTACTCAGACGGTCATCGATCTGAATTGCATCATTGGCAAATGCAAAATCACATTGATTACCAAGGATCATGTCACTGATGCGGAATCCTTCCATAATCTGCACATTGTATTGTGGATACATTTTCGAAAATTCTGAAATCAGTTCAATAATTCCATATTGACTGCACATAGATGAGAAGGCGAGTGTAAGGTTCGATTCATCATTCTTTGCCAGACGGTTCATCATGGCAGCTCCTTCTTTGGCTGTCCGGACAATCTGCTCTGCGTAAGAGTAATAAGTGTGGGAATAATCATTCAGTTTTACGGAACGGGTTGAACGGTCAAATAATGATACACCCAGTTCTTCTTCTAATTTGTGAATATGCTTTGTAAGTGCCGACTGAGAGATATTCAGCCGGAATGCTGTCTCCTGAAAACTCAGTGTGTCACAGATCGTAATAAATTCTTCCAGTATATCAATATCCATTTTATCTAACCTCTCTTTCGGTTTTATTATTTCTTTTTTAGAAAAAATTATAAAATGATTCGAATTGATTGTCAAATATTTGTGAAATATAATGAGCACATCAAAGGAAAGCGCAGTACGAAATTGAATAACTAACGAACTGCAGTCAGAGAAAGGAGTTAATTTTATGTATATTGACATTCCAAGAGAAGAGTTCGAATGCGATGATCCGAATGTGATCAATGTTCGACAGAAATTGTTTCCGGAGGAGGAGGAGATGCCGTTAGCAAGATATTTTTATAAATATCCTCTTCATTATCCGACACCTGTTGAAATGCAGATCATCAATAACCTGAATCCGATCGATCCGAAAGATGCAATCCAGCCGGAAAATTTTATGGACTTATTAAAGCCTTACGGATACGATAAATGTGAGTTAGGATATTGTATGTTCCCGGACGGATCAGGTTATGTGGCAACTTACCGTGTCAGACCGCCACATATTACAGCAGAAATGGAACGCTGGTATCGGAACTGGAGAAATCTGAAATCTAAAAGTATGGTTCCGGGACATGGAAATTTACGTTACAAAATTTGGAATTATGCGGACCATTATGATCATTACTATGTGAACTGGGAAGATGGCTCGGATGGAATCCATACAACGGAAAGTCTGGATCTCGGACAGGGAGAGAGAATGTATGATACGATCCGTCATCAGTTTGATCTGAAGGATTTCGGTCTGACAGATGAGCGGCTTCAGGAATTGAAAGATGCAGGCTGTCAGACAAACGGAAAGGGAAGTTACGAAACGTTTGATATACCGGGGTCACATCTCTGTCTTGCTTATTCAAGACCATGCCCGCTGGGTGGTGTTGAGACAAGAAGCCGTGAGTGGATTGGATGGAGACCGGTGAACGGAAAGCTGGTACGTGATGAGAAAACATATTGTACGGAAGAATATCTGAAGAAAGTAGTGATTCACACATTGGTTGAATGGGAGCATCTCTATACATTCCTTCCTGAATTGTATGCAGAATACCATGATCAGCCGATTGATGCGGATTAATAACAAAAACAAGCTCTACGAAATAAGGCAGCGTGGGCTGCTGTTAAAAAGGGGGAAAAAGAAATGAGCTCTAATAATACAAATAATATAAAGCCTTTTGGATGGAAGGACAATTTTGGATATCTGAGTGGAAACATCGCCTGTGACCTTACATTTACATTCTGTTCAGGATTCCTTATGAAATTTTACACTGATGTTATGGATGTGCCGGCTGCGATCATCGGTATCATGATGATGTTAGCACAGGTGCTGGATGCCATTACAGATATCGCAATGGGGCAGATCTGTGACCGGTCTAAGACAACGCCGGTTGGTAAATTTAAACCATGGCTCAAACGAATCGCAGGACCGATTGCATTATGCAGCTTTTTGATGTATGCAGTATGGTTCAAGGATATGAGTATGACATTTAAAGTTGTATGGATGTTTGTTACTTATCTTCTGTACTGCAGCATATTCTATACAGCAATCGTAGTACCTTATGGAAGTATGGCAACTGCTGTCACACAGGATCCTACCGAGAGAGCCTCTCTTGCAAATATGAGACACATCGGTGGAACACTTGCTATGACATGTATCAATGTAATCCTTCCACTGGTTGTATATTATACAGATGCTAATGGCAATCAGCAGCTTTCAGGAACGAAGACAGCGATGATAGCTGCAGTCTTATCTATCCTTGCGTTTGCATTCTATATGGTTTGCTATTTCATGACAACAGAGCGTGTCAAGATTCCGTCTACGAATTCTGACGGACTGAAGGGATTTGGAAAGGCATTAAAAGATACGCTGGAGAACCGTGCAATGATCGGTGTTGCACTGGTAGTTATCCTGTATGAGATCGGTAACCAGGGTCTTCACGGAATGAGCGCATATTTCTATCCGAACTATCTGCAAAATGTTGGCGCACAGTCAATCAGTGGCGTGCTTGAGACGATTGTCACACTTTTGATGACACTTGCAGTTGTACCATTGGTTAAGAAATTAGGAAAACGAGAAGCAGCATCTGTCGGAATTGGATTTGCAGCTATTGTATTGGCAATCTGTTACTTTACACATACACACAGTGCAATTGTATGGCTGGTATTCTACTGTCTTGTTACTGCAGGTATGGGAATCTGGGGACCGGTACAGTGGTCACTGGTCGGAGATATTGTAGATGATACCGAAGTTCGTACAGGAACAAGAGCAGATGGCGGAATATATGGTGTATTCAGTTTCGCAAGAAAATTTGGACAGGCTATCTCATCAGGTGTTCGTGGAATCTTATTGTCTTCTATCGGATTTACTGCAGCAACAGCATTTGATCCGGAGACAACAAAGGGTATTTTCTCGATTACAACACTTTTCCCATGCATCATTTATGTTTTAATGGTAATCGTACTTATGACAATTTATCCACTTAGTAAGAAACGTGTAGATAACAATGCAATTCTTCTGGAGAAGAAACATGCAGAGAAAAAAGAACAGTAAATAAAGGAGTGACTATATTATGTTTACACAAAAAGGACGTACTATGATCATTACAGGAGGAGCGGGAAATAACGGTCTTGCGATTGTCCGTATGGCACTTGAAGCTGGTATGAATGTTGCTTTTATGAGTTCTTTTCACGGAAAGGGACAGGGAGCAAAGGCAAAGATTCTTGCAGAGCATCCGGAATATGAAGGACGTGTTATTGCATTTGCACAGAATCCTCAGGCAAGATTGCGTGAGAATATTGAATGTGATCCGGAATTATATCATGAAGATACGACACAGGAAGATGTCCTTCGCTGGATCTATGAACGCTTTGGATCTATCGATGTTGTAGTTAACGGTTCTGGTGGACATGACCGTCATGATATGTATGAGACAGATAAGAAGATATGGCATCATTCCATGGAAGTCGTAGAGGGAATGTTCTTCAATACAAAACTTGCACTTCCATACCTGAAAAAAAGTAAATGCCCACGTGTCATTAATATTACGACAGATGCCGGAATTGCAGGAGGATGGTATCCTAACCCATCTTTTTCAGCTTCACGTGGCGGAATGATCGCATTGACATATGAGATGGCAAAGGAATACGGACCTCTCGGTATTACGATCAATACCGTCCTGACCGGACATATTGAGGGAGATATTCCGGAAGAAGATACACTTGCACCGGATGAAAAAGAATATTATCGCTCTATTACGCCGCTTGGACGTCTGGGCAAACCGGAAGATATTGCAGGAATTGTGAACTTCCTTGCCAGTGAAGAGTCTTCTTTCATCACAGGCCAGGTTATTGCTGTAAATGGTGGATCTCTGCTTGGACAGTAATAAGAAAGGGGTTGGAAATATGGCAGAGAATAAAGATGTCTATTGTTATAAAGTACCGGAACTTTTGCCGGAAGAGAAAGAACTTCCGGTTTCGAAATTTTATACAGACTATCCACTGTATAAACCGAATCCGCTTCAACAGCAGATACTTGATGCCGGTCCAATGGATCCATCAGATGCAATCTCGGTTGACAGATGGCTTGATCTGATCAAAGTAAAAGAGACACCAAAGGTTGTCTATGGATATACTATGATGCCGGATGGATCTGGATTTTACATCGAATATTCTGTTACGCCGCCGACATGGAGTGGAAAATGGAGACGGTGGTATGGTAACTTCTATAATCACTATTCCAAGAGTATGACACCGGAGATGGGAAATCTAAGATATAAGATCTGGAACCCTCTGGAACACTGGGATCATCATTTTGTCAATGGTGATAACGATAAAGACGGAGTATGGTCACTGGAGACACTGGAGATGACAGAAGGAACAGATCCAAGATCAGGAATTGCAGCGGTTTCACATAACATTGATCTGAAGGATTACGGACTGAGTCCGGAATTTGAAAAAGAACTGGAAGAAAATGATTGCAGAGCGTCTGCATGCTGGGAGGAATTCGACGGACCGGGACATCATCTGGTTCTTAGATTCAGTCGTCCGTGTCCACTGGGAGGACGTGAAAATATCAACTGTGAATGGCTTGGATATTATGCAAAAGACGGAAAAATCATAAGAGATCCAGAGACAACGGTTTCAGAAGAGATTTTGAAAAAAATTCTGATCCATAATACCTGCGAACGTGCACATTTATTACAGGTGCTTCCGGATCTTTATGAAGAATATAAGGATAAGCCGCTGGATGCGGATTGATATATTCGCAGAGCGTATTTTATTTAGTCGATCTTCATATACATTGAAGTATAAAAAAGGGGCTGTGAAAAAAGAATAGTCCCGAAAAAAGAAAGACCAAGAGTTTATAATGAACTCAAGGTCTTTCTTTTTGTTATAATTAACTTGTGAAAAAAATTAATAACATAATCTATTCTAACCCAAAACAGGCAGTTTTGCCAATGCTAATTCAAGATTATCTGGACATCTGTGATCCAGTGCTGACTTTTGACAGATTTATGGGAGAAATCGAACTGGAGAAATATCTGAAAAATATTCCGCAACATTATACAGGAAGATTTAGATATGACCCGGTCAGTATGCTGAAGACAGTTTTGTTTGGATTTATGGCGAATGGCTATATATCATTACGTGAGCTGGAGGATCAGTGTAAAGTCAATCTCCGCTTTATGTATCTTATGGATCATCAAACCCCTTCTTATCGTACCTTCGGCTACTTCATTAATGAGGTGCTTGCTGATTCCATTGAAGAAATATTTCTAGACATAAACAAAAAAATCTTCGAGACAGAACATGTGGATCTCCAACATCTATACATCGATGGTTCCAAGTTTGAAGCAAATGCAAATAAATATTCCTGGGTGTGGAAAAAATCCACAGAAAAATCCAGATACCGGCTCTTTGATAAGATTACTACACTCTTTGAGGAAATCAATGAAGAGCTGTCATGTACAGGGATAAAGCTTTGTGTCAATAGTGAGTATGCACCAGAGTATTTGAAAGAAGCTGCCGAGCAGTATGCTGAAGCCTGGCAGATTGATGAAACGATATTTGTTCATGGCAAAGGACATCGTAAAACTACGCAGCAGCGTCATTATGAAAAACTCAGGGAGTATGCAACCAAGCTGGAAGAATATGTAGAAAAAATAAAGATCTGCGGAGAAGAGCGCAACAGCTACTCGAAAACAGATCATTCAGCCACTTTTATGCGAATTAAGACAGACTACATGGGAAATGACCAGTTGCTTCCAGCTTATAATGTACAGGTCGGTGTTGCAGATGAATACATTGCTGTTGTTGATGTAAATCAGTATCGCTCAGATATGGATTGTTTTATTCCATTGATGAACAAGTTTTATACGACATATGGCTTTTATCCGAAATACCCAGTGGCAGATGCCGGATATGGTTCTTACAATAATTACATCTTCTGTGAGCAGCATGAAATGAAAAAATATATGAAGTTCCCCATGTTCAAGAAAGAGACTACTGACAAAAAGTATCATGAAGATCTATTTCGTGCAGTAAATTTTCCAATCGGGAAAGACGGGATCATGCGTTGCCCAAACGGGAAAAGATTTCATCTTCAGTATCGAAAAAACGTAAAGGGAAACAAGTATGGGCGTCAGGAAGAAGTGTATCAGTGTGAAGATTGCTCCGGCTGTCCATACGCAGAACAATGTAAAAAGACAGATAAAAACCGTACTATTCGGATCAACCGCGAACTTACAGCGATGCATCAGGAAGTGATAGAAAATCTCGAAAGTATCCAGGGAGCGCTTCTAAGAATGAACAGATCCATTCAGGCAGAAGGTACCTTTGGTATCATGAAAAACGATCGGTGGTACAAAAGAATTGTCCGAAGAGGAATAAAATCTGTATTGCTTGAAGTATTTCTCGTTTCTAATTTTTTCTTTAAATTCATCAAATGTCTCAATAGTAGTGCTCTGGCTCTCGAGCAGCCGATGACTTCCGTCCGGTAGGAGTTCCCACGCATCAAATGTTTTTTCCGAATGATCATGGATGAACTGGATATATTTGCCGGATGGAGTGTGGTAGATATCCTTCTTACTTATCTGGTTTAAATCTTTGACCTCTGCATCGCTCATCTTTATTTTCCTCTCTGTACTGATTCTGTAGATTTATCAAGTGCAAATATTTCCTCAATCGGGACTCCGAAATAGTCGGACATATCAAACATGAATTCTGCGGACGGGCAGCATTCGCCCAGCTCAACGCGGCGGATAGTTCGCGGATCATATCCGGTGTCCATGGCAAGCTGCTTTTGGGCGATTTTTCGCTGTGTCCGTATTCCCTTAAGATTATTAATTATTTTCATTTAATCACTTCTTTCGTTATAATTCATTAAAACCGGTAATCTGGTACATCATTAGAATTAATTTTGCCGACCACTTTTCCGAATACATCCAGACGGTCAGACTCTTTTATCTCAATAGGAGAGTATTTGCTGTTTAGTGATACGAGATAGAGTCTGTCTGCATATCTTTTCAGCTTTTTAATATAAGCCTCATTGTTCAGTCCGAATATACCTATCTCACCATCACATAGGGTATCCTGCTGTGATATCCACGCAATCTCTCCGCTGTGAAATTCCGGTTCCATACTGTCACCACTGACGATTACACCATATGATGCTTCATTTGGAATGACAGATGAGTTAATATTGACTGTTGCTTTGGAGCCATCAAGGAACATATTTCCGGTACCGGCAGATACCGGAGTCTCGTATACGTCTATACTGCGCGTAAATGGAAGTATTTCACATACGTGTGATTTGTATTTGCCCGAATCGTGTAGCAGCTCGATGTAGTCAAGAACTTTTTCACGTCCGGCAGTATTGAGTCCGTTTACCAGACTGTCCGGATTACTTCCAAAATATGCCTCGTATATATCAGTGACACCCATGATACGGCAGAGCGTTAGAAATATTGTCACGCTGGGCTCAGTGTCGTTTTTCTCCCATTTGGAGATGGCTTTATTGGTCAGGTTAAAGCCCTCGCCTTGAAGCCTTTCTGCAAGCTCGGTCTGTGACCAGCCTAGTCGTTTCCTGTTTGTTGCTATAATTTCGCCAACTGAGTTCATAATCAGCCTCTTTTCTACTATTAATACTTTATCTTTTGAGTCTTGTTCTCCCATATAGTATATATTGCATGAATAAATAAATCAAGCACAATTTCGCCACATAAGAGAAAAACGGACATAAGTGTCTCTTGACAGTCTCTATAATAGAGATATATAATAACACCTGTCGAAAGGAACAAACGTTTGTTTGTGGGTGAAAAGAGGTGAGTATGATGGCAGACAGGGTAATACTTCATTCAGATATCAACTGTTGTTATGCTTCGATTGAACATCTGCATCATCCTGAGCTTGCAGGAAAGCCACTGGCAGTAGGCGGTGACCCGGAGGCAAGACATGGGATTGTCTTAACAGCCGACTATATTGCCAAAAAGTACGGTGTGAAAACAGGAATGGCACTCTGGCAGGCAAAGCAGGTCTGTCCGAACATAACATTTGTCTCACCAAGAATGGACTTGTATCTTCGTTTCTCAAGGATGGCACATGAGATATATGCAGAATATACTGACATGCAGGAGCCATATGGGATTGATGAGTGCTGGCTCGATGTGACAGGGAGCAGTTCTCTTAAAGGAGATGGATTGCTTATCGCACAGGAAATCAGCAGGAGAATGAAGTCAGAGCTTGGCATCACAGTAAGTGTTGGTGTTTCTTTCAATAAGATATTCGCAAAGCTTGGTTCAGATTATAAGAAGCCTGATGCAATCACAACTATGTATAAGAGTGAGTTTAAGCAGAAGGCTTGGGTACTTCCGGTAAGCGATTTACTATATGTCGGGAAGAGCACGAACCAGAAGCTTGCAAGATTTGGTATCAAAACCATAGGAGATCTTGCCAGGACAGATGAAGAATTGCTTAACAGCCAGCTTGGCAGGATGGGCAGCATCTTATGGTCGTTTGCCAACGGCTATGATGATTCACCGGTCAGACTGGAGAATACCCACGCTCCGGTCAAATCGGTAGGAAACAGCACAACGACACCGAAGGATATGGTATGCGATGAGGATGTAAAGATTGTTCTTTATATTCTGGCTGAGAGTGTTGCAGCAAGACTTCGTGAGAATGGATTCCGGTGCAGAGTGGTTGAGATAAGTGTCAGGGATAATGAGCTATTCTCTTTTACCCGTCAGAAAAAGATTGACCACGCAACGAATATCACCGGAGAGATAGCTGCATATGCTTATCAGATATTTAAGGAAAACTATAACTGGAGCAAGCCAATCCGTAGCGTTGGTGTCCGAGGTGCAGACTTAGTAACAGATAATTATTGGGAACAGATTGATTTGTTCTCAAGTGTGGAGAAGCGTGAAAAGCAGATGAAGATGGATTCAGCGGTGGATGATATACGCAGAAGATTTGGATTTTATAGTATCCAGAGGGGACTCATGTACCGGGACAGGATTCTATCGGCAGTCAATGCAAAAGAAGAACACACAGTACATCCACATGGGTATTTTGGATAAAGAGGGAGGCGGAACATGAGCGAAGCAGCAAGAATTGATCTGGTAGACAGAGCACCATTGACGGAGAAGCAGCAGAATGTGTATGAAAGCATTATGCAATATCAGTGTGTGAATGGTTATGCTCCTACTATTAGGGAGATATGCAAGATGGTAGGGGTGGCATCGACTTCAAGTGTTTATGCACATCTGAAAATATTAGAAGAAAAAGGCTATATAGCAAGGAAGATGGATGCTTCCAGAGCAATAGCAATCTTGTAAGGAAGGTGATTACATTGAGCAATAAGGTATATGTTGATGTACTTGCAGAGTTTTCAAGGGACGGACTGCTCATTCCCAAAGAGATAACATGGGAAAATGGCAGAAAGTATGAGATTACACGAGTAAAAGACAAGCGCAGAGCAGCCAGTACAAGGGCTGGCGGAGTTGGAGAGCGTTATACCTGTGTGGTAGATGGAAAGGAAATATTCCTTTTCTATGAAGATAACAATATGTGGTTTATGGAAAGAGCCGGAGCCTGATGTGATTATGTGCTGACAGCACAATTCATATCAGTTGGCTTTAGATCAGCAAAGCCGGGGAATGTGCAGACATTCATCGGAACTCCCGGCAAAAGGCTTGCAAAGGTGATTTCCCTTTCCTTTACGAGTACAGAATTGTAGATTGATGATTTTGTATGAATAAGGAGCGAACTGAATTGAACAAAGAGTTAAAAGTTATAGATTTTTATTGTAAGAAGTGCAAGAAGAGTATGAAAGTTTCATACATGGTTACAGGTAACAGAAATTATCCGGTACTGCCGAGAGTTATGATGAAATGTCACCATTGTGGTAGAGTAATGACCTTGAAGAATTTCAAGGAAGGTGAGCTGCTGGATAAGGTAGAACAGGATAAGTATTATATCTGATACGTACAGTCAAAAATCTTCACAAAGAGATATATGGATGGAACTCTTTCCAAATCGAAAGATGGATATAGAGCAAAATAATAGAAGAGGCGATCGCTAAAAAGTGATCGCTTGATGAACAACAAAATGTAATTAGTAGTATTATGCAAATGATACTAATTCAATTGTTTATGGTTTGGTCGGTACAGGGAAATACATTACCTATGAGGAATTGACACATAATGGTCAAAGTAAAATTCTGCAAGATTTTTAATTATCAGATTGCATATGAGATTCGTTTGCAGCAGGATAGATGAATCAGTCGAATTATCGAATCAGTTTAATCAGATGATAAATCCTGAGACAGGCAGATTTTTTTGTACAATTGCATTAAATGGAGATGCCACTAACAAAACTAATGCAGATCAGATATTTGACACGGAAAGAACAGAGAAAATAGATAAAGCAGATGGAAAAATGCAGCCACTGGATTACATATTTTCCGTCGAGATTTTAAATGAGGGCTGGGAGTTTCCGGGAGGTAAGATTGAGTCTGGTGAGACGCCGCAGCAGGAGCTAAAGCGCGAGATAATGGAGCATCTGGCAGACGTAAAGTGGCTGCCGGCGGATGTGACATTGATTGAGAAGATTGGAGAGGCACTATATGAAACCCAGGACAGCAAAGAGCATGGGATATTCCGTCAGAAATCTGAAGTATATTGCAAAATTCGCTGAGACTTATCCGGATTGTGAATTTGTGCAACAGGTTGTTGCACAAATTCCATGGGGACACAATATTGTTCTTATGGATAAGATAGCCAATCCAGAGGAGCGTAAATGGTATATTGAAAAATCAGCGCAAAATGGTTGGTCTCGAAATGTTCTTGTGCATCAGATAGAAAGTGGTTTATATCAACGGCAGGTTTTGCATTTTTGGGGAATCAGTATCATCTGAACGGGGGTGGCGATGATTTTTATATTACAAAATAATACACAGGAGATTAAGATATTAAGGAAACAATACGTGTAGTATTAAGCTAGCATCAAGCTTGTGTTTTGACAGAAACATAAATTGTAAATAAAATGTAAATTTTGCTTCTGAGAGATTGTTTTTTTCCTGAGAGATGAATATAATAAGATTAACAGAACCCAACACGCCTCTCAACGATGCGGACCACGTTGGGTCTTTTAATTTTAAGGAGAAATGTCAAATGGGAGATATGAAACAGCATCAGCCGCCTTTGACAATTGAGGAACAGATAGAAAATCTTAAGAGTATATGGTTAGTTATCAAAGATGAGGAATATTGGAGAGGCATTATATGAAACCAAGGACAGCAAAGAGTATGGAGCTATATGATATATTGCTCAGGCGCGGGTATCCGGAGCCGTTTTGCGATGAGATAACGAAAAACCTAAATACCGACTGGACAGCTCAAAGGATGATAGGATATCTGTCACACTATAAAAAGCTTCCCATTGAAGAAATCGCCGATGAAATGCTTGCGATACTCAGCGACCGCAATCGCATAATGCAAAAGCATGAGCTTGAGGAGACGAATGCAAGATGGAATGACTACTTAAACAGATAAAGTCAGGAGGATTCACATGAGAGTACTGAATATCGAAGATGATACATTTAAACATAATGATATATGCAAAGCCCTGTCAGGATGTGGGATTAAAGATGTCGAATGGTCCAATAATCTTGCGGATGGGTGGAAACAGATTAAAAACTCAATGGATAGTAATAATCCGTATGATCTGATAATTACTGATATGTATTATCCTGGCGAGCCGGGCGGCAGAGAGGAACAATCAGGAGATGTTCTGATTGACAGAGTGATTAAGAACAAAATCACAATACCTGTAATTCTCTGCTCCAGCGTGAATCTCAAATACCCGGAAATATATGGCTGTGTTTATTATAGCAGGGAAAGAAACTGGGAGGCAGATATGCAGAAGCTTGTAAATAGTCTTGTGGCAGGATAATACTAATAAATCTCAAGCTTCTGATCAACCAGTGATTCACCTTCATATACAAGCTTAAGTGTGAAGAAATTTTCTTCATTTTCAAGCAGGAGCTTTAAGAAGATAGCGTCGCCTTCCCAGGTAGGAAGTGTGGGCACGATAGTTTTATCCACCCATTTGAGGTCACCTTCGTTGCATGTTATAAGCTTGCCGGAAAATTCATCAGCGGTGAAAAGACACATCAATTCAGGCTCCTGTTTATCACTTATAAAAGTTATGAGTGCACGGAAACGGTATGATGTGAGTGTGAGCCCTGTTTCCTCTTTGACTTCGCGGAGCAAGCATTCTTCGGGTGATTCACCATTCTCGGCGTGACCGCCAACACCAATCCATTTTCCTTCATTTATATCATTTTCTTTCTTAATACGATGAAGCATGAGATATTGTCCATCGTGTTCTATGTAGCATAGAGTAGTTATTTTCATGATGTACCTCCGTCAGATGATTATAACATAATCCTATCATAAAACCGCATTTTATTGAAACATCAAGATTGGATATTGGTGATAAAAAGAAGGATGCAATCCTTGACAATTGCGGAGGTTAGGCTTACAATACTGCGGAATATATGGCAGAAAGCATAAAACAGTAAGCTGATTGAATTTCACAGATGTTTGGATGGTGATTACAATAATAGTTATAGAAGAAATTCTAATGGCAAATGGATTGACAGTTCTGATGATGTGTTATCTTTTGTCATGCAGGCGAAAGAACAGAGAGAGTCTTCATACGGAAGATAAAGTATATGATGGAATTGCAAAAGTGAATATATTGGGAGCTGTGGCTGAGACAATAAGTTTTCTTGTAGATGGAAAGAGCTTTATTGGATGCAGACAGCTCAATTATATTTCTAACAGCCTGTGTTTTATTGGTACGGTCAGTATGGGGCTGCTCTGGTGTTTATATGTGAATCTTCGTATTTATCGGAATTTTAAGAAGATATCTGAAAAAATGGCAGTTATGATGATTCCGTGGATGATAGAGGTTGTTATGGTGTTAGGCAATCTAATCAAACCGGGGATTATGTTTAAGGTATCAGCGGATAATGTATATCAGAGGACAGGAGGTGCACTGGCAGGCTATATTACACTTGTAATATATTTGGCTTACAGCTTGTATATGGTGTATCATTCGCGAAAGCAGGGAGTTAATCTGAGCTATTTTCCAGTGTTTTATTTTGTTTGTATTTGTTTTGCCGGAGTACTCATACAGCTTGTGTTTTATGGTGTTACATCATCATGGCTTATTACTGCTGTTACGTTGATATTTACACAGATGCAGTCGTATGCGGAAAATATATATATGGACGAGCTTTCGGGATTGTACAATCGCAGGTATCTTAAGGCTGTGCTTGCAAAAAGAAAAAATACAGACGCAAACTCTTTGTATGGAATTATGATGGATGTAAATGATTTCAAGTACATCAATGACAGCTTTGGACATAGTATGGGTGACAAGGCTATCAGCACAATGGGAAATATACTTTTTAAATCAATACCTGATGTGGGAATTGCAATCCGGTATGCGGGAGATGAGTTCATTGTATTGCTGACAGATGCAGATAAAGCATGTGTATTGGCTACAATAAATGAGATTAATAAAAACATTTCAAGGTTTAATGACTCAAAGGCAGAGCCATTTGAGCTGAGTGTTTCTATGGGATATGCGGAATTTGGCAAAGATGATAATGCAGAAGTATTTCTGAGAAATATGGATGATAAAATGTATGAAGAAAAACGCAGATATCATGGAGCAGCACCATCTATACCTGAATTGAATGAGGTATATGATTTTGGCCGATAATGACTATGGTATTATGGGGGAGCACGAAAGACCTTGAGTTTATAATGAACTCAAGGTCTTTTTCTGTATTATAAGCAATGAATTTATAAAAAATATAAAAATCTGTATGAAGTTGGACTACTAAATACAGTAGATATGGTGTAAAATGATTCTTATAGTAAAGTCAGGACATTATCAAATGCAATAGAACTATGGGAATATAAGGGAATGTATATAACAATTATACGATATAAATTTTAAAAGAAGAGGGAATATCATTATGGCAAAAAAGGTTACTATAAAAGATATAGCTGATATG
>OMBM01000515.1_pt1 | contig 20956 bp, 17 predicted proteins | sample 1644861 | NCBI WGS metagenome assembly OMBM01 (sample SAMEA103958165, study PRJEB25191) | human gut metagenome | biome: human-associated habitat [ENVO:00009003]; feature: intestine environment [ENVO:2100002]; material: feces | place: Germany | collected 2013/2015 | reverse complement strand
CGCGTCCTGCACTCGCTGCCAGATCGTCGCCTGCGCCTTCGTTGAGATCTGCTGGCCGATGATGTGGTGCAAGACGGACGAAAACAGGTCCGGGTCCACCGTGCGGTCGATATGCCCGATGCGGTCGATCACCTCACAGAGCCGCTTGTCCTTTTTGCGCAGATAGGAAAGCGCCTGTTCTCCGTATGCGAAATACATCCTGTTACCTCCCTGCGTTTTGCAATTTTATTATACAACAGCGAAGTGTGCAATGCCATCAGAAAATATGGCGAGGCAGCATTTGATGCGCGGAAGAAACTGGTTTGCATTTTCTGCTTATTTCTGTTATGCTTTATGTACCGCGCTGTGTACGCGGTATTTTTTACGTGAAGGGAAGGATGCGCTGTGGGCGGAAATACGCTGGATATGACAAAGGGAAGCGCGTGGAAGCTGATCGTACAGTTTGCTGTGCCGGTATTCCTCAGTCAGGTGTTCCAGCAGCTTTACAATACGGCGGACGCGCTGATCGTCGGCCGGTTTCTGGGAGATGAGGCGCTGGCGGCCGTCAGTGCGTCCGGCCCGCTGATCTTCCTGCTCATCAGCTTCTTTACCGGCCTGTCCATGGGCGCAGGCGTGACCATCTCCCGCTATTTTGGCGCAGGCGACTATGACCGCGTGTCCAGAGCCATCCACACGGACGTGATGCTGGGCCTGCTCAGCGGCGTGATTCTGACGGTGGTGGGCGTGTGGCTGACGCCGACGTTCCTGCGCTGGATGGGCACCGCGCCGGAGGTCCTGCCGGATGCAATCGCATACTTCCGGTATTACTTCATTGGCGTCTTGGCCGTCGTCATGTACAATATGTGCAAGAGCATCATGAACGCCCTCGGCGACAGCAAGCGGCCGCTCTATTATCTGATCATTTCGTCCCTTACCAATATTGTGCTCGATCTGCTGTTTATCGGCGCGTTCCATTGGGGCGTGTGGGCGGCTGCCGTCGCCACGACGATCTCGCAGGCCGTCAGCATGATCCTGTGCATGATCCATCTGATGAAGAAGGGTACGATCTATCAGGTCGAGCTGAAAAAGCTGCATATCGACCGCGAAATGCTCGGCCAGATCATCCGCTACGGTCTTCCGTCCGGCGTGCAGAACTCCGTGATCGGTTTTGCAAACGTCATTGTCCAGTCCAACATCAACTCCTTCGGCAAGGTCGCCATGGCGGCCTACGGCGCGTACTCCAAGCTGGAGGGCTTCGCGTTCCTGCCCGTGACCAGCTTCACCATGGCGCTGACGACTTTTGTCGGCCAGAACCTCGGCGCCGGGCTTCACGACCGGGCGAAAAAGGGCTCGCGCTTCGGCATCATCGCGTCTGTTGTGATCGCGGAGATCATCGGCGTGACGATGTATCTGCTTGCGCCGCAGCTTGTCGCGCTGTTCAGCCCCACGCCGGAGGTCGTCGAACTCGGCACGCGCCAGATGCGCACGACGGCGCTGTTCTTCATCATCATGCGCCAATCCAGATCGCCGCGCTGCAATCCGAGAATCAGCATTTCTGCCGAGGCCAGATTTGTCGCGCACGGGACGTTGGACGAATCGCACAGGCGAAGCGTGCGCATGATGCGCTGATCCTCCCAGGGATCGGTGTCGTTGGGGTCGGAAAACATGATGACAAGGTCGATCTCGTTATACGCGATGCGCGCGTCGATCTGCTGGTGGCCACCCTGACTCTTGGACAGGAAGAGCGTCACGGGCAGGCCCGTTGCCTCGGACACCAGGCGTCCCGTCGCAGCCGTAGCCGACAGCGAGTGCTTGGACAGAATGCTTTTATACGCGGTGCAGAACTGCACCATGAGTTCCTTCTTTTTATCGTGTGCCATAAGGGTGATGTTCATACGCTCAGCTCCTTTATGTACGCATTATCGGGTAATTTTCATCAACGGAACGCGCTGTCCGCACAGCCGCTTTGCGATATGCAGGCAGGCCAGCGCCGCGCCGTGGTAGGTATATTGTACGAGCGGCTTTCCCTCTGCCGCAGCCAGCGTGACAGATGCATCGTCCGGCACAACGCCGAGCAGCGGCAGTCCCACGCCGTCCATCACATCGTCGACCGTCGAGCGCATACAGGCAAACAGCTTCGGGACAGTCCTGTTGACCACAAGCCGCGCCGGGATCTGCCGCTCCTGCAGCAGAAGCTCCGCTGTGTGCGCGGCGTCCCGCTGCGACGCAGGGCCGGGCAGCGTGACGAGCATTGCCTCGTCCGCACAGCGCACCGCCATCCGGAACAGCCGTCCGACGCCCGCCGGCGCATCCAGCAGGATCCAGTCGAAGCCGTCCCGTGCCTGCGTGATGAGTCGTTCGAACGCTTCTGTGTCGACCGCCTCAGCGCTCTCGGTCACAGGGGCCGTGAGCATGGAGAGATTTCCGATCGTAGGGTGCTGTGACGCCTGCTGAAGGGAGTATTCCCCACGCATGACGGACGTAAACGGCAGAACCGCCATATCGGCCATGCCGAGCGCGATATCGAGGTTGCGCAGGCCGACGTCGAGATCGACGCACAGCACCCGCTGTCCCTCCATCGCCAGACACGACGCGACGCCCGCGCAGAGCGAGGTCTTGCCCGTGCCGCCCTTGCCGGAGATGACTGCCAAAACCTGTGCCAAGCCGTGTCCCTCCTGCGTGCTGATACTTATTGCATATTATAAACGACGCTGACCGGAAATTCAATGGGAAAAGTGCAGCCAAACGGTTTTTTCTTTCTGTTTGGCATGGAAACTGCCGGTTCTGCCTGCCGGTCTGCGTGCATATACTGTAATGGGGGCGAAGCATATGAAATACCGCAGTATGGAAAACCGGTTCTGCATGAGTCTGGTGGCGTTTGCCGTGATCGTGCGGCTGCTTCTGGCGACAGGCGTGTCCGCAGCGCTGGATTCGGCAGTCGGGCTTGCGCCGAAGCTCGAAGTACCGGACGAGCCGGATGTCTTTCTTCTGGAAATTCTCGAGCCGGAGACTGCACCGTCTGAGCCGCCTGTGCAGCCGGAGATCGCCGCTGCATCGGAAGCGCCCGCAGAGCAGGAGACGGAGGCGGAGCCAGTCGACCCGCCGCTTGTGTTTTCTGCGGACGAGGCGGACGCGATCGGCATCGTCGGCGCCTGCAGCTATCAGCCGGACAAGCAGGCGCTGCTGACCCGTCCGTCCGCACTGTCGCTTTCGGATGACGGCCCGGCAGTCCTGATCGTACATACGCACTCCAGCGAGGCGTATACCATGGAGGCGGGCTTTGAATATCCGGAATCAGATGCGCTGCGGACGCTGGATGAGCGGTATTCCGTGATCCGCGTGGGCGATGAAATTGCGGATATTCTGACGGAAGCGGGCATTTCTGTCCTGCACGACACGCAGCCGAACGATTATCCGAATTACAACGGCGCCTACGAGCGTATGCGGCAGACCATCGAGGGCTATCTGGCAGAATATCCGTCCATTCAGATGGTGCTGGATATCCATCGCGACGCGGCTGAGGACGCAGACGGGAACCCGGTCGCGCTGACGGCGGAGGCAGACGGCGAAGCCTGTGCAGAGCTGATGCTCGTAGTCGGCACGGACGAGGGCGGCTTATCGCACCCGGACTGGCAGGAAAATCTCGCAAATGCGCTGAAAATCCAGACACTTCTGAACCGCTCGGCACCCGGCCTGTGCCGGAACCTCAATCTGCGCACCGAGCGCTTCAACCAGCACGAAACGCCGGGTTCCCTTCTTGTCGAGGTCGGCGCAAGTGGCAATACGCTGGCCGAAGCGCTGCGCTCCGCCCGCATTCTGGGACAGGCACTCGCGGTCTTTCTTCGCGGGCAGATGCACGATGACACGGACTGACGGACACCCCGGTATGGGCGTGCATTGCAAATACCCCCGGTATGCCAGACGCATACCAGGGGTATTGTACATATTGGGATCAGCTCAATGGAAGAAGAGGAAGTAGCAGCCAAACGCAATGACGAACAGGATCAGGATCGCGACCGGCAGGATCACCAGCATGGCGGACAGGATCATCGCAAAAAGATCCTTTTTGCTGACGGCGTCCTTATCCTCCTCTGTCGGCTTTTTCAGCTCCGCCGCTTCGTTCCGCTCCTTCTGGTAGCGCATCGCGCGGTCTATTCTCTTCTGGAACAGCATTGGCTTACTCCTTCACCTCAAGTTTGTGGTGGCAGGCGACGAAGTGGTTCGGACGAACCTCTTCCCACTCCGGAACGACCTGCGTGCAGATCTCCGTGCAGTATTTGCAGCGCGTATGGAACTTGCAGCCCTTCGGCGGGTTCACCGGGCTGGGGATGTCGCCCTCAAGGATCGACAACTCCTTCGCGCCGACGGTATCCGTGGTCGGGATGGCGTTGAGCAGCGCCTCGGTGTACGGATGGATGGGGTGATGGAAGATCTCGTCAGCCGCTGCCAGCTCGACCATCGTGCCGAGGTACATGACGCCGACGCGGTCGGAGATGTACTTGACGACAGACAGGTCGTGCGTGATGAACATGTAGGTCAGATTCTGCTGTTCCTTCAGATCGAGCAGCAGGTTGATGATCTGTGCCTGAATGGACACGTCCAGCGCGGAGACAGCCTCGTCGCAGACGACGAACTTCGGCTTTGTGGCGAGCGCGCGGGCGATGCCGATACGCTGCCGCTGGCCGCCGGAGAACTGGTGCGGGAAGCGGTGCAGGAAGTAGGGCGCAAGGCCACAGTCGTCCATGATCTTGAGGACCATTTCCTGCATACGGGCGTCCTTTTTCTTGATCATGTTGTGCGCCTGCATACCCTCGCTGATGATCTGGCCGACGCTCATGCGCGGGTTCAGCGAGGAATACGGGTCCTGGAAGATCAGCTGCATATCGCGGCGCAGGCGGCGCATTTCGTTGTACTCCAGTCGGGCAAGGTCGATGCCGTCGTCGCGGTAGGCCTCGTACTTCTGGAACTCAGGGTCGTTTGCATACGGGGCGCGCAGCGCCTCGATCTCCTTGCGGCCCGCGTCAAGCTGCGCACGCAGAGCGGCGATCTGGTCGTCGCACTGCTTCAGCTTTTCCTGCGCTTTCTGCAGCTGGCCGTCCTTGCCGGACTTTCCCGCTTCCTCGGCAGCCTTCTTCGCGTACTCCGCGTCGTCCACATCGACCAGCAGCTCCTGCCGCTTTTCCTCCATGCTGGACAGCTTGCGCGCAATGGCGTAATCCTTGGAATAGGCCGCGATGACGGGATCGAGATCATCGACCACGAGGAAGCCGCCGACGATCTTTGTGATATCCAGCAGCGCGTCCTCCGCCAGCTTGCGGGCGGTATCGAGCTCGCCGTGCTTGGCGTACTGCTCCTTCTCGGAGAGCTTGGCGTAATCGGCCTCGAGCTTGTCGCGCTTCTGCTCCAGCTCGCGGAGCTTGGTGCGGCGGGCTTTGAGGTTTTTAACGGTATCGATGACATACTTCGGCGCCAGATCGTCAAGGGACCGGCCGTAGTACATGGTGCGGCCATAGGTCTGGTGATACAGCTGGAGGATGGTGCGGCCAAGCGTAGACTTGCCGCAGCCGGACTCGCCGACGAGGCCGAACGTCTCGCCCTCGTAGATATCCAGCGTGATGCCGTCGTTGGCCTTGACAAAGCGGCCGCCCTTCAGGGGGAAATACTGCTTCAGGTTGCTGATGCGAAGCAGAACCTTCTTGTCATTATTTTGCATGTCTGTCCTCCTTCTTCGCGTAGAAGCAGCGAACCTGCTGGGTGTCGGAGACGTGGATCAGCTCCGGCTCCTCCTCCAGACAGCGCTCGGTCGCGTACTTGCAGCGCGGGGCGAATTTGCAGCCCTTGGGCAGATCCAGCGGGTGCGGGACCGCGCCGGGGATCGCTTCAAGCCGTTCGTCGCTGGGGGTATCCAGACGCGGGATGGAGAGCATCAGGCCCTCGGTATAGGGATGGGAATACTCGTTCTTGTGGAAGATCGTCCCGGCGGGTGCGTATTCGACGACCTGGCCGCAGTACATGACCGCGACGTTGTCGGCCATCTGGTTGATGACGCCGAGATCGTGCGTGATGAACAGAACGGCGGTGCCGTTTTTCTCACGCAGCTCGTTCATGAGCTTCAGGATCTGCGCCTGAATGGTCACGTCGAGCGCCGTGGTCGGCTCGTCCGCGATCAGCAGCTTCGGACGGCAGGCCAGCGCCATGGCGATCATGACACGCTGCCGCATACCGCCGGAGAGCTGGTGCGGATACTGCTTGGCGACGACCTCGGGGTTCGGAATCTTGACGTCGGACAGCAGCTCGACCGCTTTCGCGGCAGCCTGCTTTTTGTTCATGCCCTGATGGATCATGAGCGGCTCGGAGATCTGACGGCTGACGGTGAAGACCGGGTTCAGGCTCGTCATCGGCTCCTGGAAGATCACGGAGATCTCGTTGCCGCGGATCTTGTACATTTCGTTCATGGACAGCTTGGTCAGATCCTGACCGTTGAAGAGGATCTCGCCGGAGTCAATATAGCCGTTGCCGTCGAGCAGACGGAGAATGCTCATGGCCGAGACGCTCTTGCCGGAACCGGATTCGCCGACGACGCCGAGCACCTTGCCCGCATCCAGCGAATAGCTGACGCCGTTGACCGCCTTGACCGTGCCGCGCTTGGTCGCGAAGAAAGTCTTCAGGTTTTTTAATTCTAGTAATGCCACAACAACCCCTCCTTATCGCTCAGCGGACTTGGGATCGACCGCATCGCGCAGCGCATCACCGACGAGGTTGATGCAGATCGTGCAGATGCCGAAGATCGCAGCCGGGAATACCCAGCGCCACCAGTACTGCTGGATGACGATGGAGTTGTTCGCGCCGGTGAGCATATTGCCCCACGTCGGCGTGGGAGGCGCAATGCCGAAGCCCATATAGGACAAGGACGACTCGGTGAGCATGCAGGTTGCGAAACTCAGCGTCGCGTTGACCAGAATCAGGCTCATGACATTGGGGATGATGTGATGGAAGATGATCGACTTCTCGCGCACGCCGAGAGCCTTGGCCGCCGTGACATATTCCTGCTCGCGCTGCGAGAAGATCTGCGCGCGGATCAGATGGCAGATGCCCGGCCAGGACAGAACGCCAAGCACGACCATGATGAGGTACATACGCTGTTCGACCGAGATGCGCGTACCGATGATGGCGGAAAGAATCATCGCAAACGGAAGGAACGGCAGACCGCCGACGATCTCGGAGATACGCATGATGATGTTGTCGACCCAGCCGCCGAAATAACCGGCCAGACCGCCGAGGATGATGCCGATGATAAGCTGGATAATAACCGAGATGGCGCCGACGGTCATGGTGACCTTGCCGCCGTTGATGAGGCGGTTAAACACGTCGCGGCCCAGATCGTCCGTACCGCAGAGATAGCCCTTCAGGCCCCACGTCTCGACGTCGCCGTCGACCGTGACGGCATAGTTCTGATAGAAGCCCGCGAAGACCGTCACGATCTCCTTATCGTTGAAGGATGCCGGGACGGATGCCTGACCATGGGTGTTGTCGCCCCAGGAGATGACCTCGCCGTCGTCCATCAGCGCCGTGAAGTGGTAGCGGCCGCCGTAGAGCTCGACAGGCTTGCTCTCGAATTCGGGGACGATGTTTTCGCCGTTGGTGCAGGTGCCCCAGACGACGACGGTGCCGTCTTCCTTGACCGCCGCAACCGCGTTGCTGGACGCCGCGATATCAACGACGCCGGAATCCAGCCCGTCGGGGATGCGGACAAGGGCGTTGTCCTTCTGGAAACCCGCGTAGACAGCTGCGCCGTCTTTGGTCAGGGCGATATACCCGCGAGCGGTCAGAGCGACTTTTTCGATGTTGCCCTGATATTCCTTTTTGACCTTGATATCGGCCTGATTGCCGTTGCCCCAGAGGAACAGCTCGCCAGATTCAGTGACAGCCGCGGAGAACTGGTTGCTGGCCTCGATCTGCTTGAAGCCGAGATTCTTGCCGTAGGCGGCAGCCATCTGGATCTTGTCGGGAAGCATATCCTGGCCGAGACGGCGGTTGCCCCAGACATAGATCGCGCCGTTTTCGTCAAGTGCGACGATATGGTCATAGCCTGCCGCAACGTTGACGATCTTTGCGTTCTGAACCTCCTCAGGGATGTTCTTCAGATCGATCGTTTCAGTGATTCTGGTATAGCCCCACGTATAGACCTTGCCGTCGGTGTCGACACCGACGCCATAGGTCGTGCCGGGAGAGATATCTGCGACCTTATGCTTCATACCGTCGGGAATGGACATCATGTTCATTCCGGGCGCGACGTTCAGCTGGGTGTTGTCCTGATAGGACAGGTCGAGCGTATAGAAATTCGGGCCGATCATGACCAGCAGGAAAATCAGAAGGAACACGATCAGACCGATCATGCCGAGCCGGTTATGCAGGAAATTCTTGAGGATCAGACGGCCGGGGCTTTGCAGCTGTTCTTCCGTCATGAAGTCGGTGACCTTGTTGCGGTTGCCGAACAGACGGGTAAAGAGGGTCGATTTTTTCTTTTTTTCCATGTTTCTTCTCCCCCTTTACTTATTGACGCGAACACGCGGGTCGACGATACCGTAGCTGAGGTCGGTGATCAGCTGGCCGACGAGCGCGATGAGCACATAGAACATCTGAATCGCCAGTGCAAGTTCAAAGTCGTTGTTCATCAGGCCCTGATAGTACAGCTGGCCCATACCGTTGAGCGCGAACATCTGCTCAATGATCAGAGAACCGGAGAAGATGCTGATGAACCAGCCGATGAGGACGGTAATGACCGGCAGCAGGGCGTTGCGCCATGCGTGGGAATAGACGACGACCTTTTCGCGCAGGCCCTTGGCACGGGCGGTGCGGATATAGTCCATGCTGAGCGCTTCAATCATGGCGGCGCGGACGTAGCGGGTCATGCCGCCGAGCGAACCGACCGTCATGACGAGCACCGGCAGCGTCATATAGTAGACCTTGTCGAGGAACGCACGGAAGCCGGTGAAGTTATTGCCCGGCGTCTGCATGCCGAAGACCGGCAGCAGCTTGAGCGTGACCGCGAACAGCCAGATAAACAGCAGCGCAATGATGTAGACTGGAATCGAGTAGCCCACAATGGACAGCACCTGCACGGCATTGTCTGATTTGCTGCGCTTATGCACGGCACAGTAGATGCCAAGCGGAATCGTGATCGCCAGCGCGACAAGCGTTGAGAAAATGTTGATGTAGATCGTGTTGAGCATTCGGGCCGGCAGAACATTGGAAACATTTGTCTTGTAGATCTGGGAATAGCCGAAGTTGCCCTGCAGCATGCCGTTGAGTTCGCCGTCAACATCCGGCCAGAAGCCGAACCAGCGCAGATAGCGTACGATCAGCGGATCGTCCAGCCCCATTTCGGTGCGAAGCGCCTGGTAACGCGTTTCATACTCTGTCGGGGTCAGCGTTGTCTTGAGCGGTTCAAGCTGTGCCCGGGCTGGGTCAGTTGGGATCAGGTTGTAGATGGAATACATCAGAAGCGAAACAAGCAGGAACACGATCACCATGTAAACCAGTCGCTTGAGTACGTATTTGGTCATCCGCATACCCTCCTTTTTCTCGTATTTGCTTCAAAAAGAAGCGCGGGAGTCTCTATATCAAACCGTTTCGGTTGTTTTCGTGCTTAAATGCGGTACGTTAAATAAGAAAAGAATCGTTAAAGATACCGGAAGCGACGGGGCGGTGATTGGCCGCCCCGTCGCTGGGATAAATGGGGAAGTTCGGATTATTCTGCGCCCTCGATGGAAGCGTAGACAATCGCCTTCTGGAAGTCCCACAGGCTGGACTCATTGTAGTTCTTCAGCCAATCCGGGAAGAAGGTGTGGTACTCGTTGCAGTACAGCGGGATTTCCGGCAGCAGTTCGTTCCAGCGGACGATGAACTTCTGGAAGTAATCCAGGTAGGTCGCGTCGTCGCCAGGAGCAGGCTTGTAAACCATATCCATGGACAGGTCGTCGAGTTCCTTGTCGAAGATGTAGTTCTGGTTCCAGCCCTGCTTGACATAATCGGACTCGGGATCGGAAGCGTAGTTGTAGGCATAGTCATAGACATCGGCAAAACCGGTGGCCAGGTTGTACATACCGTAGGTCTTCACGCCATACTGATCGCCGACGGAGATATCGCGGTACATCCAGTTCAGCAGTTCGGAGAAGGTCATGGTGACCTGCTCGATCTGCATACCGGCATCAGCAGTCTGCTTGCCGTTGGCAAGCATGGTGGCCAGCAGCGCGGAGACGGAGTTACCCTCGGAGGAAGACCACATGATGTGCAGAGGCATCAGGATGCGGCCGTCAGCCAGAGTAACGTTCAGAGCGTAGTCGCCGGCTTCTTCAGCAGTGACTTCCTTGTACCGCAGGCCGGTGCCGGAATACTCGTTGCCTTCGGCGTCCAGCGTCCAGCCGTCAGCCTCGAGGACTTCAACAGCCTTAGCCGGGTCATAGGAGTAGGTGTTGAGGTTGTCGTTGAAGAATTCTTCGGAATCCTGATACATCCACTGTGCGGTGGAGTACGGGCCATGAACGACAGAGCCGTAGCCGCCGCAGAATGTGTTTGCAAACTCTTCGCGGTCAAGCAGGTAAGCGATTGCCTGACGGACAGCAGCAAACTGCGTGGGGCCAAAGTCGCACTGGAACATCAGCTTGCCGTAGCCGTTACGGGTGTAATGGCAGTAGTTGAAGCCACCCGCGTCAACCAGATCGAGCGCAGCGTTGATCTTGTCGCCTTCGCCCAGCTGGGACAGGAAGTTGATTTCGCCCGTCTTGAAGGCGTCCATCATGGTGTCGTCTTCAGCCTTGACGATGACAACGGTCTGGATGGAAGGCTTCTGGCCCTCAAAGTTGCCGTTGTAGTTGGGGTTGATCTCAAGGGTAGCGGTCAGAGCGCCGGTGTCGAGGCTCTTGATCATGTACGGGCCAGCGACAACGCGGCCTTCGTAGACGTAGCGGGAAGCGTTGACGCCGTCGGCAGTCAGTTCGCCGCCGTCGAGATACGCGCCGTTGCCGTCGTCCTTGACAGTGAGGCCCTCACCGCCGTACAGCGGCAGATACAGAGGCGCCAGAGATGCGTAGGTCATTGCGAAGTAGTAGTTGGCCTTCTCCGGGGTGATCTGGATGGAGTAGGTATAGGGATCGAGCAGGCGGACGCCGGCCAGCTCCTTGGTTTCGCCTGCCTGATATGCGGCAGCGCCAACAACGGATTCCGCAGAGATCTTGGCGCCCGCTTCTGTAGTGACAGGCGAGTAGGAAACCAGTGCATACGCAACATAGTCAGCTGCGGTGATGGGCTCGCCGTTGTTGTAGGTCAGGCCTTCGTTGATCTTGACAGTGAAGGTGATGGAGCCATCATCGTTGTGAACCTGGTCGATGGAAGCGGCGGTGGTAGCGTTCATGACCATCTGACCGAACTGATCGAAAATGACGGTGTCATAGTCGTTGATCAGGTCGCGGATCATCTTGTCGGTGGCATTGTTGGTCCACCATGCGTTGCCGAGGTCACCGGAAATTTCGGTGGTGCTGCCGTAGATGACCTTGTTCTCACGGGTCTCGACGGGAGTCGCATCTTCAGCCGGGGTGTTGTCTTCGGCGGGAGTGTTGGTGTCTTCAGCGGGGGTGTTGGTGTCGCTGGGAGTGGTCTCAGCGGGCTTTTCGGCGTTGTTTGCGCAGCCGGCGAACATGGCAGCAACCATGACGACGACGAGAAGCAGCGCGAAGAGCTTCTTCAGATTCTTTTTCATCTTAATCCTCCTGTTTTAATTTTATAATTTACTGTGTTTGATCCACAGAAAATTATCGCTGGTTTTGATATCCGTCCGCCGCGCACGGCCATCTGACCGCGTGACGAATACTATGAGATATCTGTAAGTTATTATAGCATATTCACCGTCCAGAATCAACTAAAATGATTTTTTTCCACCTGAAAAATTGTCTTTTCCCGTACATTTCCCGACAGCGCCCGGTTCGCTTCCCGCGCCGTATCTTTTTCCTGCGCGCGTTCCGATTTCGTCCAAAAACGTCGATCTTTCCGTGTCTTTTTGAACAAAAATCAGCATTTTTAACAGTTTTTACCGCTTGTTTTTGTGCGTTCATCCAGTCCTCCTCGCCAGTGCGCACAGAATTTCCTCTGTATTCTGTACAAAACAGCAGAAAATCCGCCTGCCATTTTTATTTGTGCACCACGCTAAAGCCCCGCATTTTTCCATGCGCAGACGTAGCAAAAAGGCTCCCCTTTGCGTGCAAAGAGGAGCCTTAGGCGAATTCGTACTGCTTCGCAGATTTTGAATGCAAAGCTGATTTACCGCAGCCATTCAAAGACAGCCGCTGTCAAGCTCGATGTCCCGTAACAGGCAGCCCCTGACAGCTCCGATCAGAACGCCCACGTTCCGTTGCGGAAGATGGCAACGGTCTTGCCGTCCTCGCAGACAGCGTCGATCGAGAGATCTGCCGAGCCGATCATGAAATCCTCGTGGATCATGGAATCGTTCACGCCGAGCTTGCGGCATTCGTCCAGCGTCTTGTTCTGGAAGTCCCTGATGGTGTCCGCAAAGCCCATGCCGAGCGCCAGATGGCAGCAGGCGTTCTCGTCGAACAGTGTGTTGTAGAACAGCAGGCCGGTCTGGTTGATGGGCGAATCGAACGGCACGAGCGCGCATTCGCCCAGATACCGGCTGCCCTCGTCCATTTCGATGAGCTTCGTCAGAAGCTCGTTGTTTTCCTCGGCGTGCCATTCGACGGCCTTGCCCTCGTGGAAGCGGATCCAGAAGCCGCTTATCAGCTGGCCCTGATAGCTCAGCGGCTTCGTCGCGTAGACGATGCCCTCGGCCACGCCGCGCATCGGGGAGATGAAGCATTCCTCGGTGGGGATGTTGGGGTTGAAGAAAATGCCCTGCAGGCTCGTCTCTCCGCCGCCGCAGAACTGCGCCTCGGGGATCATGCCGACGGTGAAGTCGGTGCCGTTGGAGGATTTATAGCGCAGCTCGCGGATATGCAGCTTGTTGAGATATTCGCAGCGGTCGTGCAGATCCCGGTTGTGGTCTTCCCACGCCTGGATGGGATCGTCGGTCACGCGGGAGGTCTTCAGAATGGCCTCCCACAGCTTTTCCACGGCCTGCGACGCGCGCAGCTCCGGGAAGAGCTTCTTGGCCCACTTTTCACCCGGCACAGCGGCGATGCACCACTGATATTTGTTCTCGATCTGGTCGCGGTAGCCCTTGATGATGGGGTACTTGGCCTGCTGGGACTTTGCCATCTTCTCCTGGTTCACGCCGCGCAGGCCGTCGGGGTCCTCGCTGATGAGATAAATGCGGCAGGGAATGGTGTCGACATAGTGCTGCCAGCGGGCCTCTTCATAGTTGTCGAGCGTGGACAGAGTCTTGACGGAGCGGTAGCGCACGTGCAGCTTCGTAAGCGGCTGATAGCTCCAGTCGACAACGACCTTCTTCGCCTTCAGCTTATAGCACTCGTCGACCACCATCGCGACGAATTCCGGCTGGTCAAGCTCGGCCGTGATAAAGACCTCCTGTCCCTTCTGGACATTCGCTCCGGCCTTGGCGATCAGCTTTGCGTATTCCCGCAGGACTGTTTTTTTCATAAAAAAGCCTCCATTGCTTTATTTTTTCTATAGTTTAGCACAATTTCCCCGTATTGAAAAGGGCCGCGCGAAAATTCGCCCTTGCGGGCCTGCGCCGGGCGCGGTATACTGAAAGAAAACGACACATGGAGGGTTCTTTCATGCTTACCGAACAGCTTTTCGACTTTCTTGCCGCCAGCCCCAGCTGCTACCATGCCGTGCAGGCGCTCGCGGAGCGGCTGGAAAGAAACGGCTATGCGCAGCTGCGGGAGCAGGACGCATGGGTGCTGACGCCGGGCGGGAAGTGCGAGTTACCGCCGTCGATGAGAATGTCGCCGTTGTCCAGCAACGGCAGGAGCTGCTCGATCATATCGTCCACAGCCTGTCCTGCCTTGACCATCATGAACACCTTGCGCGGTTTTTCCAGATTGTCCACCAGTTCTTCAAGGCTGTGGCAGCCGATGATGTTCTTACCTGCGGCTCTGCCGTTGACGAATTTGTCCACCTTTTCTGTCGTGCGGTTGAAAACCGCCACAGTGAAGCCCTTGGACTCCATATTCATGACAAGGTTCTCGCCCATGACGGCAAGTCCGATTAAACCGATGTCTGCTTTTTTCATGTGCTACGCTCCTTTATCTCTGCACGCGGGCGTTGCCCTTGTAGATGTCCCAGACCTGCTTTTCGTCGGCAGGCTCGGCGTAGTCGTTGAGACTCGACGCGGCCAGAACGCCGGTCGCCCAGCCGAATTGCAGGCGCTTTTCCGCTTCCCAGCCATTCAGCACGCCATAGAGAAGCCCGCCGGAAAAGCCGTCGCCGCCGCCGATGCGGTCCATGACCTGGATCTCGCGCGGCTGCTCAACGTACCACTTCCCATCTGCCAGCAAAATCGCGCCCCAGAGGTGCTCGTTGGCCGAAATGACCTGACGGAGCGTCGTTGCGAACATTTTTGCGTTCGAATATTTTTCCTGCACCTGCGAGATCATGATTTTGAAGGACTCGATTTTGGAAGCAAGGTCTTTGCCGCCAGTCTCCGGTCCTTGAAAGCCAAGGCAGAGCTGGAAGTCCTCCTCGTTGCCGATGAGAACATCGGCAAGAGACGCAATTTCGCTGAATGCCTCGGCAAGTTCTTCCTCACGCCCCTTCCAGAAGGTCGCGCGGTAGTTGAGGTCGAAGGAGACGAGTGTGCCGTACTGCTTTGCGGCTTTTGCGAGGGCAAGGCAGCACTCGGTCGTCTCATGGCTCATGGCGGCAATCAGACCGGATAGGTGGAGAATGCCGACGCCCTCCTGCCCGAAGATGCGTTCTACGTCAAAATCATCAATGGAAAGCGTTCTGCCGACCTCGCCCGCGCGGTCGTTCCAGACACGCGGCGCGCGCAGTCCGAAGCCGGAGTCCGCGATGTTGAACTGATGGCGATAGCCCCACGGACCGCCCTGCTCCACGTCCAGACCCTCAAAGCGGATGTTCCGTGCGCGGAGCTGCCGCTTGATGAGGTCGGCAACGGGGCTGTCCTTGACAAATTTGGTCAGCACGAGGCACTCCCGCCCAAGGCTCGACGCGACATTCAGCACGTTTGATTCCGCGCTGGTCGCCTGCATATAAAACGTATTGCTGTTCTGCACCGCCATCCGGTTTTCCGGCGTGATGCGCACGCCCATGCTCGTGGGACACGCAAGGGCGTAGCGTTTCATTTCTTTTACAGTCATAATAGATTTGCCTTTCCGGCATATCGGTATTTTCGGAATATTCTTTTCGATGATGCCTTCCTTCATGACATTTTTGTGTTGTCCGTCTTCATCAGTGACGCAATATTGGCAAGTGGATTATCAATGACTACAATTATAGCAATTTTCAATAATACAGCAGAATGCTTTAACCATTGAGAAAAAGTGATATAATAAAGGCAAAGAAGGTGCGTGCAATGCTGCACAATGAAGCTCGAAAGTTGATTTTGGAAGGATACGATAAGGGTATCCGTGTAAAGGAACTGGCAAAGTGCTTTTCTGTGAACACCTGTTCGATCTATCGCTTGCTGAAGCGTCGGAACGAGACAGGAAGCTACGAAACTCAGACGAATCTGTGTGGAAAGAAGCCCAAATTGTCCGATGCAGACCATCAGCACATACTTTCACTTCTGGAGAAACAGCCGGATATCACTTGTCTGGAGATCATTGAAACGTTGAATTTGTCTGTCAGCATTGATACCGTCTGGCGTTTTCTTCAGAAAGCAGGATACCGCCGGAAGAAAAAATCTCTTCATGCCAGTGAACGGAAGCGTCCCCGATGTGGCCGAGAAGAGGAAAAACTGGAACGGTCTTATATCTGGGTTCCGTGCAAGTGATCTTGTATTTCTGGATGAAAGCGGCTGCAACACCGATATGACAAGACGATATGCCTATTCGCTTGGAGGAAGCAGAGCGGTTGACTCTGCACCTCTTTTAAGCCAAAGAATACGACGATCCTGTCCTCGTGATGGACAATATGAAGTTGCACCATGCAAAGGCAGTGAAAGATTTATTGGACAGTTCTGGTGTTCGATACACTTATCTTCCGCCGTATAGCCCTGACCTGAACCCTATTGAAAAGCTTTGGTCGAAGGTAAAGGCTCTTTTGCGCAAATTCAAGGCAAGGTCACCGGATGCTCTTCCGAACGCGATCCAACACGCCTTTCAGAATGTTTCGCCTTCGGACTGTTCAGGGTGGTTTCGTTCTTGTGGATATGCGCTTTAATTTTGAAAAATGCTATAAATCTGCGATTTTTCCTGTTTCCAATGTACCAAGGGCTTTCGCCCATTGGACTGTCCTCGCCCCATTTTCTGTTGCGCAGACAATGACTTCCATAGGTGTAAAACCAGCTTTTGTGAATTTCAAGAGTCCCCGGCAGCTTTTTCTGCAACCATGGGAGGCACATTCCCAATATTCTCCGATTGCAGCGCAATCGGAGACGGCGCTAGCACCTGCCAGCAGCCACGCTTGATCGGTTCCACCAGTGTACGGTCTGTCGTCTGTCAGCCGTGCCCAATGGACTTTACACCGGTCGTAATCGCGTTGTAGGGGGTACCGGGATTGGCATCGTCGCGCTTGTTCCTTTGATTGCGATTCCAAACTCCGTAGTTGCCGGCGTACTTTATGGAATGATAACAGGTATGATTTTAAGATACCTTTCATGCAGACTGTTTTCCAATTCCAATGCATGGATCAGTTTTTTCACCGTTCCATCGTCTGCAATTTTTTCCCGTCCTTTTTGTCCTGCATACTTGTACGTCCACTGGGCCGGGGGTGATCGAAATATTCGTCAGGAAAATGATCCCAGCACTCTGCAAAGCGATAGAGCACGCGGCTTTTTCCAAGAATGGAAAGAGACGACGGGTTCATTGATGAATGACAGTGCCGGTTTTGCCTTCGATGCCGTCCTTGGCTTTTTCCAGGAGGGTGATGAGGGCGGTGCGGTCGGGCTTGGACTCGGCGAACTTGACAGCCGCTTCGACCTTCGGCAGCATGGAGCCGGGGGCAAACTGACCTTCGACCATGTACTTGCGGGCTTCCTCCGGGGTCAGTTCGTCCAGATTCTTCTGGTCGGGCTTGCCAAAGTTGATGGCGACCTTCTCGACAGCTGTCAGGATGATAAGCATGTCGGCGTCAAGCTGCTCGGCCATGCACTCAGAGGCGAAGTCCTTGTCGATGACGGCGGGCACGCCCTTGAGGTGATACTTGTCTTCCCACACAACCGGGATACCGCCGCCGCCGGCAGCGATAACAGCGTGCTTTGCGTTCATAAGTGCGCGAACCGTGGCGATCTCAACGATCTCCTTTGGGCGCGGACTTGCGACGACTTGACGCCAGCCGCGGCCTGCGTCCTCGGCAACATCGATGCCCTTTTCAGCGGCGAGCTTCTTGGCCTCTTCTTCGGTCATGAATGCGCCGATGGGCTTGGTCGGATGCTGGAATGCGGGGTCAGCCGGATCGACGGCAACCTGCGTCAGAACGGTCGCGCAGTGGATACCAAGACCGCGGCGGTCAAGCTCCTCGCCGATCATGTTCTGCAGATCGTAGCCAATGTAGCCCTGGCTCATGGCCACACACATGGAAAGGGGCATGATGTCGCTCTTGGCATGCTGCTTGTGGTAAGCGGCAAAGGCGTTCTGAATCATGCCGACCTGCGGGCCGTTGCCGTGCGCGATGACGACCTCGTGACCGTCCTCGATCAGGTCTGCGATGGCGCTGGCCGTCGTCTTGACAGCCTGCATCTGCTCTTCAAGATTTTTGCCCAGAGCGTTGCCGCCCAGAGCAATCACAATTCTTTTAGCCATTTTATAATTCCTCTTGATACTGCAATGGCAGGAGCGGCGCTCCTGCCATATGCTTATTTGTGTAGGTTCAGAAGCGAATCAGAACATCTTGCGCTTGCTGTCAGCGGAGTCGAGGTCCATCAGAGCCTTGACCGGGTCCTTGACCTGAGCCAGGAAGATCATAGCGGCAATGATGTACGGCTTGTAGGAAGCCTGCTTGTACAGAGGCACCAGATAGCGGTCGAACACGGAGTTGTCGACTTCGCCCTCGGGGCAGGACAGACCGGAGATGTCAGCGGGCAGGCAGTGCAGGTACAGAGCCTTGCCGTCCTTCGTCAGCTTCATCATCTCTTCGGAGCAGGTCCAGTCCTTATGCTCGGCGTTCTGCGCCAGCAGTTCCTTTTCGAGCTCGTCGATGCCCTTCTGGTCGCCCTTAACGTACAGCTCGGAGCGCTTTTCCATCGCCTTGAACGGAGCCCAGGACTTCGGATAGACGATATCGGCATCCTTAAAGGCCTCAGCCATGGAGTTGGTCTTGTGGAACTTGGAGCCGTACTTCTCACAGTTCTTGCGGGCGATCTCTTCGACCTCGGGGAACACATCGTATCCTTCCGGATGGGCCAGCGTGACGTCCATGCCGAAGCGGGTGAACAGGCCGATAACGCCCTGCGGGACGGACAGCGGCTTGCCGTAGCTGGGGCTGTAGGCCCAGGTCATGGCAACCTTCTTGCCCTTCAGGTTCTCAACGCCGCCGAAGTAGTGGATGACGTGCAGCATATCGGCCATGCACTGCGTCGGATGGTCGACGTCGCACTGCAGGTTGACGAGCGTCGGACGCTGCTCAAGAATGCCGTCGCGGTAGCCTTCCTCCAGAGCGTCCATGAACGTCTTCTGGTACTCGTGGCCCTGATGGATGTACATATCGTCGCGGATGCCGATGACGTCGGCCATGAAGGAGACCATGTTGGCCGTCTCACGGACCGTCTCGCCATGGGCGATCTGGGACTTCTTCTCGTCGAGGACCTGCTCCTCGAGGCCGAGGAAGTTGCAGGCGGAGGCGAAGGAGAAGCGGGTACGGGTGGAGTTGTCGCGGAACAGGGAGATGCCCAGGCCGGAGTCGAAGATGCGGGTGCTCTTGTTGCGCTCCCGCAGGTCCCGCAGGGCGTCGGCCACGGTGAAGATGGCGTCGATCTCGTCGTCGGTCTTGTCCCAGGTCCAGTAGAAGTCGGTTTTGTACATATCGTTGATGTGCAGCGTCTCCAGATGACGTGCCAGCTCAAGCGTCTTGCTCATGGTATTTCTCCTTTTTAATATTATATGTAGTTGTTTTACTTGATGTCGTTGCCGGTGAGCTCCTGACGGAAGGAGGTGGCGGAGCCGTCCTTGTTCTCGGGCTTATAGAGCATGGGAACAGCTGCGTACAGCGCGGCGCAGACGACCAGATCCTGCTTCCAGGTGATCTCGTTGGGGGCGTGTGCCTGAGACTCGGCGCCGGGGCCGAAGCCAACGCAGGGGATGCCGTAGCGGCCCTGGATGGAAACGCCGTTGGTGGAGAAGGTCCACTTGTCGGTCAGCGGACGGCCCTCGCGCTTGGCCTTGGCAGTCTCGTCGGCCCACAGACGGTTCTCGCCCCACAGGGCATGGTGCGCGTCGACCAGAGCCTGGACGTGCGGCGCAGAGGCCTTGTTGATCCAGGTCGGGAAGAAGCACTCGGTCTCATAGACATGGCCGGTCCATGCGGGACGGTCGTACATATACATGGAAACCTTGACGTCCTTGGCATACTTCTTGCAGGCGGGCAGATCCTCGATCTCCTTCAGGCAGGACTGGTAGGTCTCGCCGGCCGTCATGCGGCGGTCGATGGAGATGGAGCAGGAGTCCGCAACTGCGCAGCGGGACGGGGAGGTATAGAAGATCTGGCTGGTGGTGCAGGTGCCGCGGCCGAGGAAGCGGGCGTCTTCGTAATGCTCGGGGTTGTACTTCGGGTCGAGCATCTTGACAAGGCCCTTGATCTCCTTGTCATCGGCAGCGTCGTTCTCGTTGAGATCGCGGACGTTCAGGATGACCTCAGCCATCTTGTGGATCGCGTTGTCGCCGCGCTCCGGAGCGGAGCCGTGGCAGGAAACGCCGTGCATATCGACGCGGATCTCCATTCTGCCGCGATGGCCGCGGTAGATGCCGCCGTCGGTCGGCTCGGTGGAGATGACGAACTCAACCTTGCTGCGGGCGTCTTCGGGGCCGTTGAAATACTCATTGACGATGGACTGCCAGCACATGCCGTCGCAGTCCTCCTCCTGCACGGAGCCGACGACCATGATCTTGTAGCCCTCGGGAATGAGGTTCAGATCCTTCATGATCTTCGCGCCGTAGGCAGCGGAGGCCATGCCGCCCTCCTGGTCGGAGCCGCCGCGGCCGTAGATGATCTCGTCGGTCTCGTAGCCGGTGTAGGGATCCGCGGTCCAGTTTTCGCGGTTGCCGATGCCGACGGTATCAATATGGGAGTCGATGGCGATGATCTTGTCGCCAGTGCCCATCCAGCCGATGACGTTGCCGAGCTTGTCGAACTCGACCTTGTCATAGCCCAGCTTTTCCATCTCAGCGGCGATGCGCTTGACGACGCCCTCTTCCTCGCAGGACTCGGACGGGATCGCGATCATGTCGCGGAGGAACTTTGCCATGTCAGCCCGGTAGCCTTCGGCAGCCTTCTTGATAGCATCATAATTCATAAACGCAGGGTACCTCCCATTTATTTATTTATTTATTATTCGTTCTGATCTGCGGCGTCTGCCGTGCAGACGTCTTCTGCTACCATCATACCACATGAAAAGCAGATGTCAAACAAAATTTTTGCTTGCCTAAAATTTTTTTATGAAGGCTTGCTTTTTACGCATGTTTATATAGGAATATATGTATTTCAAGGGAAAAGAAGGCTGCCCGGCGGGCGGCCTTCTCTGCAAATCAAAAACCGATTTTCATAAAGCGAAGCAAGTACACAGCGTCTGTAGGAGCCGACGACTCTGTCGGCTCGCTGGAAGCAGTGGCTTTTTCCGGAAACCCAAGGCGAATCCGTATGCGCTTCCCAACACGTTTGTAGGGGC
>OMBM01000511.1_pt1 | contig 21079 bp, 20 predicted proteins | sample 1644861 | NCBI WGS metagenome assembly OMBM01 (sample SAMEA103958165, study PRJEB25191) | human gut metagenome | biome: human-associated habitat [ENVO:00009003]; feature: intestine environment [ENVO:2100002]; material: feces | place: Germany | collected 2013/2015 | reverse complement strand
TCTCATGGTGAGATTAGTCTTCTATACCTTATAGGTTATATCATAGGAACAATCAAAGTAAAAGAGCTCTTTGATATATCTATAGAGGGTATGACGGAAATGTCATATATAGAGCCGGCAGTAAGACGAATTAAAGAGATTAAGAGCGCAGTTCTTCAGGAGGGTGAAGACACGGAGCTTAAGAGCTATGACATAGAATTTAACCATGTATCATTTTCCTATGACAAAGCTACTAAGGTGCTTAAAGATGTGAGTTTTACAGCAAAGCAGGGTGAAGTCACAGCCCTTGTGGGGGTATCAGGTTCAGGTAAAACCTCTGTCTTAAGAGTAGTATCAAGGCTTTATGACTATGATGGAGGCAGCATACTGATTGACGGAAAAGACATTAAAAATATATCGACGGATTCTTTATTTAAGAAGATATCCATAGTCTTCCAGGATGTGACGCTCTTTAATACCAGCATACTTGAAAATATAAGGCTTGGTAGAGAAAGTGCAACTGATGAAGAGGTAAAAGAAGCGGCTATTCTTGCTAATTGCTTGGACTTTATAGAAAAGCTGCCTGAGGGATTTAACACCAAGGTGGGTGAAAATGGTACTGAGCTTTCTGGCGGAGAAAGACAGAGGTTATCGATAGCAAGGGCATTTCTTAAGGATGCACCTATTCTTATACTTGATGAAATATCTGCAAGCCTTGATGTAGACAATGAGAAAAAGATTCAGGATAGCCTAAATAAGCTTATAAAGAATAAGACAGTCATCATCATTTCTCATAGGTTAAAGTCCATAGAAAATGTGGATAAAATAGTTGTTATTGATGATGGCAGGGTTGAAACAGCAGGAACTCATAAGCAACTTTTAGAACAATCAAAGGTATATAAAAATCTTATTGAAAAAACTAACTTGGCAGAAGAATTTAGTTATTAAGGGGGATAGAGATGAAAGAAAATAAGTTAAAAATAAAGGATTTGGTGACTATAGGAGTATTTGCGGTAATATATTTTGTATTTATGTTTGCTGTGGGTATGATGGGAGTGATACCTATTCTCTTCCTTATATATCCTACTATACTGGGGATTGTAACCGGAACAATTATTATGCTTTTTATGGCAAAGGTACAAAAGCCTTGGGCACTGTTTATACTTGGGATGATTTCGCCTATTATTATGCTTTTAGGCGGCCACACTTATGTTGTTGTCCTTCACTCACTGGTGGTGATGTTTATAGCTGAGATGATTAGAAGAGCTGGTGGATATAAGTCTCTTAAGTTCAATATGCTTGCATTTATGGTATTTAATACTTGGATTTGCGGTTCTCTTATGCAGATGCTTTTGGCAAGAGAAAAGTATATTGAATTATCTATGATGATGGGCAAGGAATATGTGGATGCTCTGATAGAACTTATCACCTATCCTCATATGGCGCTTGTTTATGCAGGCGCTCTCATTGGAGGCCTTATAGGAGCGTACATTGGTAAAATCTTACTTAAAAAACATTTTACGAAAGCAGGTATTGCCTGATGTTTTACAATCAGAATAACAGGCTCAATCCCAACCCCATAACCAAATTTATAGCGGTAATTCTACTTGGTATGGGAGTGGCGCATTCTATGAATCACTACTTGGAATGGGCGGCAGTACTTACCATTTCTACAATGTACTTTATAAATGGACTTATAAAGGACGGGATAAAGAACATCCTTGTATTTGGAGTCTTGTTTTTCGTGCCAAATTTCAGTGTGCTTGCTACATTTCCACTTGTTTTGAAGATGCTTCTTTCCCTGGTTTTTGTATGCAGGATGTTTTATCTTCCGTATTCCGCAGGGAAATATATGATAAAAACCTCAGATGTGGGAAGTATCATTTCGTCCATGGATGCTCTTAAAATACCAAGCACCGTATCCATACCGATAACTGTTATGTTTCGCTTCTTTCCGTCATTTGCAGAGGAGAGAAATAATATCAAGATGGCGATGAAGATAAGGGGAATAGATACCAAGAATCCTGTTAAATACCTGGAATACGTACTTGTTCCCCTCCTCATCATATCATCAAACATAGCTGATGATATAGCAAAGGCAGCAGAAACCAAATGTATTGCAAACCCGATAAAGAAAACCAGATATATATCTGTAGGTATAGGTTTGATTGATTTAATTTATATCAGTTTAATAACACTGATTGTTGGTGGAGGTTGGATATGCTGACTATAGAGAATTTATCGCTGTCTTACGGGACAGATAGCAAGGTTTTAAGCGATATTACCTTGAAAGTGAAGGATGGAGAATGTGTGTTGCTCACAGGAGAGAGCGGAAGTGGGAAGTCTTCTGTTATAAATTCCATCAACGGCTTAGCCTTTGAATACGAAAATGCTCAAATATCAGGAAGTATTAAGGTTGGTGAAAAGGAGATTAAAAACCTTGAACTCTATGAAATATCTCTTATGATAGCCAGTGTTTTTCAAAACCCTAAGACACATTTTTTTAATGTGGATACCACTCTTGAACTTCTGTTTTATCTTGAGAATATAGGGCTTGATAAAAAAGAAATGGAAAGCCGAATGAATGAGATGTTAGATGTTTTTAAGATAGATCATCTTTTGGGGCGTAGTATATTTGAGCTTTCAGGAGGAGAAAAACAGATTTTATGTGTTGCTGCTGCTTATATATCGGGGTGTAAAATCATTGTTCTTGATGAACCCTCATCTAACTTGGATGAGAATTATATTGATATCTTAAAAGAAATGCTTATCATTCTTAAAAATAAAGGGATAACCCTAATCCTTGCAGAACACAGGATTTATTATCTAATGGATGTAGCAGACAGAATAATTATCATTCAAAACGGAAGAATAGCGAGAGAGTACACTGCACTGAGCTTTTTGTCGGTTACGGACGCTGAGATAGCTGGTCTTGGACTTCGCTCAAGGTATAAAACAGTCTTAAATAAGCCTAAAAACGATGGTGGCAAAGACCTGATAATCAAGAAACTTTCCTTTAATTTTGCCAACAAGGGAGAGCTTGAAGTGGATGATGTATCCCTTGATTTTGGGAAAATATATGGAATCATCGGAAAGAATGGTTGTGGCAAGTCAACCTTTTTGAGTGTGATGACAGGGCTTTTGGAAAAGGGAAAATGTGAAATAGAATATGATGGAGAAGCTTTAAGCAGGAAAGAAAGACTTAAACAGTCTTCGCTTGTTATGCAGGATGTCAATTATCAGCTGTTTGCCGATTCGGTTGAAGAGGAAATGAGGCTTGGAGTAAAGAAGATTGAAGAAGATAGGATTAATCAGGTATTGTCGGGGCTTGGACTTGCCAAACTAAGGGACAGGCATCCTATGAGCCTTTCGGGCGGTCAAAAGCAAAGGGTTGCGATAGCTTCTGTTCTCTGCAAAAACTCGAGATTCATATTCTTTGACGAGCCAACAAGTGGAATGGATTATAAGAATATGCTCAAAATATCAAAACTGATAAAGAGTATGAAAACAGAGGATAACATCATCTTTATCGTATCACACGACACAGAGCTCTTAAATGAGGTTGCTGACAGTATACTCTGTCTGCAGGATTATAGGATATACAATTAGATGAATGAGTGACTGATACCCTAAGCCTGATAGCGGTTTGGGGTATTATTTTGTAAATGGTTGCCTTTAGTTTGAAGTGAGTTTGAAGTAACTTCAAAGTGGATTGATGTAAATAATTGTGACACCGAATCCTGCTTAGCAGGATTTTTTCATTTGGTGACTTTAAGTCCGTTTCGCTCCGAAGGTGCGAAACGGACTTAAAGTCACCAAATCTGAAATCTCAAGCCATAAACTTGAGATTTTTTATCTAAAACGACGAAGTGATTCTAGCATTTCAGTTCTACTTATTAGGTTATATTGTTTGTTACTCTACAGATTTCAGTGCTTCGAGCATATTGACTTTCTTAAGATGTTGGTTCACAAAGATCCCCAGACCTGTCAGAATGACAATGACTACAAGTGTTGGAACGGCATAGATGAGCCAGCCAAGACTTGGATTGAACATGATATTTTCAGGAGGGATAACATCTACCATGTATTGATGCAGTCCAAATCCAACCCCGAATCCAACCAAGATACCAATGAGTGAAAGATAAATTGTTTCTCGATAGATGTAGAGCGTCACTTCTTTATTAAAGAAACCTAGAACCTTAATAGTTGATAATTCACGAATACGCTCTGCCACATTGATATTAGTTAGGTTGAAGAGAACTACTAAAGCAAGGAGTATAGAAACACCAATCAATACTGCCATAACACGGTTAAGTGAGTTGACAATGGTCTTGATTTGTGCTTTTTGACTTGTATTCTGAACAACGCCTGTTACACTATCAAGCTTCATAAATTGACTTGCTGTTTTCTCAACATTTTTATCTGAGTGATTCTTCAGTGTAAGAATATTAGCATTCTGATTAGCTTTTTCACCGAAAGCATTCTTATAAGTCGTTTCATTCATAAAGATGAAGTGTCCCATGTACATCTCAGAAATACCAGCAACTTTGAGTTTAATGTCCTTGTCCTGACTAATTTGAACGGTTAAATAATCACCTACAGAAACACCGGCTAGGTCTGCCAACTTCTCAGAGATAATAATCCCTTTGTCTGTCAAATCTAGTTTTTGACCAGTTTTACGATCATCGAGTTTGATGAAATTTTGAAGAGTGTTTTTATCTTTGTCTTGGATGACAAGTGTTGTGATATCTTGACTATCATTATGACTTCCTACATCTTTTGATAGTGTTTCGTAATGAATAGAAAGATGCTCCTTGACATTGTTTTTGTTTATTAATTGTTGTAAGTTTTCTTTTTCTTGCTCATTAAGATTATTCTTATTAGCTACAATCATATCGTAACGAATGATGTTAGGGAATTGTCGAGTGTTAAGGTCTCCGATAGAAGAACGAATACCAAGTCCAGCAAAAAGAAGAGCGATTGAACCGCAAACACCGAAAATAGTCATGAACATCCGTTGCTTGTAGCGGAAAATATTACGGGCAGTTACTTTTTGTGTAAAGCTCATTCGTTTCCAGAGAGGGCTGATGCGCTCAAGAAGAATCTTAGAACCTGATGTTGGAGGTTTTGGAAGAAGAAGTTGAGCTGGCTTTTCACCTAATTCGCGTTTAGCAACCACAAAGGCAGGAAGAACAGCGGACAAGAGAGCAAGAATAATAGCTAGAACAGTTTTAAAAGGATAGAAGTGTAGCTCAATTGGTGCGATTAGGATACTCTTCTTAAAGCCACTGTATATGATGGAAGGAAGAAGAATGTGCCCAGTAGCAACACCAATTGTAGTACCTATCATGCTGGTTAAAAATCCATAAATGAGGAATTTACGGATGATGTCCTTATTTTGGTAACCAAGAGCTTTGAATGTTCCAGCCTTAATACGTTCCTCTTCAACGAAGCGCCCCATCGTTACGAAGGTTACCAAGGCAGCAATAAAGTAGAGGATAACAGGAAAGATATTACTTAGATTCCGAAAAGCAGAAGCATTAGTCTCATAGGAAACGTAACCTTGTGACCAAGGAGCTTCACTACGAGTGTAGACATCATAGCTTGGTTCGGCAATGCTATTTACTTTTTCTTGAGCTTGTGTCAATTGCTCCTGGACAAGAGGGTTCTTATCTTGACCACTTGCTTTTGATTGTTCCACTTTTTTGTTAAGTTCAGTCTCTGCTGTCTGAAGTTGACTTGTTTGTTGGTTAATCTCAGCCTGAGGACTAGCTTTTAATTCTTCCAAACGTTTAGCTGGTTGATCTTTTACTAATTTTTTAAGTTCATCCTTGTGTTTGGATATCTTGTCAGCGTAATCCTGGGTATAGGGATTAGCAGTACTGACATCTTTGTAAGCTAATCGTGCAATCATGTAGACATCAGAGTCAAAACTTGACTCAGGAACAACCGCATAACCTTTGAGCTCCCCACTCCCAGCAGTAGATGGACCAAGGTCAACACTTGATAAAATTTCAGATGATTGAACAAAGCCAGTGATGGTAAAACTGTGCTCTTTTAAGACATCTTTACCGTTGTCAGCCTTTTTTTCACTAAAGTCAATTTTGTCACCAATCTTATATTTGTCTTGATAGACTGAGGAAAGAGCAATCTCACCTTGCTTGTTTGGAAGTTTTCCTTTTACCACCTCATAAGTTGAGATATCTTTAGGTTTTGAATATAGTCGAAAGGCATCAAAGGAATTTTTTAGTACCACGTCTTTAAAGTAACCGTACTCAATATTCGCTTCTGATGAGACTTGATTTAGAAGGTCTTGATCCGATTGGTTAAGACCATAACTACCTGTAAGCGTGAGATCAGCTGTATGGTGTTTGGTGAAATAGTTTGTTGCAGTGTGTTGCATATCAGGAGTCGTCACCTTTAGACCTACAAGAGCGAAAGACCCCAAGGCCATGAGTGAAGCAATAGAAATCACGCGTCCTTTAGAACTGGAGAAAGACTTTCTGACGTCCTTCCAATAAGTTTTACGATTCATGAGCAATCCTTTCTAGTACTCGAGAGTATCGATATCTTGAGGATTTGAATTGAGTTCGATACTTTGAACACGAGCATCGTGCATACGAATGACACGATCTGCAATCGGTGCAAGGGCACCGTTGTGAGTGACAATAATCACTGTAGCACCTTCCTTACGAGTCTTGTCTTGGAGAATCTTTAAGACCTGTTTTCCGGTATTGTAATCTAAGGCACCTGTCGGTTCATCACAGAGGAAAATCTTAGGATTTTTTGCTACGGCGCGAGCGATAGCTACCCGTTGTTGCTCCCCACCAGATAATTGTGCAGGAAAGTTGTTGATGCGTTTCCCAAGACCAACGTCAACTAGGGTTTGTTCAGCATCTTTAGCATCTGATACGATTTCAGAGGCCAATTCTACATTTTCTTTAGCTGTTAAATTAGATACTAAGTTATAGAATTGAAAAACAAAACCAACATCGTCTCTACGATAAGCCGTTAATTCTTTAGCGTTATAATTGGAGATGTCTTTCCCATCGATGATGACCTTTCCTTCATCATTGGTATCCATACCACCAAGAATATTGAGAACAGTTGATTTTCCTGCCCCAGAAGAACCGAGTATAATCACTAACTCCCCTTTTTCAATCTCGAATGTGATATCATTGTTTGCGATGATTTCTACATCACCTGTTTTATAACGTTTGTAACTATGTTTCATTTCAATATAAGCCATGTGTATTTGTCTCCTTTAAAAGTTATCAGTGCTAAAACAACAACCTGTTGAATGATTACGGAAGTTATTTTATGATTTTTTTAATACGAATGCTACAACACAAATCAACAATGTGTTGAAATAAGGATATGGAAGTTGTATTAATCAATGAAAATACTTGATGATAGTTGACAATTTCAAAAATCAAGATATACTTTAATCAACAATTTGTAGAAACAAGGGGTTCGTATGCAGCAGAGACAAACGACAACTAAGTCAGATATAAAAGAAGCCTTCATTCAGCTGTTAGCTACAAGAAGCTTAGAGGACATTACGATTAGTCAGTTAACCAAAAAAGCGGGTGTTAACCGCTCGACATTTTATCTGCACTACCTTGATAAACAGGATTTTTTAGAGCAGTTAAAGGAAGAAACCTTGACGACTGTTCGCATGATCTTAAGGAAAGAAACCTTTCATCCCAAAGAAGCGTTGGAATCCATCTTGTCTCATTTTCAAGAGAACAGTGCTTTTTTTGTTGAAATTGCAAAAAATCCAAGCTTTCGTTTTGCAGATAACATTCGTTCTTTTATTTTGGGTATGATTGAGTCAACGCCACGTTCTCGACCAGTCATTGTGGCAGCTTATCAAATGCCAGAGCGCTATGCTATTACCATGTATGTTTCTGGTTTGACAGGCCTTATCGTCGACTGGATTATCAATGGGACTCAAGAAAGCCCCCAACAATTGACCAAAATTATACTGGATTCTCCAGGAATGGAGTGGTTTAAGGGATAAGGTGGAGATGGACAAGAAATAATTTAATTTGATTTTTTACTAAATTTTCTACATTCACTTGTAGTTTTAAAACAAGGTTAACAATTTAAGGAGCTGAACGTTTCAATGAATCAATATACCATCCCACAATTTATCGTCGATGCTTTTACAGATACCGTTTTTAAAGGGAACCCGGCGGCTGTTTGTCTTCTTGATAAATGGTTGTCAGATGATACTTTACAGAATATTGCTAAAGAAAATAATCTTTCTGAGACAGCTTTTACGGTTAAAAATGATGATTACTACGAATTACGTTGGTTTACTCCAGGTGGGGAAATCGATTTGTGCGGCCATGCAACCTTGGCAACGGCTTTTGTTCTTTTTAGATTTTTTGAAAAGAATGCTGAAAGTCTAACTTTTGCAACACAGAGTGGGGAACTTTTGGTTACCAAAAAAGGTGAGTACTATGAGCTGAATTTTCCAGCATACTCCATGCAACAGGTTGCAGTCACAAGTGAGATGGAAGAAGCAATCGGTGTCCATCCGCTTGAAGCATGGCTTGGAAGAGATCTAGTCTGTGTCTTACCTCATGAAAATGATGTCATTAATGCAAGTCCAGATTTTGATAAAGTAAAAGCTTTAGATGGGCTTCTCCTGAATATCACTGCCAAAGGAAGCAAGTATGATACTGTGACACGAAGTTTCGCTCCAAAATTATCAGTCAAGGAAGATCCAGTCTGTGGCTCAGGACACTGTCATGTCATTCCTTTGTGGGCTAATAAGTTGGCACAAGAAGATTTTAGGGCCTACCAAGCTTCTGAGAGAAGTGGACTTCTCATTTGTCGTTTGGAGGGCAATCGGATTTACCTTGCAGGTAAAGCTGCCCTTTATAGTCGTGGTGAAATCTATGTCATGGACTAAATTTTGTTCAATGACAACAGCGTAGAAGTAATAGTAATTTAAACAAAATACCAGTCGAAAGATGTCTAGCTCTGCTAGGCATTTTAAATTTCACAACATTTTTTAAAGAATTTTCAGAAAAGACTTGACAATTTTGAAAATAAGCGTATGATAAGACTATGAACTTTTAAAAATAGTAATTTTACTATATTAACTCATGTCGACTACGGATGGTATGGTAAAGTGACTATATGGTTCTAATAACTATTCTATAGAGCGTTGCGTCCGAAAGTCATTCCTGACACGGCTCTTTAAAAACAAAAGGAGAAGATTATGAAAACAGAACCGATTCATCGTACCAGTATGTGGAAATTTAAGTTAAGTGCTGCCACCATGACTTTGATTCCCGCTGCCGTGGGGATTAACTATGTTGCCAAAGCCTTGGCGGAGGGGTTAAAGTTACCCGTTTGGCTGGGGTCTTTGGGAACCTTTCTTGCCAGCATGTTGGCTGGGCCGGTTGCCGGTGCCATCAGTGGTTTCATCAACAACGTGATCTATGGGCTGACCTTATCGCCAATTTCAACCGTGTATGCGATTACCAGCATCGGAATTGGGATTGCTGTCGGAGTTTTGCACGCCAATGGGTGGTTCTCGTCAGCGCGACGAGTATTTGTTTCTGCTATTATTATTGCCTTCGTTTCAGCTGTCATTTCAACGCCACTCAACGTCATCTTTTGGGGTGGTCAGACCGGTATCGCTTGGGGTGACTCATTGTTTGCGGTAATGGTCGCCAATCATGCACCAGTGTGGCTGGCCTCATTTATCGATGAGTTTGTCTTGGATATTTTGGATAAAGTCTGCGTGGCCTACCTGGCATTCTTCATCTATCGTCAGCTGCCGAAGCGGATGGTGCACTTCTTTAGCGGTGATAAATGATGACTGATCAAACATTGATTTCTGGAGCGCCACGGGTCAAGCTCAAGTGGTACCAGGTGATCGATCCGATTACTAAGCTCTTGTTCATCTTGGACATGACGTTGTTGAGCTTTGCCAGTATGAATTTATTGCTTCAGGCCGGATTAATTCTTGTCGCAACACTGCTATTGTTATTTTCCAAATTGAGTTCTACCATCTTTAAGGCGCTGGGATTCAGCCTGTTTCTGATTTGCACCATGCTGATCATCCAAGGGTTATTTTACAGTCGGAATCAAACTGTGCTGTTTTCTGTGCTTGGGGTGTCGTTCTACAAAGAAGGCCTGATTTACGCCACCACTCTGGGTTGTCGAGTATTGGTGATTATTTTGACCAGTGGCTTTTTTATGGTGACCACGAGTATTTCAGAAAACGCGGCCTATTTGGAACTGTCCGGATTGTCTTATAAAACCGTCTACGTTCTGATGTCGGTGTGTTATATTTTGCCGGAAATGATGCGAAATATGCGGAAAATCCAGCAGGCACAAAAAGTTCGCGGAACCAATCCGCAAAAAACGTTGATTCAGAAATTAAAGTCAGTCCTGCCGGTTCTAATTCCATTGGTGATTAAGACCTTGGATCAATCGATGACGCGGTCGATTTCTCTCCAACTGAGAGGTTTTGATAATCTCAACCGGACTGTCAGAACCTCCCAGCGCGTGTATCGCCTGTCGCGGACGCTGCACATTGGTCTGACTGGATTGGCAATTTTATTGATTGGGTGGAAGATATGGACGAAGATAAACGGATTGTAATTGAAAATTTGACTACCCGTTATCCGGGTACTGAGCAACCACAACTGCGTCAGATTAACGCGGAGGTTCATACCGGCCAGGTGGTTGGGATTATCGGGAATAGCCACTCCGGCAAATCGACTTTGTGCCATGTGCTAGCAGGGGTCATTCCCAAAATTGTGTCTGCTGAGATTGAGGGCGACTGGCACATGTTTGGCCAGCGAGTGTCCGACAATTGGCCCGTTTATAATGCCATGAATGGAGTTGTACTGCAAAATCCAGCTGGCCAACTAAGCGGGTTGGCAGACACGGTTGCCGATGAAATCGCCTTTGACTTGATTAATCAGGGAATGGCTGAAGGACTGATTCAAAAACGGGTTGAAGAAGTTGCCACGCAAATGGGGCTGATTGAACAGTTGAATTTGCGTCCCGAGAGCCTTTCCGGTGGTCAGAGCCAGCGGTTGGCAATTGCCACGGCGATTGCGGCTAACCCGGCTGTTTTGATTATGGATGATCCGACCAGTCAGATGGATCCCCTTGGCCGCCGACAATTTTTCCAATGGCTGGCCCAAGTCAAAGAGACGACTGTCTTCATTGTCACCAGTGAAATTGACGATTTGTGCGAAGTCGCCGACGTTGTGTGGGTGCTGCACGAGGGTCAAATGGTAGCCCAGGGTAGGCCGGGTGAGGTGTTTAATCATTTGGCAGCTGACTGGCAGATTCCAGCCCCGACAATCCAGCAACTTGCTCAAAAAATGGATTGGCACTTGGCTGATGGCCGGTATCCGGTGAATGACGCTGATCTGAAGGAGGTTCGTTATGCCCACAATTGAACTGAACGACCTGACGTTCACTTATCCGGAACGGTCCTTTAGCTTGGATGTTGAAGACAAACACTTCGCCGATCCGATGGTGGCGATTGTCGGCCAAAATGGTGCCGGCAAATCAACGCTCTTCAAATTGTTGACGGGCTTGCTGACACCACAAACCGGTGTGATTAAGATCGATGGAGAAAATTTTAATGATCTTAAACCAGTCGAAAAGTTACTGAAGGTTGGAATTACTTTTCAAAATCCTGACGATCAGCTTTTCAACCCGACCGTTCAACGAGAGGTGGAGTGGAGTGTCGCGCAGGTCATGGATGACCAAGACACGATTACGAGGCGGGCTTTAGCGGCTCTAAAAAGAGTTGGCTTGGATGATAAAACAGCTGAAAGTCCATATGACCTGTCATTGTCGGAACGCAAGCTGTTGAGCGTTGCCACAGTTTTGGCAGTGGATCCGGCGATTTATTTATTTGATGAGCCGATGATGTCGCTTGATTGGGAAAGCCGGCGCAAGTTGACCGAAATTTTCCATCAGTTGGCTGATTCGGGCCACCAAGTTGTGACCATCACCCATGACATGGATTGGGTCGCCGCCGAGTTTGAGTCGGTGTATGTTATGGAACACGGGAAGTTTGGTTTTGCCGGCAGTCCACGGGAATTGTTCAGCGATTACGAACTTGTCCAGCGAGTGGGATTACTACCACCGCGGATTATGGACATAGCGGAGTCATTGGGTGATTCACAGACATATTTATCGGTTAATGATTATTGCCAGAAAAATCGAGATGTATAGAAAAAGTCACCTCTGCGGGTTTTCCAGGTTGAAGGATTAACTTCAGCTTCTGGCAAGAACTCACATGGGTGACTTTTGTGTTTAATAACGTTTCATGATCATCGGGTGCTTCCTCAGATCACTTTAGCTCATTAGTTCTTGAAAAAATAAAATAACTATCAAATTTATTTTGATCAGGAGCAATTGATTGAAACACTTGATTAGTTGTATCTTCTTTGGCTAATATAGCGGTGTTTCCGATACCAGCACGAGAAGTAAATAAGACGGTTCCTACTGGTAAAATTCGAGCTTAACTCTTCTTTAGACCTAGTTCAGTAATAGTCTTTTTACTTTTACTAACATAACTTTGTTCTCCAATTTCAGCTGGTGCATACCAATCAATATCACCGTCCCAGTATTCAGGGTTCGATGTACTTTGTGTTCCACCACCAACAATATTAGATAATTCTCCTAACTTACGCTCTTCCCAAGCGTATCTACTTAAGGATAAAAAGTTTAACAAAAAGCCCCAATCACAAGACATTCCGTAACAGATAAGTTATATTATCAATATAAGTAGAAAGTACTTTTTTTTAAAATACAAAATTCAGAAAGAGAGGTGCAAACATGCGCAGCAAAGACAAAATCCTCGGCGTCCTATACGGCCAAGCCATCGGTGATGCAATAGGAATGCCATCGGAATTATGGCCAGTCGAGAATATTCGAGATCAATTTGGTGGAAAAATTACTACTTTTCTTGATGGCCCTGACAATAACGATATCGCCAAAAACTTTAAAAAAGGCCAATACACCGATGACACCAATCAGGCACTAGCTATATTGGACGGACTAATCGAAAACAACTGGCAACCCAATTCAGAGATCTTGGTGAAGCATATTATGGCATGGGCAGAATCAGTCGGTGCTTGGGAGAACAACATCCTTGGACCAAGTAGTAAGGCTGCATTGTCGGCCATCAAAGCCGGCCAAGACCCTCGCCCGATTACGGATCAGGCACTGACTAACGGTGCAGGAATGAGAATCTCACCAATTGGTGCTTTATTTGAGCCCAATCAACTTTCAAAACTTGTCCAAATGGTCTTTGATATTACAAAGATCACACATTCCAGCGATGTTTCAATCAGTGGAGCGTCAATGATTGCTGGAGCCGTTACGGCATCTATGGCCGATCAGAATTGGGACGACATAATCGATTTTGCCTTAAGAGCCAATGATGCTGGTTTCAAATTAGGTGCCCCCACATGGGCAGCCAAGACACATGATCGTTTGCAGTTAGGAATTGAGATTGCTCATAAATATAAGGATGATGACGGCAAATTTAGTCAGCATATTTACGACTTGATCGGCACAGGAACAATGATTTCTGAAAGCATCCCCGCTGCGGTTTCAATCGCTTATTATTGTCGCGATGTTCAAAAATGCGCCTTAATGTGCGCCAACCTTGGTGGTGATACTGACACCATTGGTGCGATGGCAACCGCAATTTGTGGCGCCAAGAATGGTCAATCTTCCATTCCTGTGGAGTGGGTTAACTTAATCGATCAGCAAAATCCCGAGCATGACTTCAATGAGTACGCGGATAAAATTTTACAGTTCCACATTAACCAAAAGGGGTGATATTCATGGATGACAATATTATCAAGATTCCAGATTCGGAGAAAACGTTGACTGCTGGCAAACTCTTTTACAACTGGTTCGCAGCCAATATCGGTATCATGGGCTTTGTGTTTGGTGCCATGATCGTCAGTTATCATTTATCATTTTTTCAAGCTATTATTGCGTCACTTGTTGGTGCGCTGTCCTTCGCGGTCCCTGGTTGGGTCGCAATGATTGGTCAAAAAGAAGGGGTCACAACTTTTAAATTGAGTCGGGCGGCCTATGGCACGCATGGCAATAAAATTCCTAATGCGATTGCCTGGTTTAACATGGTTGGCTGGCTTGCCGTTAATGTCATTACGGGAACATTGTTGTTGGTATCACTATTCAGTATTATCAATGTTGAAAAGTCTTCAGTTACCACAGCGGTCGCCCTGGTGATTTTTGGTGGGCTAGTTGTTCTATCCGGTTTGTTAAAAGAAGATACCCTCGCTAAAATACAAACCTGGTTGAGTTGGATATTTGGAATTTTAACTGTGCTGATTCTCGTGTTGTTCCTCTTAAAAGCCAAATGGCAGGAAGCTTTTAGTCTACCATCGGGAAGTTGGATTACTGGGGTCCTTCCTGCTGTGAGCATCGTTGCTGCCGGATCTGGTATTTCATGGTCGATGGCTGCTGCCGACTGGGGAGCCTATGTGACCAAAAAGACAAAGCCGTCTGCTACTTTTTGGAACACTACAATGGGCGGAGCCGTTCCTTTGTTTGTCTTAATGGCCGGAGGAGTAATGCTCAGTACGATTGAACCCTCATTGGCAACTACTGGTGATCCGTTTGGCGTCATGTATTCTGCTTTACCAACTTGGATCGGGCCAATTTATTTCTTAGTTGCAGCTGGCGGACTCATTCCGCAATGTATTATTTCTTTTCGATCTGCACGCATTAATTTGGCGACAATTGGAATTAACGTCACTCAACGAACCTCATTAATGATTCATGGGGCCATCGTTTTGGCAATTCCGATTTATGTATTGTTTATTTCTGGAAACTTTCTCAGTAATTTTGAGCTCTTCTTAAATTTCCTGGGCATTTGTCTAGCAAGTTGGGTGGCAATTTTCTTATGTGATAGTGTTATGTTCAGATCACAAAGTTATGATGTCGCTCTGCTTGAAAATGATTCAAAGACACATTTCAATTGGCGGGGAATTATTTCTTGGATCTTGGCTACAACTACTGGATTCTTGTTCACAAACAACGCAATTTGGAATGGGCCATTTGCTCATGGTATCTTTAGGAATAATAGTTTAGGAGTCTTTGTCTCCGCAATTATCGCGATTATTTGCATGTTGTTGTGGAAGGTTGCCGTTCCAAATAAGAAGGGGGCATAAATGAGTAAAACATTAGTGATTGGAGCGGCCTTTGTTGATGTGTTAATGGACGTTCCAAAGCTACCAACGACTGGTGAAGATATTAGTGGTCATCTACGGGCAAATATCGTAGGTGGATCAGCCTTTAATGTATATGGCGCGATTAAATATGCGGGGCAAGATGCTGATTTATTTGTGCCAGTTGGGGAAGGCCAATACGCGGACTTGGTATCGGAGGATATGGCTAAGATGGGTATTCGACCTCTTCTAAAAGTTAATGGTGCAGATAATGGCTGGGATATTTCATTTGTGGAGCCGGATGGTGAGAGGAGCTTTTTGACTGTTAACGGCATTGAACAGCTCTGGCAGCCTGATTGGTTCGAGAATATCGACATTTCTAATTATGATTCTTTTTATATTAGTGGTTATGAAATGGAAGATGATAAGGTTGCGGGAGTCATCCTGGATGCGTTGGATAAACGAAATTCTGATTCTCAGGTGTTATTTGATGCTTCACCAAGAATTGAGTATATTTCTCAAAAGACCCTTCAGAGATTGTATGACAATCACGTTATGATTCACTGCAATGAAGACGAAACTAGATATCTGTTTCCGGGAGTAAGCAGCTTGGAGATGAAGTGTCAGGAAATCTTTGTTAAAACTCACGCACCAATTGTTCTGACCTTAGGTGAAGAAGGGGCTTATCTTTATGCAGGGAAGCATCATTTTGAGATGGTCCGTTCGGCCAAAGTCAAGGTTGTTAATACGCTTGGAGCTGGTGATACGTTCTGCGGTGGTTTTCTGGCTGGTCTAAGTCAGAATATGAGCTTGCCAGAGGCCGTTCAGCAGGGCAATGAGCTGGCGGCTCTTGTTGTTGGTCAAGATAGTGGGACCTTGTTGAATAAGCAATAGAATAATAGATTCTGTTGCGAAGTTTGAAAATCAAACGCGCCCTCTCTGAACTCCAAATATCTTAGGCTGTTATTCCCATTAATACCTTGATTTCAGTGGCTCTTTTCTACCATTTGTCAAGTCTATCAAGGCTTTAAGTAAAAAAAGAGATAAGGGCTCTTTCGAACCATTGGTGTCTTATCTGGGAAACAAGTTGACTGGCCTTTTATCTGTAGTCAATTCCCCATATCTGCAGAAGTTTTTCACCTAAGACATACTTTAGCTAAGGTCAATAGGACTGAGTGGCTGAACTATTTTGATCACTTATTTGAATGGATAGGGAATGGTCAGCTAGTCCTACCAGAACCATCAGCTATATTTTCGATTGAAGACTATAAAAAAGCCTTGACAGCTCAAGAAGAACCAGGCCGTCAAGGAAAGATACTTTTTAAATTCTGACCCCCAAGGAGATTCTAATGACAAAAATCGATGGTTTTGCCCACGACTATTAGTGAGCATGGTAGTGCTTGGGGTTTAGTATACAATGCAAAAAGACCTAGATTGGAACTCTAGGCCTTTTTGTATTGTATTTATAGAAGTGAGCATCACATGTTATTGGAATAGGTATAGCCAAACATATAGCAAAAAAGTAATAATCAAGTCAATCACAAAACGAATTTGGTGGTGTGATTTGTTGAATTTTTGGTTATTTAGACCATTCAGGAGAGCGCCCCCGCAAATTGTCGAGCTAGCAAATAGCCATATATAAAATGCTAAGGTACGATTAACCATAACAAGGAGAAGGGCCGAGATACAAGTAATGGCACCAACAATAATAAATACGATTCCTAAGCTTTTTTTGCCTTTTAGAATAGCTGATAGTGCAGCAACAAGATGAAGCAGGACAAAAGCAAGGGCTAAGAATACTGTGATGATGCTAAAGATGAGATAAAGTGACATGGACGTTTCCTTTCTATGATATGATTGCCTGAGTTCTATTTTTTATGACCGATTTTATTAAGAATCATAAATGATACTACAAGATTTAAAACGATAACCAATAAGGTAAATAGAGAGTAACCATAAAGTATAATTGGAAATTCATTTTTGATATTGCATAGAGTAAACAAACTCGTTAGAATTCCCGTCAACAATCCAGGCACATATTTTCTAATAACGATTGTCTGAATCAGATGTCCGAATACATGGAAGATATAAGCGATTATGATGGTTGTATAAATGGTATAGTTATTAAACTGGTAACTAAGATATAGCGACGTCATAAGGATGAGAAATTGCTCTAAGACAATGGCATTGAAAGCAAATGGAGTGTAAAAAGATAGGATTCGATTGTTTGGATACTGGATTGATATTTTTTTGACAAAGGATGGCATCCAAACGATTTCTTCGAGTTCGTGAAGCATGAATAGGGCTGGAAAAAGAAAATAAAATTGCACGCTGGTCATTGAAAATACTCCCTTCTAGTTAGTACCCACTTTTAGAATCTCCAAATAAAACTGGATAACTTCCTGTTCAGTGTAGGACTTACCTTTCTTCAACCACCAGCTGAGAGTTTCAATGAAATGGCTGACGACCAAGTGCTTGAGATAGGAGTGAGGGATGGTTGGATGAGCATGGCTTAGTTCGTCGGCTACCATTGGGTAGACGTCATGTTCCAGCTCCTTTCTTAGTTGCCGTATAAAATAATCGTTTTTAGAGAGCAAGAGACTGGTCACATGATCTTGATTTTTCTTGAAATGCTGAAAGATATGGGCCAGGTAGTCTTGTGGTGAGAGGTGTTCAGCACGCTCAAAGAGATGGTGAAAGAGCTTTTGACAGAGTTCATCTAGCAATAATTCCTTACTCTCGTAATGGCTGTAAAAGGTCGAGCGCCCCACATCGGCTAAGTCAATGATTTCTTGAACCGTTATGGTTTCATAGCCTTTTTGGTTGAGTAACTGTAAAAAAGCACTATAGATAGCTTTTCGAGTCTTAGTAATACGACGATCCTGAGCAGTCATATGGACAATTTGAACAAACTGTTCAGTAACGTACACCCTAAACGGTTTGCCCCTATCCTTTCTGTTGTGAATGTTAGATAATGATAATGAACATGATGTTCATGAATCTATTATACCAGAGGATTTAGGATTATGAAGACAAAACATGCGGTCTGGGTAGCTTTTTTCTTGAATTTGAGTTATGCCATTGTTGAGTTTATTGCAGGAGGAATTTTTGGGTCCAGTGCGGTCCTTGCGGATTCGGTCCATGACTTGGGTGATGCGATTGCTATTGGGATCTCCGCCTTTTTGGAGAGTATTTCCAATCGTGAAGAAGACAGCCACTATACCTTGGGCTACAAGCGCTTTAGCCTTTTAGGGGCCATGGTAACGGCTGTGATTCTCATGACAGGCTCCGTTTTAGTTATTTTGGAAAATATAACGAAACTCTTTCATCCACAACCTGTCAACGATGAGGGCATTCTCTGGCTTGGAATCATTGCAGTCAGCATCAATGTGCTAGCGAGCCTCGTCATTCGCAAAGGGCAAACCAAGAATGAATCTATTCTCAGCCTGCATTTTCTAGAAGATACCTTGGGTTGGTTGGCTGTCATCCTAATGGCCATTGTTCTTCGATTTACCGACTGGTATATCCTGGATCCGCTCTTATCTCTTGCCATTTCCATCTTTATTCTGTCCAAAGCCATTCCACGTTTTTGGAGCACGCTCAGGATTTTCCTGGATGCCGTGCCAGAAGGAGTAGATATCCAGCAAGTGAAGAGTGATTTGGAGCAGTTGGACCATGTGGCTAGTATCAATCAGCTTAATCTCTGGACCATGGATGGTTTGGAAAAGAACGCCATTGTCCATGTTTGTCTAGAGCATGTCAACCACATGGAAGTCTGTAAAGAGTCTATCCGCACCTTGCTTAAAGACTGTGGCTTTCAAAACGTTACCATTGAGGTTGATGAAGACCTAGCGACCCACCGTGCCCACAAGCGCAATATAGAGGAGTGGGAAGTGGGTCAAAATCATAGACATGGTCACCATCATTAAGAAACGTTATTTAAACTCTTAGAGTTTGTCTCTAGGGTTTTTTTTGATACTTAGTTAACTAAAGTAAGCCTTTTCATGATAAAATAGAACAAACGTGGAACAAGGAGTAATTATGAGTAAAAGAGCTGTATTGATGATGACTTTTGGGTCCCCAGAAGAGATTACCTATGAAGGAGTAGCAGAATTTTTCACAAATATACGACGTGGAGTTCGTCCCGAACCACATGAAATTCAGACCTTATATGACCATTACCTACGAATCGGTGGAACGCCGCTCCAAAGGATAACAAAGAAAGAAGTTGACTTGGTTGCTTCCGCTCTTGGAGAACAAGTGTCGGTCTACTTTGCAAATAAATTTTCCCGCCCTTTCATCACAGATGTGATCAAAGAAATGGAGTTAGATGAAATTAAAGAGTGTTTGTGTTTGATTCTAGAGCCCCATTATTCCTACTATTCAGTCATGGGCTATGAAAAATTTTTAGAAAGTGATCAAATTAAGTTCCAAATTATCAAGGACTGGTACCGCGAACCTTCTCTACTTCACTATTGGGCTGATGAAATCCGAAAGATTTTAGATCAGATTGGAGACGATAGCTATAAGGTGATTTTTTCAGCTCACAGTGTCCCAGTTTTGGCACTAGATTTTGGTGACCCCTATATCGACCAGATTTATGACAATAGCCGATTGATTGCGGAGAATTTAGGACTTAGGGAAGAGCAGTACACCAATACTTGGCAGAGTGAGAGTGATATTGGTATTCCTTGGATTAAGCCGGATGTTTTAGAATACCTTCGTAATGAGAGGGAGCATCCTGACCACTATATTTTTGTTCCTATTGCTTTTATTAGTGAGCATATTGAAGTTCTTTTTGATAATGATGTGGAATGTAAGGAGCTTTGCCATGAGCTAGATGTAGCCTATCACAGACCTCCTATGCCTAATAGCGATCCTCGTTTAATCAAGGCACTTCTTTCGACAATTCAGTCCCATATAGACGGTGACTATAGTGACTATCAACCTCAGCTGGAGACCTTTGATGAGTTGGAAGCTCCTTCTAGCACAGGTCAGATTTTGGATGAGGAAAAGGATATTCAAATGCCTGATTTCGTCAAAAAATTGATTGCTAAAAAAGGTCGAGAGAATGTCAAGATGCCTTTTCTGGTCAAGAAAATGCTAGAAAAGAAGTATGGGAAAAAATATGATTAGTTGCTATTTTTTGAAAGTAATTTGGAGGGCTTGATTTGAGCCAGAGCTTAATTAAAAATGTATACTAACAGTAACTAAAGAAAAAGAGGTAAACATATGAAATCAGCAGTTTACACTAAAGCTGGCCAGGTTGGTCTGGCAGAAATTGACCGTCCGCAAATTGAGGCGCCGGATGATGCCATTATTCGCATTGTCCGTACCTGCGTTTGTGGTTCCGACCTCTGGAGTTACCGTAATCCAGAAATCGAAGAGGGACACAGAAATAGTGGTCATGAGGCTATCGGAATAGTCGAAGAAGTTGGCGATGACGTTACTACGGTAAAAGCTGGTGACTTTGTCATCGCGCCTTTCACCCATGGTTGTGGGGAGTGTGACGCCTGTCGTGCTGGCTATGATGGGACTTGTGACCGCCATATTGGCACCAACTGGTCTAACGGGGTCCAAGCAGAGTACATCCGTTTCCACTTTGCCAATTGGGCCCTTGTCAAGATTCCAGGTCAACCATCTGATTATACAGAAGGCATGCTTAAGTCACTTTTGACACTTGCTGATGTCATGCCGACCGGTTATCATGCGGCGCGTGTGGCTAATGTGCAAAAAGGCGACAAGGTTGTCGTTATCGGGGATGGGGCTGTTGGTCAATGTGCGGTGATCGCAGCCAAAATGCGTGGTGCATCGCAAATCGTCCTCATGAGTCGCCACCAAGACCGTCAAAAGATGGCCTTGGAGTCAGGTGCGACAGCGGTTGTGGCTGAGCG
>OMBM01000505.1_pt1 | contig 21195 bp, 25 predicted proteins | sample 1644861 | NCBI WGS metagenome assembly OMBM01 (sample SAMEA103958165, study PRJEB25191) | human gut metagenome | biome: human-associated habitat [ENVO:00009003]; feature: intestine environment [ENVO:2100002]; material: feces | place: Germany | collected 2013/2015 | reverse complement strand
CGGAGAAAAATCAAGCGTAAAGTGTGAAATTTGCACCAAGCTCGACAGCGATCCGACGCGCGATCTTTTTGATCTCATTCTCAGAAAAACCAACCGTTCGGAGCGCCTTCAAAAGCTGGCAGATGCCTAAAAAATCAATGTTTGGATTCATAAGATTCTCCTTCAGCCACGGGGCGGCTCTGATTGCGCAGAGCCGCCCCTGCTTTTGAAATTTTGATGCTCGCTCCTGTTCGACGCTTCTTCCCGGAGCCAAGGCAGCTACTGAACGGCAGCTGGCGCTGCTCACGGGTCTGCACCCCTCCGAGGATCTCTCCGAGCTGCCCCCATTACGTTCCGTTGTGGCTGGGCAGGAGTACCATTGTCCGCGGACAAGATCATTGCGAGGCAGCTTGCCAAAGCTGCTTTTGGATGGATGGGTACCGCTCGTCACCTTCTTGGGCCGTCTTTATACAGGAAATCTGTACAGGTGGTCTTCGCGCATCCTCCGCATCGCTGTTCCATTTCTGGCTCGTCCGCTTGATGTCATTTCAGTCGCTGGATATGTACTTTTCAAGCTGCACGAGGCGGACTGAAAATGTCCCCTCAATGCATAGGCCACGGGAACGGCTTTTTTATAAGGTCGTTTGAAAAATTTTTTTAATTTTTTTCATACGGATAGCAACTGCTGCCTGGGTACACCCCCATCTTCGCGCAAGCTCTTCTTGACCATGTCCCTCAAGTGTGACATAGGTAAGCAATTCCAAGTCCTTTTTGTTTAATTTCATAATGGCGCGAAGTAATCGCGCATCCTCCAATGTGTCAATCCATGCATAACGGCCTGGAAATGCACTTTCATCAAAAGAAGCTGAAAGCGCCTCGTTTTTCCGAAACAGCGCAGACCGGCGTTCATCGTCTGGACTGTCAATTTCCAGTGGCGGCATTTGTGTCGCCCTGCGCTCATAAGCGCGGTTACGACAGAAGCAGTACCAGTCGTATTCATAAATCTTCTGTATTGCCGCTTCACTCATACCGGCATCTGTATATTCTTTTCGAAGGCGCAGCCATTCACGGTCAAATTATGCTTTTTCCTGTGCGCAGTTGAATCCCATTACGGATTCCTCCAATCTTTTGAAATTTTGAGAAAGCCAAAATTTCAAAAGCGGAGGCGCGCGGGGATGGATACAAAAAACAGCTATCGGTGTACATCTGCCTTTTCCAGCAGATATGCACTGATAGCCGTTAGTTTTTACATCTGATAGTGTATGCCGTACATATATGGGGTTCTTGTCACATCCTGCAGCAGTTTTTTGGGTCAAAAGCCATGCTACAGTATGCTGGTTAGCTGATCACCGCAAGAAGCGGCGTTGCCGCTTCCATATCTCCACAGAACGCATAAAACACTCCATTCCCAGCGGAAATGGAGTGCCTAGGGTCATACAGGTAGACTCCCAACTCCGCCGTTTTTTTATATGGCGGAAACGGGAGTATCCTTTATATACTCTATTGGTGGCCATATTTCGCCACCTATAGAACATTTTCTAGTTGGGTTATTTCATGTAGAATATCGTCGACGGAGGTGATCTATCGGTGGTAGAATTACATGAGCCGGTTTCCGAGCGAATCGGCAAAATCCTGCGGGAAAACCGCGAGGCGCAGGGACTGACCCGGCAGCAGCTTTCTGAAAAAAGTACAGTTAGTGACCGACAGATCTCCGCGATCGAGTTGGGCGAAAAGGGACCGAGCATGAACTCGTTGGAACTGCTTCTGCGCAGTCTCGGCCTTTCTGCCGATCAGATATTTTACCCGGAGCTGACCGAAAAAGATCCGATGCTGACGCAGATCACGCATCTGGCCGCATCCTGCACGGAGCAGCAAAAGCGAATGGTCGTTAGATTCATTCGTATGCTTCAGGATGAAGAATACGGGGACTAAAAATAGCGGTGTTCGCTGGAACACCGCTATTTCTCTGCTTCTCTGATATATCGTTTTACAACTTGTAACAATTCTTGTGCAAGAAGCTGTTCGGAAGTGGCGTTCAGCAAGGTTTGCACCATTTCATATTCCACAACGCCCTCCAGTAGCGTATCTACCGATACATGGAACGCATTTGCTAATCTAAGGCAAAGCGTCAAGTTCGGGCGTGCCTCGCCGCGCTCAATCTTGGATACTCGTTTTTGATCGGCCCCAATACGTGCTGCCAATTCATCCTGCGTAAGGTGGCACCGCTTTCGTAGCTTCCGGACATTCTCTCCAAGCTGAACATATAACAAATGATCTGAATGTACGTATTCTTCTTTGTATTTCGTCATCTGTTACCATTAGTTTGTCATATTTCTCCCTTTTTGTAAACATCAGCAGTGACGTATTTTTACGTCAAAATCGCCGTATTTTACTTCATAATATTGAGTTTGCAGTGACATTTCTTCCAAGGACATTTGCAAATGATGTTCAAATGCAGCATTTTTCATTCTCCTTACTTATCGTATCCATTGGGGTTCTGTTTCTGCCAGTTCCATGTGTCGCGACACATATCGACGAGACTGTGTTCCGCCTTCCAGCCGAGCACATCCAAGCTCCTGGCGGGATCTGCGTAGCAGGCTGCAAGATCGCCGGGACGGCGGTCTGTGATCTCATACGTTTTCCGTTTGATCTATCTGCGCTTCCGTGTCAGTTGCGTTTCCATTTGATGCAGCCACAGCAGGTGACAGTGCCGACAGCAGGAAAACTAAAAACAAAATATCGTTGCTTTGTTTTCATTTTTTCCTCCTGCTTTATGCGATGGAATTCTTATAGCTTATTCCCTCAATCCCTCCGGCTCCATTTGCGTTACGATCACGGCCTGTGTCGCAGCAATCGCTTCCTGCCACTGCTCGGTTCCGGGCGGGCAGGCCACATACAGAAGCGCCCCCTCCGGCTGCAGCGGCAGGTTGTGCCAGATGTTCGATATTGCAAACGGCAGCGGGGCCTTGACAGTGGCGCGGAGCTGATACAGCCCGCTGCCTTCTTCAAATCGGACGCCATACTTAGACGGACAGACGTAACCGTCCGCGCTCCAGCCGCGATCTATACACACGTCATCCAGCTTGACCCACGCATCGCTTCCCTCCGGCGCGATGGAGAACTCGTACCAGCCCACATTGTCCGCGCCAAAGTAGAATTCCAGATCTCCGCAGACGCTTTCTCCAACAGGGGCGTCTGCGTTTGCGCTCAGGGCGGTGGTGCCGCATTTCTGACGGCGTCCCTCCGGCCAGTTTTTCGGGCATTCGCCGCAGCGGGCGAAGCTTTCCACCAGCAGCAGTTCTTCCCCCGCGCACCAGGCAGACTGCCACGCCGCTGATCCCGGCTGCCTGTACACCCGAAGCAGGGTGTGATCGTCCGTGATGCAAATGTCGTGCCATGTGGCCGTGACTTTGTTGGTTTCTTCCCGATGAAGCTGATAGCGCGTACCTTCCGCGTCTGCGTCAAGGGGAACGCGAAGCAGACGGTAGCCTTCGCCGTGGATTTTCTCGTTTTCACACAGGCCATCGCTTGCCTCCGCGCTCACGGCAATCCAATCCTCGCAGCCCTCCGGGGCAAGGAAATAGCTGGCCGCCTCCTCGTTCGGCAGGGCAACATAGCAGCAGTCGATGACCTCCGGCCCCGCTTCGGCGGGATCGCCCTCCTGGAAAAACCAGCTTTGCGGGCAGTCGGCGCAGCGCCGCATGGGCAGAAGCTCCGGCAGCTGCTTACCCGTCTTCGGGTCGCTTCCCACGACGAGCAGCGTTGTCTGATCCTTGATCTCAAGCGACCATAGCTCCTGCACCTCAGCGGGCGTCACCCCGACCGTCGTAGTCCTGAGCTGATAGCGTCCGTCTGCTTCATCCGCGAAGCGGAATCCGAACTTTGAAATATGCGAGGGCTGCTGATGCACCCGGCTGTGCTCCTCTGACTGGCCGCAGGTTCCCAGCCAGTGCGCCTCGTCGAGCTTCTGCCAATCGTCGCTGCCCTCGGGGGCGATGGAAAATTCATAATCGCCGATGTCCGCTGTGGCAAAGAAGAATACCAGATCGTAGTCCCCGTCGCTTTCAGGAGAGAGAAATGACGGATCTTCTGCCTGTTCCGGTTTGGCTGGGCGCGCTTGCGGCGTAGGCTGTGCCTCAGTGGGCTGCTCCACCCCTGGCGGTTGCTGCACAGCAATATCTAGCTGCGCACTACGACTTTGTTGATGGCAACCGCTCAGCATCAACACCGCAATCACAAGCAGCAGGAGACACATCACACTTTTTCGCTGCAGAGTAACGACTCCTATCATAGAACATACCTCGCGATCATTCTGTCTCATGACCTGTGCTGGTCAATCCTGGCATATTTCCGTAATAGCCACAGACCAGACAAGTCCCCATACCACCGACTTGTGCGTAGTGACTTCCGTAAAGATAAGTCCCGCACGCTGTGCATGCTCCTCTGTGCTGCGTCGAGGAATATGGCTTCCAGACATTCACATTATGCGGACAAATAATAAAATCCAAGTAGGGGAACGTTTGTGCAAATCCACTCCATGTCACATGTGAAATTGCTACAGTGCCGTTATCAGGCCAGTTTGCATGGTAGATGATAACGCCAGTGCTGTCTCTGCCAACCAAAATCATTGTATGCTCATCTGATGTGCTGCCGCTGTAGCTAACTCTGAGCAGCGTTCCAAGAGCAAAAGACTGAAGTTTGTTCTTTATTTGCGTTTGAGTATAGTTTCCGATATACTCAAAACCCTGAGAGCATTTTGCACCACTGCTTCCAAATAAGTAGTCATAGATATAGAGCCCAAATCCGTGGCATTGTGAACCTGTACCAAAACTCGTGCTGGTTGATCCGCTATATGTGCCGCCTGCGGGATATTGCGCGTTAGGAATGCTTTTTCCGTTTATGGTGGTTGTATAGTTTGACTGATCTGTGAGGCCAACACTTGTTGCCGCAATGTAAAATGTGTTCGGGTCACGGATGGCTCGAACTGCGCCTGTGGTCAAATCAAAGTACTCATACGTGCCCTCCCATGACAGCTCATATTCATCCTTGCACAATGCGTTAGGGCACGCGACCATAGTCGGTTTTTCACTGCCAATCATGACGCCTTTGTTCTGATACGGTATAGCAAATTCAATCTGGTATTCTGGCACGTACTCTGCAACATATTCTTGTTGCGAGTCATCAACGCTGGCAATCTTATTCTGCGTAGAAATAAAGATAGCTCGGTTGCCGATAGCCTGAACATCATCGGCTTCGCTCAACGTTTCACCTGTTAAGTGAATCTTCGCGCTGTCTGTTTCTTCATGAGCATAGGCAAATGCCGATAAGAGCATCGCTACAACCAAAAGCAGGGCAAAAATACGGATTTTCTTTTTCATAGTTGTCCTTCCTTTCATGGCATTCATTTGGTTCCATATTTTCCATTAGATACTGATTGATTAGTCTGTTTCGGGACTACGTCTTCTTTGTTTTGCCTGAGGAACACTGCATTCTGTCAGTGCGTAATCCAAAAGGTTATTTTTTTAGGCCTTCGTCTTCGAGGACGCAACATCCATGTGAAAAATCAGGCCCGCAGGGCTGGTGCGTGATCTGTATGTCAATGATCCGGTCGGGCTGTTTGGGGAACGTGAGCTGCGTCAGTTCCTGCGTGTCCAGCGCATAGCGGTAAACGTTCCAGATTGTCTTGCCCTCCGCCTGGCCGACGAAATACAGGGTATTGCCGTCCAAGGAAGGATAGAACATATGAACCTGCTGAATTCCGGGAATTGCCACATTCTCCGCCTCCTGCGAGGTGATGTCCAGACGTTTGAGTGTACGCTTTCCACTGACCATCTGTGGCTCTGTTGTCATCAGAATGGTATTTTCATTCAGCCGTCGGGTCAGACAGATTTCAAAATCCTCCGTAAAAAACAGAGGTGTGACATTCTCAAATGTTGCGTCGATCAAAGAAATTGTTTTAGGCCGGATATGTGTCTCCGCCGCAACGCGGTGTGTCCGCATTTCCGCATCCGAGCAAGTGAGGATCAAAAATTCGTCTGCGTAATCGTCATAGGAGAAGGAGTGATGCCACGTATCGTCGTCGGCCTCATTTCGATAGGTAAACGTCTGGCTGTCAAGGTCAAACCGGGCGGGCTGACAGGTTGTGCAGAACTCCCGAGCCACATTGGCATAGAGCGTGCCATCCACAAAGAGAAGATCATTAAACGCATTTTTTCCATCCGTCAGCCGCTGGACATTTCCTGTTTTCAAATCACACGAATATAGGTTGTCATATGTCTCGTCCGGGCGTGCAGACGCGTAGTAGACGATCTGGTGTTCAAAATCCACCGTATTGGCCGGATACACATATGGGCCGATTGGCGTCTTGAAGATTACCCGAAACGCCTGCGACTGTTCATCGTAAGCATAGATGACTAGCTCCACGCCGTCATCCGTATTTTCGCCGTTGATGTTGTCTACCACAGTGACAAGCAGCGTCTCCACTAGTTCTGCGTCCGGGGCTCCCTTGGGCGTCTCGATCTCTGGCAGCGTCGGCTTTTCCGCCCCGTCTTCCGGTTCAGCGGCAGAGGCGTCCATGTTGGATGTCTGTTCCGATGAACCTGCTTCGTCCGGAAGGTCAAGGTCGGTGTTTGCGCTACACGCCGTCAGTAGCAGCAGCATAAGAAGAATGGAAATCAATTGCTTTACTTTCATATCTCTCCTCCTGTTTCAAAAAGGGCAGGACATCCGCCTCTGCCGGGAGCAGAGGCGGATATCCTCTCTAAGCGTTTTTATCTGGCAGGGGCTGTTTGATCAGAAAACCGCTCGTGGTAATATCTCACATTATTTGCGTTATCTGTCGGCGCTCCATCCGGGGTTCCTGCAAGCTCGCGGATGTTGTCCTCGCCCCAAATGTCGATAATTGCATCGGGCAATGCGCCAACATCGGCCTGATAGTAGGTAAAGACCTCGTCGGTGTCCAAATTCCGAATCTGAACATTTTTGTCGCCCACTTTAGAATAATCATAGGCCATTTTGGTTGCGCAATCATATGGCTGAAACCGATTATTTCGGTTACCATATGTACCAATAAAATAAGTGGCTCGCCCTGTTCCAAGGAAATGCCGTTATCCTGCTTCGATTACCCGATTATATTTTCTTTTGCTATCCACTTAATTATGTTCATATTGTAGCATATGGGGACAATTAATTGAAAACTCTAAAGAATATTTCTGGCGGAAATAAAAATGCACTCCTTTGGATTATTCCGGCTATCTCTTGCGGAAAATATAATTATTATTATTCCGCAAGGAGTGGTTGACATGGACAAGAGAATTGCTACAATAATCGGAATGAATCTGCAGCGTTTGTGAACACAGTATGGATTAACCCAAGAACAGCTTGCTGAAAAGGTGGGTATCAGTACATCATTTTATGCAAATCTCGAACGCGGAAATAAAGGCGTCAGTATTTCAGTACTATATGACCTAGCAAATTGCCTGGGCGTAAGTGTGGATTATCTGATATACCCAAACCAAGCTGATGCTCGCATCCGAAACATCGAGACACTCTTGAGGGATAAGCCCGAATCGTTTATAATCGCAGTAGAACGTTTGGTTCAACTTTGTATTGAAGAATTTTCAAAATCGGAATAAAAAGTGTTGAGCAAGACTCTTGGCCAAGAAGGATATAACATGAGTTTAAATCAAGAAGAAGAGGAATATATCGAGCGACTTTACCGGGAGATGTACACCCGTCTGTGTATCTACGCGATGAGTGCACTGGGAAGCAAGGCACTTGCTGAAGAAGCTGTACAAGATACTTTTCGAATTGCGTGTATTAAGTCAGATGGATTGATGAGCAGTAAAAATCCACGTGGTTGGCTCATCAATACACTTAAAAATGTGATTCGTAATAGACGGCGAACTGAGGCTAGACTTAGTAATGCACTACTTGCGGCGATGTCTGCGTATGAGCCGCAGGCAAGCACAACTGTGGAGACAACAGAATTCATTGTTGCCTACTCAGATGCTCTAGGAGAAGAAGATTTTCAGCTTCTTGTAAATATCGTTGTTCGTCGATATACTATGTTGGAAGCTGCGGAAGAATTGGGAATTACGGTTGAAGCCTGCAAAAAGCGTGTGCAACGTGCAAAAAAGAAGCTTCAAAAAATAATTGAGAAAGATTTTTAATGTATGTCCCCAACAAACCAATTGTGTACATATAAAAACAAAGGGGGGTTCACAGAGATGTCGGAATCCAAAGAGCATTTTTATCGAGATTTTTCAAAGTTTGACGAGATGAGCACGGAGGAATTGAACGAAATTTTACGTCAGGACTCTCAGCTCCCAGACGGCGAAGACTCCGATACTGATGCAATTTTATATATTATGGGGGTGATCGCAAAGCGCAATCAGGAGCTGCCGTCATCTGATTTCGGAGATGTCAATCACGCTTGGAGTTCTTTTAACAAAAATTATCGTTTTGCTTCAAGCGAAGGATGCTCGCTCTTTGATTTTGATGATGAGCCACAGCTGAATGGTACTTCCGACAAAACGCAAATCCTCCGGCCCGCACCGCGTTCAAATACGCGTCCACGCAAATGGGTTCTTCGCACAGCCCGCATCCTTGCGGCAGTCATTGCCGTTCTGCTGGCAACCTCTCTAACTGCTTATGCATTTGGGTTTGACTTATGGGGGGCAATCGCCAGCTGGACAAAGGAGACGTTTGGTTTCAGGTCAGCAGAATACACACAAACAGCTGTGCCTTCTTCCAAGAAAGAGATTCCCGCGCCGCTGACCTCTATTGCCAATGAGATGGAAATGCACGGCATACCTACGACGATTTTGCCAAGTTATATTCCTGATGGTTTTGTGGAAATGGATGTCCAGTACAATGCGGTAACTCAGCCTGTGTCTCTTTATTGTCTTTTAGGGAATGGTGATTCTTCGATTACACTATTGTATACGGTATTTTCCGAGAATCAGGATCATTTACTGTATGAAAAGGACGCCATTGATCCTAAGCAATATGAATACAATGGGACAGTGTACTATATCATGACAAACAAGGGAGCATATTTTGCGGCTTGGACTGCTGACAATATTGAATGCAACATAGCGGGTGTTGAAACTTATGGAGAAATCATTAAAATCTTACAATCGATAGGAGAGTAATATGCGTAGACGAGTTCTGACCTTAGCAATCGCGGTTGTTCTGATTTGCTCTTTATTTACATCTTTTGCTTTTGCAGCAACACTTCGCGCCAGCGACTATATTTCGTCGTATAATGCGGTAATTTATTCCTCGGGCACCAAAATTAACGTGGATTGTTCAATCACTGGGACTGGTCGAATGAAAACGATCGGTATTAAATCGGTTAAAATCTATACCTCCAGTGGAACAAACGTTGCTACATATTCTTATACGACAGACGGATATGAGTATCTTATGGGAAGCGACACCGGACGTAAAACAGCATCCGTCACATATACGGGCACTTCGGGCAAATCCTATTATGCAGTAGTCGTGTTCTATGCCTCTGATGGAAGCGGCAGCGATTCAAGAACACATACAACCAAAACTATCACCTTATAAATCCCCCTTCGGGACATTAGGCTTAAATCAAAAAACGGGCAATTGCTAAGTAAAAGCAATTGTCCGCTTTTTATGTCCTAGGTAATCAACTGAACATCTGTGAAGAATTTTGGGGACGCTGTGTCCCCATTTCGCGTATTATAGACATAAATATAGCAAAGGGAGTAATCCTTAATTCAATTCAAAGGAGAATCATATGTCAAAATCTGCGGTAGCAAAGGCATCAACGATTGTGTATTTTGGCCCGAGTGATACACTCTATTGTCGCGTTGGCAGTATTGATGCAAATGAAACAGTTGAAGTACATGCAAAAGAACTTAACTATTATTACATCACCTATACGGCAGGCTCTACGAAAAAACGCGGATTTGTTCCAGTTGGATCGTTTGTAAACGAGAGTGGACTCCCTACGGCTGCAATGTTCAATTCCGGCTGCTTGGGGGTATGCACTGCACCGGGAAAAACTCCTGTGTATTATGGCCCAAACTCTAGCGGTTTTGCGAGTGTCGGAACGATTTCCCACTCGGAAACATTCACTGTGTTTTTACCAGCGGTCAACGATTGGTACTATATTGAATACTCAACAAGTGGTGGGGCGAAGCGCGGATTTATTCCAATTAGCATTGTGCGAAACCTTAAAGGAATATTGGCCCGTACAAATACCGCCAAAAGTGTGTACGCCGGTCCCAAAACAAGTTATGCTCTGCTGGGTGGTTTATCGCAATATGAATATTGTGTGCTTGTGGCCTATGGTGTAATCGATTCGACCGCTTGGTTTCAAGCAGAGTATTCGGCTGGAGGCACGAGGAAAAGAGGATATATTCAGGACGACAATCTCACAAGAATCGGAAATGGAGTTGCGCCGTATTCGGTTTCTCTAATTTCTACATACGCGACAATGAGCGCCAATGCAGTCGTATTTGCAGGACCGTCTACATTATATTCTAACATCGGGCGTGTTGCTGAGGATGAAATTATTATGCCGGTTCGTGAAGAAAACATATTGTCAAATACGTTTAAGTTAATTGATTATGCGACAAGTGCCGGACGAAAGCGAGGCTATGTTCCTGCAACGTCTGTTGGTAATATTATTTCTTTTCCCCATAAAATGGAAGCCGATTGTACGGTCTACTCTGGTCCATCTGCAGACATTTATGCCTCAATTGGGAGTGTTTCGGCAGACGAGGGTGTTCGATGCATCTTCAAAGAGTTGGATTATTTCTGCATTGACTATATTGCAGGAAGTGTACTGAAGCGTGGGTATGTTGCAAAAAATGCAGTATCTAACTACGCAAGCGTCGGCTCCGTGCTCAATGAACCAGTGCGGATCGGCTACTTGGATTGCAATGGTACGGCAAGCGCTACAGTCTATACTGGCCCTAATATGACGACATATGCTCTGGCAGGAACTGTAGCAGCAGGCGAGAGCGTCACAGTAATCGAAAACTCAGCTTCCGGATTCTTGTATATCGAGTATTCTTCGAGCAATGGAACAAAACGTGGCTATATACAAAGCGATAAACTCGAAGAAAAGAAACGTGGCAAACTGGGGCAGGTAAGAAAAGAAGAGACAACGTGCAGTGTCTACAATGGTCCAGATGATTCATTGGTCTATCCCGCTGAATCGTCTGTTTTTGGAAAGGAATATGTGGTTGTTCTGGATCAAATCGAGCGAGGACAATATAATCGTGCGTGGTATTATATCGACTTCAATGCTAAGTACGGAAGAAAACGCGGCTACATTCCGCAAGAATCTATAACAGACATTCGTGGCAGTGGAGCAATCTTAAGTGAACGAAAAGGGTCGTATATTGCGCGAGGTAGTAGCCAAGAATCTAAAATCAATTTGTTTTTTGGTCCGGGTGAAACATATAAGCAGGATGAATCGATTGATTCGGGAGCGCTGGTCAGTGTTCTTGAAGGACGAACATATGAATCAGACTATGCTGAAATTGAGTACTGCACAGGAAATGGTTACGTAGTGAAGCGAAGCTATGCAAAACGCAGCCTCATTCTGCAATCACCAATTGTATTGCCAACGCTAACAACTGGCATTTCACCCGCCTTAATTTGCACCAGTCCTAAAGGGCATCCGATTAACTCATATAGAATCGGAAACGGTTCTAAGGCGCTTATTGCATTATTTGCAATTCATGGATATGAAGATGCATGGGCAGCTGATGGAATTGAATTGGTCAAGATTGCAAATGGGCTAATTCAGGAAATGGAAGGCCGCTCCAGCCAGCCCTGGGCAACTAATTGGTCCTTGTATGTGATTCCCGTTGCAAATCCGGATGGCATTTTGCATGGCTATACACACTGCGGACCAGGTCGAGCCAATGTCGGCGATGCTTCTATACAAGCTGCAGGCGGCATTGATATGAATAGATGCTTCCCCATTGGATTTTCCGAAACAACGAATCGTAGAAACTACACTGGCCATACGTCTTGCCTTGCGATAGAAGCTGCTGCAATTAAAAATTATCTGGACAACTTGGCACAGCAACATGGCGATATCTCTTTCCTTGATGTTCATGGATGGCAGAATATGGTTATCGGCGACGCGCAGCTGAGCCAACCATTTGTTGATGAATTCCTCTTTTTGCATAAATCAAATTCCAACAAAGGTTATATTACAAACTATGCTGAAAGTTTGAGCGCAAATTCTCGATCTGCACTTGTTGAACTTCCATTCCCCAAAAATTCTCAGGATATTACATCTAGGCAATTCAAAGAAAAGGTCATTCGAGCTGTGAGAAAGATTTTAGGGGATCTGTAAGCGCAAAGCGATCTGATCGAGGGGATTGGCCTTAATGAAAAAACACACATTTTTTACGATGCTCTGCGTTCTACTAGTATTGACGGGCTGTCAGAAACGGCAAGAGCAAACGGATATCCGTCTGCCGGAGTCGGATTCGGCAGTTACGGAAGAAACAATAACCGAGCCGACGGAAAAAGCGGAAGAAGCGCTGTCGGAAGAATCACACGCGGAACAAGAACCGCAGAGTACAGTTCCGGATCTCGGCGACTATGAAAATCTTTGTGCGGTTCTTCAAACACTTCAGACGCTGGATGACTGGAAAAGCAACCCGGAATACGAGATGATCACGGCGCAAAAGGAGAAGGTACTCAGTCAGCTGATCGGCAGCTTTTACCACGGGCTTGACAGCCTCAGTCTTCAGAATACCGCGTGGGGCGATCATGATCTGTCCTGTATGGCGTTTGAGGTGTTCCGGAGTCTGCTTGGGCCGGAAGATCTGGAGCTGGAAGCCGAGACGCCGCTTGAATGGTTCCGGACCTGGTTTATCTGGGCATTCGGACACATTCATGAAGCGGACGCAGCAGGACTGCAGGCGCAGTATCCGGCTTCCTTTGCCGCAATCGATACGGTTATGGATCATCACGGGACATGGGAAGATGCGGTAGACAACTATCTGTGCTCTCTGGACAAGGGCAGCCATTACGACTTCGATCTCATTGCTGCACGAGATCAGATCGTTTCCTACATCCGTGAAAACGAAGAAATCTGGCCGTTTTCGTATACGCTGATCCTGCGGTTAAACAATGCGCCATATGGCACGGAGGAACCGACGCCCGGAGATCCGAATGTGTACGTCGACTTTATCTGGTGGGCTGCATATACCGCCTCCGATGAGCGCACAGAGGTCCTTGTGCAGGAGCTGACGCTCAACCCAGAGACAGGAGAATCGTCCGTATGGACCATCACGCGCGAGGATTTGGGAGAAGATCTGTCGTTCCTCCCGGATTGGGTCGTGGATACATTGTTTGAGGATTGAATAAGGGGGGATCATTTCAAAGAAAGGTAATACGTCGATAGGAAACATATCGTAAAAAAGCAGGAGGTTACTTATGAAGAAAATCACGGCACTCATTCTAGCGATTATTCTTTGCTTCACGCTGGCTATTCCGGCGTTGGGAAGCGAAATGTCTGTCAATGGTCAGGCTTATAGTATTAATGGCATCGACGTGTACAAATATCCGCTGAAAGCGTCTCAGTATTTTTCTGTTGAAACGATTATCTACTTCGTTTCAGATGCTGCTTTTGCACAAGTTCCCGTAAATGATGACGTGGGCGTTTACCTTGTGACAACAATGGAGGAAGTCACTGCACTTGCAAGCGCAAATCCATATGCCGCAATTGTCATTGACGCAAACGCGGAAGGACTCTTTGACGAAGAGTTGCTTGTCGATTTAGCAAGGACGCAGCATATTATTCTCATTCGAGGATTTAACGCAGCTGCGGTTAGCAGCTATGAGGAATATGCATCGGCTCTGAAAATCGAGCGTACAAGCATACATTCGCAGGTATTTTTCTCTTGTATTGTTGATGCAGTAGACAGAAGCATTCATGCCTACAATTATTTGACGCAAGATAACATCAGCATGGATGATATTTTTGAGTTCGCTGAAGAAACAAAAAATGATGTCTTCTATATCTATGATGCGCTTGTTGTTCAGTACGACCCTGAACTCCTTTCTGAAATTGAAAATGCAGATATTCCTGCCGCTAATATGGTTCAGGAAACATTTTCGCTTGAACAGCAGAATGAGGTTGCAACACTTAATGATTGGGATACGTCCGCAAACAATCGTGTGAAAATTTTCAATTCTACCTTCGCTTATCCAAATCAAAAAACGCTGATTATCTATCAAAACGCAACAGCAAACAGTGACCGCCTAATGACCTGTTCTGCTGGCGAGGCATTGTTGTTTACAGGAACCAGTGTAACAGTTGGAGATTATGCTTGGGATGAAGTTCGAGGCTGGAAACAGTCTGGCTCGTCGGTGTCTCTGGTGAAAGGTTGGTATCTCAGAAGCAATACAGAAGATTGCCTCCCCATATATTCAACAGGGGTTCACATTGCGAATTATTGCGCGGATGCATCGTTTGATAGCACACATAAAAGAGTTGCGTTCACGTTACTTGCCTCTGCAAAGCTATATAACAGTTCCGGAACTGTAATTAAAACGCTGTCGAAGGGCGATGAAGTGTGCTTCACAATTGATGATGGATATGCTGGCGCAACAAGACCATATCTCATTTCAATTTGTGGGTACACAGTATTTACAAACAATTTGGGATACTACACTGCAGCAACTTCAACGACATTCGTTGATCTGAACTTTGATTGCGGATATACAGGCGGGTATAGAGTTGTTACAGAAATTGACTGGAGCTAATTCCAATGAAGCGCTTCTATTGCGTGATCCTTGCCATGCTTGCAGTTATCCTATATGCAATTGTTATGTCAGGCTGCAGAGCAATTTCATCAAATGTCGAGGTGGCAACTCAGCCGGTGGTGGAGACACCACTGGCTGAGCATATCGGAAAGGTGCGGCAGGGGCCTTTTGTTAATGATGCCGAGGAGTTTGTTCGCAATATCTCAGTATTGCTTGAAGAAAAATCTCCCCATGATTATTCCGTAAGAAGAATTGAGGAAATATTACTAAACAACGAGTATTTGGAAGAATATTTCAAGGGCAATACTGAGCCATTGGCGTTGTATTGTTTTGAGTATATTATCAACCATGAATCCCTTTGTTATGTCAGCGATAATCAAAATGTGAGTTTTTCGGGAAACGATAAAGCAATTGCTCTAATTGCATGGGAGTTAATGCTTACATATGATGACACTGATTTAAATTACATAACATCGGCATCATCCTTGGAAAATTGGTTGTATTTTTTAAGAACTGGGGCACCTGTGAATTTTATCTTGGCGGAAAGTAATATAGATGACACCTACTATACTACGCACCCTATAGAGAAACAGTATATTGTAGCTATGCTTCGAGACCCAAAACGTATTTTTTTTCTAACAGTGAACTATCTTAGCGATCGAGAGTTAATACAAGAAACCAATTTGGCGTTTTACCGGCTTTTTTCGAGCGGGATTATGAATATGCAGATGACGATAATCCCGGAAAATACGACCATAGAAGACTTGCGCGCAAATTGCACAGAATTCTCCTATTGGGTCATTGACGAGAAAAATGGCGATATTATCCTAGAAATTACTTCTGATACTGGCAACCTAATTCAAGTAATAATTGAAAACGCGTCTTAATCAAGAGAGTGAAACTATTTGCTTAAAAGAATGATTCGGCATTATAAGGAACTTTGATGCCGCCACAAGCTCAAAATACAGAAAAGACTATCGAGAGTTTTGCAACTGGGACACAATACAAGATGACGATGCGTGTATTCAAGCCCTCTGGAGCGTATACAACCACAACGAAATATAATTGTAGCAGAATTAGCATGGATAAATATGAATTCACCGAAACCGGCCTATACAGAATTGTTACTTACGCAAAACCGACATCCGAAAACGATGTTGCAAACAGCCATCAGTTCTATATTCGTGTATATTAATTTTTGGAGATCATTTAGATATGGCAAAAAAACATTTGGCAGCTGTTTCGCTTCTCATTGTGTTGATTTTTGGTTTAACATCTTGCGTATGTCGTTCCTCTGATACGGCAATATCAGTGCCTGTGTACGATAAGCCGGCAAGCGCTACAGCCAATAACAGAACAATGCAGGACGAAACAGCGACGAAATCCTCATCTGAAAAATCCTCCGAAGCAACCACGGAATCCGCTCAGAGTGAAGATGCGTCCGCTCTGATATTCCCAAATCCTTGCTCTGAGCAATTTGATTTATCAGAACGGGACGCGGTGCTATTTGATGCCGCTGTTGCCGCACGGAATCGAACACCGAATGCGGACATTTGCATCCCGGAAATTGGGGTCTATGGCACATACGAAGAAGCCGAAAAAACCGTTATTGTGTGCCACGTGTGCTATCATTTTTATTATGGCTGCGATGGTACGGAACATTATACGGACAGCGGCGCTATGCAGGCACCAGCAAAAGCAGTGTTGGAAGTATCTGATGATATGCTGCATTGCGTGTCCTTTGAACTGGTGCCGAATGGTGCTGGAACCAACGTGTGGGCAAAAGAGTTCTGTGGGCCTTTGACAGATTTGGCAAGCTACTTCCTTTCACCTGAACAGGATGAAGAATGGCCGCTGGAAAATACAATGCCATCTTCAGAACAGCTGTTCCGTGAATACATAGAAACATATAAGAAATACACATAGTACAATTGCTATATGCTTACGCCGATGCATAACGGCAGCAGTCTTCTCTTGGTCGCTGGCCAACATATCAATAACGGCCAAACAGTTAAGTGTAGTTTTTGTGTCTTATAGAGTCTTGCTTTGACGAGTCCCATTATGCTCCTGCGGGAAACCCATTGTGCAATCAAGAAAGTGTCCGAATTCGTGCAGAATCGCGCTGGCCTCGAAAACGTAAATCCGCTTCTCTGTGTATGCCGCCGCGCCGATGCAATTCACGCCGAGCTTGCGGCTGAGAGCTGTGAGGTACTCCGTGCCGATCACGAACGTCCAGCCATTTTCGTTGAAAGCGTCGAGGATCGGCTGGGGGACTTTGCGGAGTTCCAACAGGAATGTGTTCACATTCCACTGTATCAGATTTTCCACTGTGACCGGTGTATCGGGCGGCGTGACGGTCAGGTTCTGCGTCAGGACGGCATGAAGAAGCTGTGCGGCTTCAGCGCGTGTGACGAGTTCCGCTGCAGTCTTGTTCTCAGCACAAAGCCCAAGCTTCTTGCCGACGCGCAGGGCGTTTTCACCGGGAGAAAGCCAGTCAAGACTGTAGAGCGTCGTGTCATAGAGCGGGATTCCGGCTGCCGCGAATACAGTCCGATAGAGTTCACCGCGGCAGATAAAGCCGTTTTCGTCCCCAACCGCAGTCGGGTCTAACCAGCCGCTGCGGACGGCGATCTGGACAGCATTCGTGCCAGTTTCTTGCCATGAAGTGCCTTCCGGCTCGGTATCAAACGCGCGGCAGAGCATCGTCGCCCACTGGCTGACCGTGATCTTCTCGTTCGGTGAGAATCTGCCGGATGCCGTTCCTCTCAGGATGCCAGCGTCGGCAAGATATGAAACGGCTTCCGCGTAAGTTGCTTTCTCCGACACGTCCGTAAAGCCTGTGGAAAAAGCAAAAACCGGTACCGTCAGCAGCATCGACAGCACCAGCAGGATGGATATAAATTTGATCTTTCGCATAGAGATTCTTCCTTCCTGAATTTCAGATTTCTCTTTTCTGTGTTGGTTCTCAGCTAGAGTTGGTCCTTCAAGCTGCGCCGTGGTGTCGCAGCGCTGGTGACAGCAAACGCGCGGACGTTCCCCTTGGCGGGGAGCGTCCGCGTTGTTATTTGTCCTCATTTATAATGTATAAGTTTGACGTGCAGCTTCCGTTTTCTCGGTGGCGGCGCTGGCGTTGGATGTATCCGGCGCATTCTAAATCGTTCAGCGCACGCTGCACGGTGCGCGGCGAGAGATGCAGGTCACGAGCTATGGTTTTCACGCCCGGCCAGCAGCTCCCGCCGCCGGCTCGGTCGCGGAGGTACATATAGACGGTCCGCGCCCGGTGCGGCAGGTCGGGATCGGCGTAAATTTCACCGAAGAAGCTCATTTGTCGCCATAGCTGCTCATATAGCCGTCCGGCTTTGATGCCGTGACCGGCTGCGGCTGGGAATACAGACTTTTCTTAATGTTCATCAGCAGTTCCTCCTTCCCCGCATAACATCGAGCAGCTTTTGGACATCCGTCTCTTCCCATACATCGGGTAATGGTGAAGGAGTTCTTTTTATATCTGGAAGCAGATATGAAAAATTTTCGGAAATCTTTCCATGTTCAAACAGCCATCGAAGATATATGGATACGCACTTTGAATGATGCCTTTTTGTGTTTTGGCAGAGTTCATTGTTGCCGAAAAGAAGATCAGAATAAAGTCCAATGGTTCCTTGATTAATCTCTGTAGTGTTGCGTATTCCATGTCTATTTACTGCCAGCAAAAAGAGGCGTAGGGCACTTCGAGTAGTGCTAAACCACGAATCGGAGTAATACTGCTGCGCACAAAACCTAAGATAATCACCGAAGAACGTTTCATACAGTCCGGGCACAGTTAAATAATGTCCGCGCATCCTTTTTCGCGGAACAGCGCCGGTATTTAGATAGTCTTCCAAAGCATTCATGTGCCTTAAAGCATGGCGCATTCGCGAATCCAGTTTTTGGATTGCCGAGTGTACATCAACACCAAAATAGAGTTTTAGAAAAACTTCTGCGGCTGTACGCGAATAAACATCCGAACTCGAAAATGCCATGAATTTGTGCCATGTCGCCTTGTAAACACCCAGTGTGCTTTTTTTGCACCCTTTCTGCAAGAGATATTGTTCGGTTTCTTTTGCCAATTCCGTAATACGGACGGGTTTCGTCTCAAACATCATATGACCTCCATTTTATGATTCAGCTTGCGCTGTATCAATATTATGGAGAGTTATTTTTTATCCGTAAACAGAAAAACATTGTAAATCAAGCGCTTATAAGGAGATATCAAATTTGCTACACATTACAAAAAACTACGCATTACAGATCTTATGCGGTGAACCACATAAGATCTGCTGCGAGTCTGGAAAGCTGGATGGTCTGCCGCTCAACCGCGCACTGCGCGATTCGGATGGTGATATCTATGACATCGTCGCGGGAAATTTCTTTATCGTCGGACTCGGCCAAAATGATTTCACCGACTTGCCGCACGAGCTTGCCGAGCGGTTTGCCGAGCAATTCCGACAGCCGGAACTATTCCTGCGCGTGGATGGCAAAATCGTCGCCGCGCCGATGCCGGACGAGCAGGTGCAGGGCGGTATGTCATATTGACAGCGCAATTGAAAACTGCCCAACAGCATGGTAAGATAGGGACAGAGGTGAGTGTATGGAAAACCGTCAATTTGAAGCTATGCTTGCCGTCGCACAGGAGCGGCTGGCGCAGCACGCGCCGGAGGATATTGCGGGAAAGACCGGCGCGCAGTATGCAGACGGTTCGTTTTCATTGAAAACACTTGGGCAGACCGTGACTGTCCGGCTGTCGGACTGCACGATTCAGCCGCCGCTTTCCAAGTGGCATGCGCTGACATTGCTGCACTATCTGGACCTGGCAGACGGTGCACCGCTGACCGGTCGGACGATCACATTTTCTCAATACAAGGACGGTCTGGTGCGCGGCGGCGGTCTTGACCGCAATGCGGAGCTGATCGTCCGGCGCGACCTCGGCATCCTGCCGCCGGAGGAACTGGAACGGCGATGCAGATCACTCGGCGCGGAGCTCCTGCCGTCCAACGCAGATTTCTGCGCGCGGTTCGATTTCGCGCCGCGCTATCCTATATGGCTGAAGGTCTGGTTTGCGGACGAGGAATTTCCGGCGTCCGGGCGGCTGCTGCTGGATGAAAGCGCGCCGCATTACTTGACGATCGAGGATGCGGTCACAGTCGGTTCGCTGATCCTCGACCAGCTCACCGGCGCACAGCATTGGGCCGTATAAAACAAATACGCACAGCAGGCACATGGTAAAAACCGTGTGCCTGCTTTTTGTAGAATGGAGAAGTTTATGAAACAGGCAAATATTCAAATCACATTTGAAGAAGAAAAGCTCCGCGCTCTCCGGCGATACATTGCCAAGCGCGATTCGACGCTGGAAGCGGAGCTGCAAAAGGCGGCCCAGCGGCTCTACGAAAAGGTCGTCCCTGCCGCTGTGCAGGAATACATCAGCGACTGTACGCAGGACGATCCGGTGCGCAAACCGCAAAAGAAATCGGAGGCGCAGGTATGAGCACGGCGGGCTTTCACATCACGGAGGACTGCGCGGAAGTCTATCTGCAAAACGAATCCGGCATGGAGTTTTTGCAGCTTGCCAGACGGCTCCATGATTATCTCCAGCAGGGACAGCGCTTGCCTGCGCGGAGCCTCTTTGAAGCGACGGACGACTGCAAAGAGATCAGTCACGAGGCGTTCGATGCGCTGGCAAAGCGCCGCATGGAGAACACCGGCGAGGTCAGTGGACTGTTTGAGCTGGACTTCGATGCGCGGACGCTTTCTGCGCTCAACATCATGGACGGCTGGAAGGTCTACGCGATGAAGGATGTGGCGGATGCGGCACGGCAGTCATTTCAGGAAGCGGAGATGTCCGAGGATGCCCGCTGGCGCATCTTCCTCGACCGGCTGGATGGTCAGGATCTGGCGACACCGAGCAGACTCACTGCGCGGAATTTTTATTTCGAGGATAGCATAGAGACAATGGATGACCGGACACTGAATTTTTATGTCGTTCCGTGCTTCAACGTTGACGATGCGTTCGGTACGTTCGTGGAAACCGATGAAAACGACCATGCGCTGAACGTCTATGCCAACTACGATATGCAGCGCCAGCAGGTCTGCGATGAACTGGAGATCACGCTCTATGGCAGCGGAATCGATGATCAATCTCTTACCTACCATCTGAATGCGGCAGAGAAAGAAGTGCTGCGCGAAAAAATGGAAGCCTATTGTATGCAGCGGGAGCATGTGCCGTTAAATCAGCTCTGTCAGGAGATTTTGCAGGATCAAGATGCAGCGCCCGCACAGGAGATGCAGATGTGACCGGCAGCGCGTTCCGTGCCGTCGCGCCCGTGTCGGCGGTTTGTGCGGCTTTCACGGCGCAGCCGAGCGCGTACCCGCCAAACACCAGAAAACCGGACGTTGCGCCGACGTGCG
>OMBM01000502.1_pt1 | contig 21318 bp, 20 predicted proteins | sample 1644861 | NCBI WGS metagenome assembly OMBM01 (sample SAMEA103958165, study PRJEB25191) | human gut metagenome | biome: human-associated habitat [ENVO:00009003]; feature: intestine environment [ENVO:2100002]; material: feces | place: Germany | collected 2013/2015 | reverse complement strand
GTCCCTGGAGGTGCACCAGATATTGAACGTCAAATCGTAAGATTTGGCGTTCTTTCTTTATGTAGGAAAGCGGCTACACACTTTCTGCACACCATTTGCACATTTGCCAGAATCGGGGGCTTTTCTGCGCAAGGTTTGCATAGCCTGCTTTCCTTTGCATAAAAAGAAGAAATTTTAGGCGAACAAGGCTCTCGTCAATTCTCTGCGTTCGTCTGCGTCCATCAGCCGGATGGCTTCAAGGATCTCCTTACCGGAGATTTTTGTTGCCGCCGGCTTTTCGTTTTGCCGGGGCTGAGATGCTGCCGGGGTTAGGTCTTGAGAGTAGAAGTTTGCTTCGATCTTCTCGGTCAGCTCCAACCGGGGCTTGTCCTGCGTGTGGGCGTAGGTGTCCATCAGAACAGATGCCGTCGCATGGCCTGTGTTACCCTGCACCGACTTGAAATCACCGTCCGACTGCAAGAGCTGGTAGGTGGCACTGGAATGCCGCAGACCGTGGAACACGATCTGCTCGAACTCCGGGTGCGCTGACCGCCATTGCCGATACCACTTGGTCAGCAGTTCTGGCGCAATGGGCAGACCATCGGGCAGTCGGAACAGTTGCCCGCAGTTTCTATATTTCTCCGGGGCGTTCTGCTCGTCCTGTTTGAGCTTTTCCAGCCACGCCAGCAGTTCTTCCTTCAAGGGCTTGGTCATATACAGGACACGGTTGGACTTCTTGGTCTTGGGCTTTTTCAGGATGAGAGAGGACTTGCTGCCCTCCCGTCTGTCCGGGAAGGTGTGATACACCTGATTGGGGTCGAGTTTTTCCAGAGCGTCCTTGTTGGCTCGCTGCATGGTCTTGTTCACCAGAATCGTGCCGCGTCCATCCGCAGCCTCGAAGTCCAGATCACTCGGCTGTAAGCCGAGAATTTCGCCCTCACGGAGCGAAAGAATCATGCTCAGATGCACCGCCAGATGGAGTGCCGGGTTCTCGATGGTCTGCAACGCCGCCAGCATCGTCTTTTCATCCCAGATGGTGCGCTCCTCGCTGTTCGCCTTGGGTGCTTCACGGGGCAGGGGAATCTTGTGGATCAAATCCCATTCCACCGCATAGGAAAAGGCGGTTTTCAGCAGGGTGTGGACTTCGTGGATAGAGGTGCTGGACAGCAGCCGCTTCTTCTGCTTCTTGGACAGGTCCTGCTTCACACTGTGCACATACTGCCCGCAGGAGGTCTTGGCAAGGGTGGCATAGAACTTCTCAATGTCGTAGGTGCGCAGCTCCTGTACCTTCCGTTTCCCGATACATGGAGCTGGCCGCAATCGTCATAGAGCGTCCGGGTACAGAGCTTGTTTATGTAACCGTTGTAATACTGCAAGACCTGTTCCACGGCCCCGGCGTCACCGGCGCGGGCCGCCTCGATCACTGCAAGGGGCAAAGGCTCCTTATATCTGGCCTGCTTCATTCTGCAATACCTCCCGTCAGTCTTGTTCTCATGGTTTCCAGCGTCTTAGTCCTGTGCCGCTGGACGGCGCTGCGGGACATTCCCACCACCGCGCCGATCTCGCCGTCCGTCAGTTCCAGGACACAATGCAGTATCAAGATGCTTTGTCCCGGCTGGGGCAAGCTGGCAAAGGCAGCGGCCACCAGCCCGTCGCTGATCTGAAGCTCACAGCCATAGGCCGGAAATATAAAACTGTCGCTGGGGTACTGATCTATCGTGCATAGCGTGTCCAGTTCCGAAAGCGGCAGCGTTTCAAAGGATGTTTCCCAGCCACGCTGACGCTTCCTTTCCCGGAAGTAGTCAACGGCTTCATGGTACAGTACCAGCTTGCAAAATGGTCAAACTGGCAGCGCCTCCCGTAATCATCAGGGGTAACTTTCATCTTCTCACCCCCTTTCCGTGGGGAGTGAGCAGGATGATCCTGTCCGTTGTCAGGGGCCTATGCTGGCCCTGGTCTGCTGACCGCCTCCTTTTCCATCTGATTTTTTGCCGGAAATGACAATCCGCGAAAATCGACAAAAATCGCCCGGCAGGTCGTAAACCTACCGGGCGACGATTTGAAGCGTTTTGTTGTTTTCTTGCATGGTATAGTTCATACTCATAGCCGGAATATTCCCGTGGCGGGGCAAGGCTTTTTTTAAGCGGTAGAAGTGGATTAGATTATAATGACAGTAAAACAGCATGGCGGCGTCCTCTCGTGGGCCGCCATGCCTTTAACTGCTGGGAATGACAGAAAGAAAGCAGCGGCCTTGATTTCTCAAAACCGCCACCAGTGAATATAAATTAAGCGTGAAAATGGGTCTGCCCAGCAGCGTTTTTTTCTTTTCTGCCGCTGGGCAGATGTTTTTTCTTTCCTAGCTTTTCTAGTATATCATAATCCATAAAGGCAGAAAAACAAAAATCGGTCATTGACGCTTTGCAATATAGTAGCGGTCATTTATCTGTACTGCAACGGCTTCGGTCTTTTCTGTACCATGAATTTCATAAATATCTTTGTAAATCCATTGTTCCCGATGTTGTCCGGCGTTTTCCCCATACCAGTCAATTTTTCTTAGTTCCTCCTTTGACAAAGGAATTTTTGTTTCTGCATTAAATATGACATTCTCCGCAAGAATACCAATGTAACTTCCCAATTCATTATTTGATACAGTATCAGAAGTTACTTGATAAACCGTCCCATCACAAAGAAGCTGCGTTGCATTTTGAGGATTGATTTCAAACTTTCCACTCATAGATTGCTCTATATCCTTAAAGTCAAAAACTGTATCTGTGCCTTTGATATTTTCATCTATAACAGCTTTGTGATACCCTCCATTTATATCTACAATCAGATAGTCGTCAGCGTTAGGAGCTGCATACATATTTAAGAATGGAATAATATAGGCGTCATTAGGGGCTTTATCCACTAAATCTGCCAACGTCTGAAAGGTAGCAGTTTTGAGATTTTCTTGAAGTAATATTTTTCCTGATTCGTCTACAGCCGCAAGTTGTTGGATATACCCAATCCATTCCCCGAGTCCACTATTAGAGACAGTATCCGCTAAAATCGTGTAGTCATTTCCCTTATAGGAAAATTGCGTCACATTTTCCTTATTCAGATAGCATTGCTCTCTGGAATAGTCCCCGATTTTGTCCTGTAAAGAACAGCCTGCAAGAGATAAACATATAATAACAGCAAACAGCAATATCATCATTTTTTTACTCATTTTCTTTTACTCTTTCCCATCGGAAAATCAGCAAGGAAGTTTCATAGTAACCTTTGCGCCGCCGGTTTCTTTTGAATTTTCTAAAATAAGCTGACCATTATGTTGTTCCATAATCGAATTTGTAATATATAGACCCATACCAAAGTGTAACTTTGAATTGCGGCTTTGATCGCCCATATAGAACCGTTCCTGTGCGTGGCATAATGCCTCTTTAGAAAACCCCGTTCCCTCGTCTGTGACTGAAATTTCCACGAAACCGTTGTTACTCTGAACATCCACATAAAGCGTTCCGCCTTGCGGGGAGTAGTCCAGCCCATTACTGATAACATTCATAATAGCACGTTCTATCAGCACCCTATCAAATTTCAGCATTTGAGGGAGTGAAACAGTATTCATTTGCAGTCGGATTTCTTTTGTCCGGCATAGTGATTCCATATAACCGAACAAGTGCTGCATGAACGCTGGCAAGTCTATACTTTCAATATGGAGCTGATAACCAACCGCCGCCCGTGATATATCAATCAGGGTTTGAATATATGACTGCATCTGGCCGGAGCTTTCCACGACGTAACCAGCGTATAATCGTTGCTCATCATCAAGATTTGTTTCTGTGAGTAAATCAGCATTTCCTTGAATAACCGTCAGAGGCGTTTTCAAATCATGGGCAAGCGCGGCGATTTGCTCTTTCTGTGTCTGTTCGGTTTTCCATTGCCGTTCTAACGAAATTTTCAGATTATCTTTCATATCTGAAAAAGATGCAAGGACATCTTCAAACTCTTTGATTTTGGCGTGTCCTACTTCAAAATCAAGGTTTTGCTTTGAAACCTCCGCAGTTGCTTCAAAAAGCGGGGTCAGTTGTGTACGCAGGTTCTTAGCAAATCTGGCGGTCAGTATGATAATGACCAGCAGCGAATTTACAGCCATCAGGATAAACGCAAGCGTGTCAGGAGATGGAAAATATTCCGGTAGCCATGACACTGTAAATTGAGAACCAATATAATACCTTAAAACGCAAAATTCGTTTTCCCGGACAACAAGTGCAAACTGCCTCCCCGTAGCATATTCAATATATTCTCCCTTTGCGTACAGCAGGGCAATTTCTTTTTCATCATCGTCCATATTGCTGTAAAGCTCATTAAAGTTCTTGTCCAGAATTAAGTAGCCGCATCCCTGTGGAATCACAACCTTTGTAATATCCGGGGCAATCGTCAGCGTTGGAATGATCTCTTTTACCTGCAATTCACTTAGATTTGCTCTTGTAGCTAATCCAGCATTTACAGCAAGTCCCTCCAAACCAGAAGGGACAATAATTGCCGCTACCAGCATGACAATGAGGGAGATAGCAAACTGGCGAAACAATATTTTCAATGTAGGTTTCTTTTTCACTCCCATTTATATCCTATCCCCCATACGGTGCTGATCGGACTTATTTTGAAATGCTCCAATTTCGCACGAATATTTTTTATATGCGTTGAGATCGTAGAGTTATCGCCTATTCCATCAAACCCGAAAACGGCTTCATAGATTTGTTCTTTTGTAAAAACCTGTCCCCGGTTTTTCGCAAGGTATTCACAGATTGAATACTCGCTTTTGGTAAGGGGAACCGGCTGTTCTGAAACATACAGTACCTTTGCGGAAAGGTCAAATCTTATATCAGGCTCAAATGAAAGTGTGCTGTGATGCTCCCTTTTTTCTCTGCGTAAATGTGCCGCGACACGGGCGCGAAGCTCCTGAATACGAAAAGGTTTCGTAATATAATCATCCGCACCGATGCCCAATCCAAACAATATATCTTCCTCTAATGTCTTTGCGGTCAGAAAGAGAATCGGGCAGTCTACCATATTCCTGATCTGTTTGCAAAACTCAAACCCGTCTGTGCCAGGCATCATCACATCCAAAAGAATGAGGTCATAGAAATGCAGCTTTTTGATGTCTACATCATCCGCATTTTGACAGACTGTTATCAAATATCCATCTTTCCCCAAACTGTTCTTAATCAATTCCAAGATAGAAACTTCATCGTCAACTACAAGTAAGTGGGTCAAAAAATCACCTCCCGCCCCATTATACCACATTGTCGAGGTTACTCATCATTATTTTTAATGTCAGCTTTCCGATATTCATTGTTGATATTTACAGCTACGGCATTGCTTATATCCACATCCACAATACTGTAAACGTAGCCGAAACTGAAATCTTCCCCCGCCACATTTTTGAAGCGTTTCGATACCTGCCCGATTTCTTCTTGCAGTTCTGACATTTCAAGACATTCATCCGTTATGGTATATGTCAGGCCGTTATATGAAATTTCATCATAGTTTGCGGCGTTCAGCTCATAATACGGCAGAGATTCATTTAACGCCTTATTTTTATCGGCGGTATCGCGGAGCGCACCGCAGGCCGATAAGCATATAAGACTTACAAGCACAATTACCACGGCAAACAGGCACTTTTTATTCACTGTTTTTACCTCCCTCCCAACCATGAAACCAAACCAAACTGGCAATCAGCAGACAAACAGTGCAGCATACAGAAATAATCATACCGCTGAAAAAATCGGTTTTTACCTGTGCATACAGTTGGGGGCTATCCCATGCAAGCACAGTGTAATCCATAGCACGAACGCCCCAGGCCCAGGGAATATATTTCCATGTAGCGTCACCAAGCCCTGTTATCATAAGGGCAGCTATTAAACTCCCTGCAATTCCCAATCCCATAGATGCACCTTTTCCGAAGCTCATTCCCACAAACAAATGAATCAGGTAAATGGGAAGCATGGTAATCAACAATAGAATCCCTGCTTTCAGGTAAAGGCTTGCCGGAGCATCCCTATATAGTGCAGCGAATGTTCCTAACGCTAAAAATGTTGCGCCAAAAGCACAGATCATCAGAAAACCAAGTTTACCAATATACGTTGCCATGCGAGATGGGATTGTTCCCAACAAAAGCTGATAATGCCCGGCCTGATTTTCGATCTGAACAACCAGGCCCACAATAATGCCGATCAGAAACGGGAACGCAACGGCCAGCACTTCCAGATAGGCACTGATTTTGGTTGCCAGTTCCCATCTGGATATATGATAGTAACCCGCAAAAATCGCCGCACATATAATCGGAATCATGCTGTGCATATAGAGCAAAATGCTATGTTTACACTTCTGATATTCTGCTTTCCAGCAGCGAACCACAGATACCATAGTTACCCCACCTCCTTTTTCTCAAACCATCTTGCAGTTAAAAATGACAGCGCCGCAAACCAGGCCAGCGAAATGACCAATACAAGTATAATCATCCAAAATGCCATTGCCGTACTCTGATCTGCAACCGGCTCACCATTAGGCAAAATACCTAACACGGAAATCATAAGATGCGGCACCCAGCTATACGGGCAGATCATCCACAAAGAGGTTGTAGCCGTGAAAATCCCTAAAACGCTTCCAAGTCCGGCATTAAGAATAACCGTGACAAAGATACCAACTTTTTTTGATAACCATAAGCACAGCGGAACTTCCCATAGGCTTGCAATGACAATACAAGCTGTTCCGGCCGCAGCCTGCCAAATTCCGATTGTCAGGGGAATTTCGTTGATAACTAATATTGCAAAACCGCCCAACAGATTTAGCGCCAGGAAAATGAAATTCCCCACACAGGAGTAAATACCGGCCACTCCAATTTTTGCTTTCCAGACTTTGTTCTGCGAAACAGGCAATGAAGCAACGGCACGATATTTTAGTTTGCCATTATCCCGCTGTTCAATCAAGGCACAGGTGAGCGTAAGGAATCCAGGATAAAGCAGGATATACCACCAATTATAAGAATTGAGCTGGAACCAAAGAGGGGCAAAAAAGTTCATAAGCGCAGTTACAAACGGGGCCAGAACGATCAGCGTTTTTGTGAAAGTTCTCTTATGCTTTAGGTTCTCTGCCTGAATATATGCCATCTCCATTTAATATCCCTCCTTACCATTTCTGCGAATAACATCCATAAAGAGTTGTTCCAAATCTTCACCGGCGCGAAGCTCTCCCTCATATCCAAGGACGCCGCCAGCAATGATACCCACATGATCTACAATCTGCTGGACTTCTGACAGAATATGGCTGGACAAAATAACTGTAATCCCTTTGCAGGGAAAAGAGCGAATTAACTCTCGAAGTTCCTCAATCCCTAAAGGGTCAAGGCCGTTAGTCGGTTCATCCAGAATCAAAAGCTGGGGACTGTTCAGCAATGCAATAGCAATACCAAGCCGCTGCTTCATACCAAGAGAAAACTGCCCGGCCCGTTTCTTGCCGGTATTCGTGAGCTGGACAATTTGCAATACCTCGTTAATTCGTGCATCGTCCAGGCCGAGCAATGTAGTTCTGACTTTGAGATTTTCGTATGCAGTCAGATTTTCGTAAAGCGGGGGCATCTCAATCAAAGCACCGATATGCTCCAGATCATTCCGCTTCCACGGGTGGCCGTCAAACTCGATGCTTCCCGATGTGGGGCGCAAAATGCCGGTGAGCATTTTTAAGATCGTGGATTTGCCAGCCCCATTCGGCCCCAGCAGACCATAAACCGAGTTGCGCCGGATGTTCAGTGACACATTGTTTACCGCCATTTGCCCCTTGAAATTTTTGCAGAGGTCAGTCGTTTTCAAAATCATATCCATATAATCAAGTCCTTTCTTTGATTTTACGGATAGCATACCGGGCAATTTTGAAGATTTCATAAAGATTCCCGAAAACAGAATATGAACAATACACTGTAACCGTGGAGCATATCGCAACAAAGCACCAACCTACGCATTTATCCACGATGCGCCGGGCCTCGGTTTCAATCCGGCTGTCATGCAAAGCCGTAACGTGGGCTTTGAAGTCGCCGGGGACAGCCCGCCCCCGGCTGTGCTGCTCCTGCCGTAAAGCCTCCTGCAGCACAGCCGGGTCATGGGGCTGGGCCTCATACCGCAGGAAATTTCCCAACACCCGGTCAGGGCTTCCGTCAAAATACTGGCCATCCGGGATGTCACGGGTTCCATGCTCATAAAAGAGCCGGTTCACGCTCACCGGCTGGGAGGCTTCAACGACGTGCCGGAAATGCTGCTGATAGTCCAGCTCATAGAGATTACCCCGGATGGTGCCGCCCTGTGTGCCGGTCAACTCCACCGCACAGGCCAGTATCTTGTCACGGGTCTGTTCTCCATAGAACTTCCATGTGTTGTGCTGCCGAGTGCCTTTCAGGAAAACGTCACGCTCCCGAAAACAGTATGTCCCAGAGGGCCGGGACATCCAAAGCAGGGCCTTATCCACGGCCTGATCGCTGGCGGCGTCCCGATGGATAATGCTTTTGTCAATGTCAAAGTCATTCTGATAAAAGGCGGTATGCTGTCGCATGATCTGTTCCAGCGCGGCCAGAACATCCACATTTTCAAACTTCTGCATTCGATTGTCCAAACCACTGCCATGAATCGTAGTTGTTGATGTACATTTGATGCTCGCTCTAAACAGGTCAAATTGTGGATGCCGTTTTCGAGCCAAGCTAGCCCATTCTCACGACTTTGCATAAAAATCCGATGCCTGTTTTAAGGGGCGATTTTGGCTCTGCACATTTTTGCACACTTTTTGCACACCGGAATAGCTGGATAACAGATGCAAAACGGAACAACATGTGCGGATAATGCAAAGAATGCAAAACGTAAAATCACGACAAAACGCTAAAAACAACGAAACTGCGCGATTCTGAAAATTGACGATTGTTGCACGTTGGCTTCTCTTAATCAGTGGGCCCAGGGTTCGAGTCCCTGGAGGTGCACTACAACAACAAAATCCGAACTTTTTTCCAATAGGAGAAGGGTTCGGATTTTTTGTATTCTTCGGAAAACAAAATGAATCTCTTGCTTCCATCGAAAAACGTCCCAGACCTTATCATAAGAAAGCACGACAGACCACTGTAAGAGTGCCGTAAGGCAGAAAGGACACAAGCATGAAGTACGATGAAAGAGCCTGTAAATTCAACATGGACACCGGCTGCGTGGAGCTGCTGCTCCGGGATGGAAGAGAAATCTCCATTGACTGCACCGGGGTCGAGGATGTACTGGATGTGACCATGGCGCAGAGATCGGAGCTGGACTATCTTATTTACAATGACCCGCTTGGCTATGCGGATTTGATTCTGAACGGAGACCCAGAGGGATACTTGAAAAACGTAACAGGGAACCATGGGCTAGAAGATTGATCTTCCCATAAAATCGTATTGAAAAAACACCGCCTATCTGCGTAATGAAACGCAGGTAGGCGGCGTTTTGCGCTATCGGCTCAGAGACTGCCGGAAATTACAGCTTATGAAAGGCTCTCGATGATCTCCGCACTCTTTTCAATGCCGATGACCCCGCTGTCCAGTGCAATATGATAGTTGGCGGCATTGCCCCAGTTCATATCGGTGTAGAAGCGGTAATAAGCGGCACGGCGCTTGTCCTTCTCCTTCAGCCGGGCTTCGGGCGATTTCTCCCGCTCCCCATAGACACGCACGATGCGGTCTGCCCGGAACTTCATGTCCGCGTGGATGAACACCTTCAGGCAGTCGGTGCGGTCCTGCAGGATGAAGTCGGCGCAGCGTCCCACGATGACGCAGGGCTCTTTTTCTGCCAGTTCCCGGATGATCCGGTATTGCAGCTTCCAAAGCAGATCCTCGTTGGTGGGGCCAAAGCTGCGGTCGGCGAAGGCGGAGGCAAGGAAGCCGCCGGGGGCGTACTCCCCGGCCTCCTTGACGTAGTTTTCGTCAAAGCCGCTTTCGGCAGCCAGTTTCTGGATCAGTTCGGCGTCGTAGCACCGGATGCCCAGATGCTCTGCCACCAGTTTGCCGATGGTTCTGCCGCCGCTGCCAAACTCGCGGCTGATGGTGATGATGCGTTTTTCCATTAGACTTCTCCTTTCGTGCTCAGTTCACGGTAGGTCTTGCAGATCAGATAGCCTGCAATCAGGAAGGTGAGAACATCCGACATGGGCATGGAGTACAGCACGCCGTCCAGTCCGAAGAACCGGGGCAGCAACAGGGCAAAGCCCACGCCGAACACCACCTCACGCACCATGGACAGGGCGGTGGATTCCGCCGCCTTGCCCATGGCCTGCAAAAAGATGAAGCAGGCCTTGTTGACACAGGCCAGAATGATCATGCACAGGTAGATGCGGAAGGAGCGCACTGCAAAATCGGTGTAGTAGGCGCTCTCGTTGGCGGCACCGAACAGGGCGATCAGCTGCCGCGGGAAGCCCTCCACCAGCACCAGCGCAACAACGCCCACGGCCGCTTCTGCCAGCAGCAGTTTCGTGAACAGCTCCTTCACACGGGTGGGCTTTTTGGCGCCCATGTTGAAGCCCACCACGGGGATGCAGCCAGCCGCCATGCCCACCACGATGGAGATGACGATCTGGAAGAACTTCATCACGATGCCAACAACTGCCATAGGGATCTGGGCGTACTGTTCCTGCCCGAACACGGCATCCAGTGCGCCGTATTTGCGGATCATGTTGTTGATGGCTGCCATTGCCGCCACAAGGCTAATCTGGGACAGAAAGCTGGTCATGCCAAGGGTCAGGGTACGGCCGCAGATGGAGCCCTTCAGCCGGTAGTCACCCTTTTCAGGGCGAATGATCTTCATGTGCAGCAGATACCACACTGCCAGCGCTGCCGTGACCAGCTGACCGATGACGGTAGCCACCGCTGCGCCCATCATGCCCCAGCGGAAGCCGAAAATGAAGATGGGGTCCAGAATGATGTTCAGCGCCGCACCCGCAAGGGTGGAGATCATGGCAAAACGGGGGTTGCCATCCGCGCGGATGATGGGGTTCATGGCCTGCCCAAACATATAAAAGGGCACGCCCAGCGTGATATAAAAGAAATACTCCTGGGAGTGGTGGTAGGTCTCGGCGTTCACCGTTCCGCCGAACATGGCAAGAATGGTGTCCGCAAAAATCAGATAGAGCGCGGCCAGCACAATGCTGCTGACCAGACACATCACCACCGCATTGCCGACGCTCCGCTTTGCCTTGGGGACCTCGTTCTGCCCAAGGCTGATGCTGACGAAGGCGCAGCAGCCATCACCGATCATGACTGCGATTGCCAGCGCTACTACCGTCAGGGGGAACACGACGGTGTTGGCGGCGTTGCCGTAGGAGCCCAGATAGCTGGCGTTTGCAATAAAGATCTGGTCCACGATGTTATACAGTGCGCCGACCAGAAGCGAAATAATGCACGGGATCGCATACTTCTGCATCAGCTTGCTGATGCGCTCCGTGCCGAGAAATTGATTGGAACTTTCCATGGGATTCACCTTACCTTTCCATTTTGGGGCAAATAAAAACAACGGGCAGCTCTCATGCAACCGGTTTTACGCATGAGTGCTACTCGTTGTACGAAATCATTATAGCCTGCCTGTCTGGAATTTGCAAAGGCAGTTTTGCACAAGAATTGTACTGGGCATTCTGCGCAGATTGCACGAGGAAAACTTTGTGAAAGATGCCCTTTGAAGCCCGCCAACCTACCGTGGTACAATAAAGTAAAGAGTAAAATTACGCTGGAAAGTCTGTTTTTGCAGCCTTTTCATACAAGGGAAAGAGGCAATACCATGTCACGGTTTCAGGCGGGAGCGCTGGTGGTCTACGGAAATCTGGGAGTGCACGAGGTGGAAGGGGTCGGGCTGCGGCGCTTTTGCGATGAGCCCGCCAGAGAGTATTACACCCTCCGGCCCTATTTTTCGGATTCCCACGACCGCAGCTATATCCCCACGGAAAAGGAAGCGGCGCTGCGCCCGGTGACCCCGGCACAGCAGGCGGAAGCCGACCTTGCACGCATCAAAGCGGAGAAGCTGCCCATCCCGGCGGGGGTACAGACAGCGCTGGCAGAACACTATCAGGCACTGCTGCACACCAATGATTTTTACCAGTACCTGACCCTATTCAAGGAGCTGGGGCAAAAGCAGACCCAGCAGCAAAGCCGCGGGCGGAAGATCAACGCTATGGATACCTACTTCTACCAGATGGTAGAGCGCGTCCTGCGGGAGGAGCTGGCGGTGGCGTTTGGGGAATCGCAGCAGGAAGCCGGCAGACGGCTTCTGGAGGTTTTGCGCTAAAGCCGCATGGTGATTTTTACCTCAACTGATTTCCGCAACGAAAAGACCGCTTCCGTTTAAAAACGGAGGCGGTCTTTTGCGTCCGGCAGATCTATCACTGGTCAAAAGGATCGGGAAATGTTTAAATTGTTCTATCATCGTATATTTTAAAATTCGATCCTATACTTTTTGGTGCGGATATAAATCGGAGCAACTTTGTAGGAATTAACAAAGCATGGCAGTTTGCCATGAAAAACCTTCGTGCGAGTTTGCTACTTGAAACCCATTGATGCCTTATGATATAATCCCTTCAGCAGAACGCGCTGTGTGTGAACACGTAAGACCAGTTTCTTCACACACAGGCGTTCTCTTTTTATTTTCAAAAAGTTAGTTTATACTAATCTTGAGGAGGGCTTTTCATTCGTAATCATCGTTCCACTGTTTTTCTCGGCGTTCTGCTGATGATTCTTTCGGTTTGTTCTTTGTTTGTCGGGGTGCTGGATATCCGGTTTTTTGACCTGCTTACAGGCAGCGTGAAAACATGGGAGATCTTTCTGATCTCCCGCCTGCCGCGTCTGCTTGCCATCCTCTGCACAGGCATCGGCATGAGCGTGGCGGGGCTTATCATGCAGCAGCTCTGCATGAACAAGTTTGTTTCGCCCACCACAGGTGCGACGATCTCTTCTGCGCAGTTTGGCATTCTGCTGGCTTTGCTGTTTGCACCGGGTTCTACTCTGTGGGGACGTGCTGCCTTTTCCTTCGTTTGTGCCGTTCTCGGTACATGGGTTTTTGTCTGGTTCATCCAGCGTATCCAGTTCAAAGATGTTGTCATGGTCCCGCTGGTCGGCATCATGTTCTCCAACATCGTAATGGGCGTTACCAATTATCTTGCCTACAAATATGAAATGACACAGGCTCTTTCCAGTTGGCTGGTCGGTCATTTTTCCACCGTCATTCGTGGGCGGTATGAGCTTGTCTGGCTGACGGTACCGCTGGTGATTCTGGCATTTGTATTTGCCAACCACTTCAATATCGTGGGCATGGGAAAGGACTTTTCTCAGAACCTCGGCGTTCCGTATGATCTGGTGCTGTTTATGGGTCTGACCATTGCTGCCATGATCACGGCATCCGTTGTTGTCGTGGTCGGCTCGATCTCCTACATCGGCCTCATCGTGCCCAATATCGTAGCAATGTTCAAGGGTGACCAGATCCGCGGAACGCTGGTGGATACCGCTCTGTTTGGCGCATTGTTCGTGCTGGTCTGCGATATGATCGGGCGGGTTGTGATCTATCCCTACGAGCTGCCCATCGAGCTGATCGTTGGCGTTATCGGCAGTATCCTGTTTGTCGGTCTGTTGCTGTATCGGCTTCGGCATGGACGCAAGGCAGTCCGGCTGGGCAAAGCTGCCAAGAAAACCGGAGGTGCAGCATGAAAACGCACAAAAACCATCTGCGCCTGCTGATCCTTCTGCTTCTTGTTCTGCTGGCCTGCGTAGGCTATATGACAGTGGGTGTCCATTTTGAAAACCAAAAATTATTTGCCTACGCCATGCGCATCCGCACGCCCAAGCTGATCGCCATGCTCATTACAGCCTTTGCCATTGGAAGTGCCTCCATCGTGTTTCAGTCCATCATCAACAACACCATCGTCACGCCCTGCCTGTTGGGTATGGATCAGCTTTACTCGCTGATCCACACAGCGGTGTTCTTTGTGGCGGGTTCGGGCAGCTTTCTGGCGGTCAATGCCAACGCAGCCTTTGCGGTAGACCTTGCCATTATGGGCGCTGTTGCCACCGTGATCTACAGCTATCTGTTCCAGAAAACGAACCACAATGTTCTGTACGTTCTGCTTATCGGCACGGTGCTGACCTCGTTCTTTTCCAGCATCCAGACGACTTTGACCCGTGTGATGGACCCCAACGAGTACGACACGCTGCTGACGGATCTGGTCGCCAGCTTTTCCAATGTCAATTCGGCGATTCTGGTACTGTCCGTTGCGGTTCTTGCGCTGGTCGCCTTTGCCTTCCGGAAAGAACTTGCGCTGCTGGACGTTCTGACACTGGGCAAAGATCAGGCCATCAATCTGGGTGTGGACTATGACCGTTGCATCCGCCGGCTGCTGCTGGGGGTCACACTGTACATTGCAACAGCCACCGCTATGGTTGGGCCGCTGGCATTTCTGGGGCTTATCATTGCCAACCTTTCCCGGCAGTTCCTGCGCACCTACCGGCACAGCCAGCTCATCACCGGCTCTGTTTTGTTCGGTATGGCTGTTCTGATCGGCGGACAGCTTCTGGTGGAACGGGTATTCGTTTACTCGGTTCCGGTCAGCGTGTTCATCACCGTGGGCGGCGGCGTGTATTTCCTGTATCTGCTGCTCACCCAGAGAAAGGCATAGCACCATGTTTGTAAAAGAGATCACCAAACGCTACGATGGCAAAGCCGTTGTCGATGGCGTGAGTTTTGAGATTCCGAAAGGCAAAGTCCTTTCCCTTATCGGCCCGAACGGTGCGGGAAAATCCACCGTGATGGGAATGCTGTCCCGGCTAATTGCACGGGACAGCGGAATTGTGGATTTTGAGGGGACGGAGATCACGCGCTGGAAAAGCCGGGAGCTGAGCAAGCGGCTCGCCATCCTGACCCAAGCCAACAATGTCCAGATGAAGCTGACCGTCCGGGAGCTGGTTGCATTTGGCCGCTTTCCGTACTCCGGCGGGCGGCTGACCCAAGAGGACAACGAGATCATTGACCGTGCCATTGCCTACATGGAACTGGGCGATTTTGAGGAGCAGTTCATCGATGAACTGTCCGGCGGTCAGCGGCAGCGTGCCTATATTGCCATGGTCATTGCGCAGGATACCGAGTATATCCTGCTGGATGAACCGACCAACAATCTGGATATTTACCACGCAACCAACCTCATGCGCATCGTCCGCCGCCTGTGCGATGAGCTGGGCAAGACGGTGATCCTTGTTCTGCACGAGATCAACTATGCTGCGTTTTATTCCGACTACATCTGCGCCTTTGTGAATGGAAAAATCGCAAAGTTTGGCACCGTGCAGGAAGTGATCACCAAAGAAAACCTGTCCGATATCTACAAGGTGGACTTTGAGATCATGCAGATCGAAGGCAAGCCTTTGTCGATATATTATTGATTTCAGTACTTTTTAAAAGGAGCATTCTTATGAAGAAAATTTCTCGTCGTTCGTTTTTGACCGCTATGGCCGCTGTGAGTGCAGCGGGTGTTCTTACCGCCTGTGGTGCTTCCTCCTCCACGGCAAGCTCCGTGGCATCCTCTGTGGCAGCATCCAGCGAAGCTACCACTTCCTCGGAAGCGGTGCCGGAGTCGGTGACTATCAAGGCGTTCAACGGTGCAAAGGAGTTAGTGGACGTGGAAGTGCCCTTTGACCCGCAGCGCATTGCGTTCCTCGACCTTGCTTCTCTGGACATTCTGGATGAACTGGGCGTTGGCGACCGTGTGGTCGGCACGGCATCCACCTCTCTGGACTATCTTCAGAGCTATGTCACCAATGACAGTATTGTGAACCTTGGCAACATCAAGGAAGCCGATATGGAAGCAGTCATGGCTTGCGAGCCGGACATCATCTTTATCGGCGGGCGCCTGTCCAAATCCTATGATGCTCTGTGCGAGATCGCACCCGTTGTTTTCCTTGCGACCGACGCCGAAAAGGGCGTTGTGGAAAGCACCCGTGAAAACGCCATGACCATCGCTTCTATCTTTGGTCTGGAAGACCATGTGGAAGCTTTGATGGCGGATTTTGACAGCCGCATCGACGCCCTGAAAGCCTTTGCAGAGGGCAAGACTGCCATCGTCGGCATGACCACCAGCGGCAGCTTCAATGTTCTGGGCAACGATGGCCGCTGCTCCATCATCGGCAAGGAGATCGGCTTTGAGAACATCGGCGTGGATGCCAATATCGACACCTCCACCCACGGCAACGAGGCTTCCTTCGAGTTCATTGTGGACAAGAACCCCGACTACATCTTCGCAATGGACCGCGATGCAGCCATTGGCACCGATGGCGCACAGATGGCACAGGAGATCCTGGAAAACGAGCTGGTCAAGAGCACGGATGCTTACAAGAACGGCCACGTCGTTTATCTGGCACACCCGAATGTCTGGTACACCGCAGAGGGCGGCATTCAGGCACTGAGCGAAATGCTGAGCGATCTGGAAAACGCACTGCTGTGATTTTCTCAAAATTCTTCTTGCAATTTTGAAAAAACTCCGGTATAATACCTTCCGTTAAGAATACAAAAAGCCGGCTTACAAAGCGTGAAATCCTGAGGGAAAGCTAACCCTCAACGATTTCACGCTTTTTTGTTTGCCCGAAAAGGAGGACCTATGAACCCGAAAAACAAACTGGCAGAAATGCCCGTCCGCCCCCTGCTGTACACTATGGCGGTACCGCTGATGCTGTCGCTGCTCATCCAATCGCTGTACAACATCGTGGATAGCATTTTTGTGGCGCGTCTGTCGGAAACGGCCTTGACTGCCGCCTCTCTTGTATATGCCATCCAGTTTTTGATGATCGCCATTGGTGTGGGCACCGCCGTTGGTCTGAACGCCCTGCTCTCCCGGAAGCTGGGGCAGAAAAAGCCGGAGGAAGCCTGCCGTGCCGCCACCACCGGGCTGTTTCTGATGCTGGGCACTTCGCTGGTGTTTACGCTGGTGGGGCTGCTATTCTCGAACCGGATCACTGCCGCCCTGACCAACGATCCCGAATTGCAGCAGCTGTGCCGGGAATACCTCTCGGTGAACCTCGTGTTCTGCTGGGGCATCTTTTTGCAGACCTACGGGCAGCGGCTCTTGCAGGCCGTGGGTGACACGGTGCTGTCTATGGTCTCCCTCATCATCGGCGCAGTAGTCAACATTATTCTCGACCCCATTATGATCTTCGGTCTGCTGGGCTGCCCGGCCATGGGCATCCGGGGTGCAGCCATTGCCACCGTCATCGGGCAGCTCATCGGCGCAGCGGCGGCGCTATGGTTCAATCGGGTCAAAAACCCGGTCATCCATGTCCGACTGAAGGGCTATCGCTTTTTGTGGCAGGATGTGGCCGACATCTACCGGGTGGGGCTGCCTACCATCGTGATGCAGGCCATCGGCAGCGTGATGACCTTTGCGGTCAACGGCATTCTGCTGGGGGTGTCCTCCACGGCGGTAGCGTTCTTCGGCATCTACTATAAGCTGCAAAACTTCCTGATGATGCCGGTGAATGGTCTGGGACAGGCAGCCATCCCGGTGGTGGGCTTCAACTACGGCAGTGGGCAGTCCGACCGGGTAAAGCAGGCATGGAAGGTGCTGCTGCCCACCGGCGTGGTGTTTGCCCTCTGCGGCACAGCGGTGTTCCTGCTGTTCCCGGCCCAGCTGCTGGGGCTGTTCTCTGCCAGTGACGAGATGCTGGCCTTCGGCGTGCCTGCCCTGCGCATCATCTCGGTGACCTTCCTGTTTGCGGTCACAACGATTCTGTGCGGCTACTTTGCCTCCGGTCTTGGCAACGGTGTGGTCAATATGATCGGCGCTGCCTTGCGGCAGCTGGTGGTGCTGGTGCCCTGCCTGTGGCTTCTCATCCGCACCATGGGCATCGAAAGAGCGTGGTTTGCGTTCTGGGTGTCGGAAGTAGTGGCCTGCGCTTACAGTCTGTGGGCAACGAAAAAAGAACTGCGGAATAAGGGAAAATAAGACAAAACAAAAACAGGGTGCGCCCCTGAATAGGACGCACCCTGAAAAATCCACATGCGATAGCGATATGTATAACAGGGCGTTCCCCGTAGCAGAGTTCCCATAAAACAGTATTTGCAAAAGTTCCCGCAATGGGGCAGATTTGGCGTGACTTCGGTCACGCCTTTTCTTTTGCTTCCAGTTCATCCAGAGGGATATACCCCAGCCCATCATACTTAATATGGATGTGCTGCACCCGCTTTCCGCTGGACTTATCCGGGGCATCCACATAGATGGCCGACACCAGTTCACGGAGAGCATAAGGGGTGAGTTCTTCAATATGAACGTACTTGTGCGCTTTCTGGACGAACTTCTCAATATTCTCGATCTGCTGTTCCTGTACTTCGATTTCCTGCTGGATAGAGAGGGCTTCCTCTTCCAGATGCTTCTGTTCGGCATCGTAGCTCTGGCTCATCATGTCAAAGCGTTCATCGCTCAGCTTTCCGCTGGCGTTATCCTCGTAGATTTTCATGAACAGCCGTTTGAGGTCTGCAATCCGCTTCTCATTCCGGGCAAGCTGCTTCTTCAGGACGGTCAGCTTTTCGGTGCTTTCCACCCGAAGCTGCTCCTCCATGACCTTGCGAAAGTAGTCTTCATGACGGAGAATGTAGTCCGTCACCCGCTGAACATGACTCAGTACACGTCCTTCCAGAACCTTTACCCGGATGAAGTGTCCCTTGCACTTGCTCCCGTTCTTCTTGTGCAGAGAGCAATCAAAGAAGTCTTGACTGAAGTCCCTGTTGTTGGACGAACCATATTGCATCTTAGAACCGCAGTCAGCGCAGTAGACCATACCGGAGAAAATGCTGCTCTTGCCTGTCCGGGTCATGCGGTGACGCTGGTTACGAATCTCCTGAACCTTTTCAAACACATCATCGTCAATAATGCGCTCATGTGTATCTAGGAAGATAGCCTGATTTTCCACAGGATTCAGATGTCTCTTTTTATCCCAGATAGAGTTAGTATAGGTCTTGAAGTTGACTGTGCAGCCAGTGTACTCCCGGCGTTCCAGAATCAAACTTACTGCTCTTTTATCCCAGCGGTAAGGGTCTTCCGGGGCAGGTGCGTTTGTACTCCGGCCATGGCTCAACTTGTAGGCGGTAGGAGTCAGAACTTTATCTGCCCACAGTTGGTTCGCAATTTGGGTCGGCCCACGTCCCTCCATGCACATGGAGAAGATGCGCTTCACAATCGCAGCCGCTTCCGGGTCAACAAGCCAATGCTTCGGGTTCTCCGGGTCTTTCACATAGCCGTAGGGGACATTGACCGTCAGCGGTACTCCACGCTCTCCCTTGGCCTTCTGGACAGCCCGAATCTTGCGGCTGGTATCGCGGGCGTAAAACTCGTTGAACCAGTTCTTAATGCCCGCAAAATCGTTGTTTACGCTGTTCGGGTCAATGGTGTCGTAATTGTCGTTAATGGCAATGTAGCGAACGCCATACTGGGGAAAGGTGAAGTTTGTGTACAGACCCGTCAAGGCAGAGTTGCGCCCCAGTCGGGACAGGTCTTTTGTGATAACGATTCCTACACGCCCTGCTTCGATCTCGACCAGCATACTCTGAAAGCCGGGGCGGTCATAGTTCGTGCCAGAATAGCCATCATCAACAAAGAACACCGGGTTCGAGAAGTGGTTCTTTTTAGCGTAGTCCAAAAGGATATCCTTCTGGTTCTCGATAGAAAGGCTTTCGCCGAGTCGCTCGTCCTCCTGCGACAGTCGGCAGTAAAGTGCGGTGATTTTATTCGTTGCTCCAGACATTGTTGTGTCCTCCTTATTCTGTGGAGCAACTGTCAGTACAGGATTGGTTACCGGGTCAAGTATAGCAGAATTGGGCGCAGTTGTCATTCGTCTGCACCCTCATCTTCAAATTTTTGCTGGGCGTTCTTGGCAACAATGCGCTCCAGCTTCTTCAAAAAGGACTCCTTGCCCTCATAGCTGCCGGTCACGGTATAGGTGGTGTGACCGACTTTCTCCGTGGTGGTCAGTTCTGGAATCCAGAAGGCGGACAGGTTCTTGACATGGAGATTGCCGTTCTCATCTACATAGGAGCCGTGCTTCTTCTGCTCTTCGGTCAAGGGCTGCCGCTTGAAATAGATTTCATTTTCGGAGATGCTCACGGTTTCGCTGGCCTGCTCCTTCGGGGTATCGTCATACAGCTGGGCGAAAAATGCCAGTGCATCTTCGGGTGAGTCTTCCTCCATGAGCTGCTCGAAAACTCGCTGTTCCTCTGCCGAGAGGTTGTTCCATGCGGCTTCCAACTCCTGCTCGTTGGCTGCGTTGACAAAGGCTTCGATTTCTTTTTTCATGGTGCATCCTCCTTTGGCCGCGGAAAGCGTTTTTTCAAAAAGTATGGGTTTTCGTGAGAGCAAGAATCGTCCCGTGGCCACAAATTTTCAATTCTTGAAAATTTCCTGTCCCCTTTAGGACAGCTTCTTGTTGGGGCGTGCCTGCCCCAAACCCTGCCAGATAAAAGCAAAGGGGCATTATCTGCCCCGATGCTTTTCCTTTCGCTTCTGCTGTTTCAGTTCAAACTGACGTTGCTTTTCTGCTTCGCGTTGTTTACGGCTAAGTGCTTTTCGCACCAGCTTGTTTTCTTCTCGCTGCATTTGCAACGCCTGCTGTGACTTTGTACTGATTCCTGTGGCAACTGTTTCCTTTCGGATTTTCCGTTGCAATCGCTTTGGGTTCACAGACTCTTTCTTTACAACTGTCTCAACAGATGGACTGAAGCGCAGCCGACTGTAATTCTTGAGCAGATACTCCCAGACTTCATAGTCCTTTGGTTCTGCACCAAACACGACTTTACACACTGAAAGCTTTCTTCTCTCAATACGCTCAAACACTCCAATCCAGAATGGAGCCTCAAAAAACACAGTCAGCTTTGTAGAATCAATGTCCATAACGAAACCCTCCTGAAATAAATCCTTACAGGAATGGACAACCCGGAGGGGAAGGTTACTTACCTACACCGTGCGGTGCAGACGGCTGGGCTACCTACCAGCTCTAGCATCTCTCAGGAAGAAATGCGTTGCGTTTTTATCCTGCTTTTATTATATAAAGCACATCCCTGTGCATTATATCTACCTTAATTGGTTTTCCAAGTGAAGTATACCACACTCGTGGTCAAATGACCACCCATATATACGAGAATTTGACCGTTTTACTGCGTACGTGCGTACCAACCTTCCGTACGCACGTACGCAGCGATTCGCCCGAAACGCCCCCTATACAACCGTTCCCCCTCGGAGAGCCCACTACACTTTGCAGACCGCAGGGATGAAAGTGTCATAGTGGGTTATTACACT
>OMBM01000485.1_pt1 | contig 21905 bp, 20 predicted proteins | sample 1644861 | NCBI WGS metagenome assembly OMBM01 (sample SAMEA103958165, study PRJEB25191) | human gut metagenome | biome: human-associated habitat [ENVO:00009003]; feature: intestine environment [ENVO:2100002]; material: feces | place: Germany | collected 2013/2015 | reverse complement strand
TTATAATCAAAAATCAAGAGCATATCCATTAATAGATCTTGAAGAAACTTGGAATTTTGAAATAAGCGCTAGTGATAACTCCCCTCAAAAATATGTAGTTAATGCGGAATATTGGCTATATAAACAACTGGAATTATTTTCAGAAAACGCTGAACACCATAAGATTATTGTTAATGCTTTTAAATATATAGTTTCAAAAATAATAGAAACAGAAGGAAAACCAGATATATTAAAGTACAATAAGCAATCTTATAAAAAATTTATTTTATTCGACAATATTAATATGATTTTTAGGATTTATGGAAGAGATAGTTTAGTGCTTATTTCTAAGATATATGAAGGATTAAATTGCTACTTATCTAATGATCCAAATTATCTTCACCAAAGGGCAAAATGTTATATAAAATTGGCTTCCAGTGAAAGTGGTTATGATAAAAAAATCGAATTGTTTGAAAAAAGCCATAGAGATGCTAATCTAGCTTATCAAATATTTGAACAAAGGTATCATGAGTGTGGTAATAATAAAATTTTAATATCTTTAGCTCATGTAGAATACACACAAGCTGTGATTTTGTGTCATAAATGTAAGATAAATGATTACCAAAATGTCGATGATAACACTACAGCCATACTAACATTAGATAGTGCACTTGCTTCTCCACATAATTCATATGATTATGCAAAGAAGGATTATATTAATTATGATAACGTGGTTCAGAAACTTTTTGATAAAGCTATGCTCGACAGTTCTATAATAAAGGATGAAGCAAAAAACAGCGTAGAAAACTTATTTAAACTACTAAAGGAAAATTGATGCCTATCCATATGTTTTGTTTAGTCATCTAAATCAACTAATTATTATCTTTACAATTCAAGAACTCGAAATTCAAATTAACGAATTCCGAGTTCTTTATTTTTATGATATAAAAGATATAAAAATAGATAATTAATACCAACCTGCTTTTCTAACAAGAACTTTCTTATCCCAGTTATCATTTGCAGATACTTCCTCGTCGTAAGCTGGAGAGATTGTTTCTGTGTATGCTTCTTTCCAATAACCATCTTCTACTGTCTTTGTGCCTACCTGAATCTGCTGTTTTTCAGCGTGATATGAGCCTCTGCCACCATTTTCTCTTACTTCCCAAAGAAGATGAGCCTTTCTCTGTTTAGCATCTGCTAACTGTTGACCGCAATCATTGCAAACATCTACCCAATCGTAATCATATACTGGTTCCTCGTGAGTACCTGTTACAATCCACTCTTTATCGTGATGTTTTGTCACTGCATCGTGGTGCTTATAGTACTTATATACTGCCTCGTGATATGTTTTGCCTTCGTGGGGATCTTTAGTTGCTGGCTGAACCTTTGAAGATTCGCTCGGCTTAGATGCTGGCTTCTGAGTTGGCTTCGGGTCGTCTTTCTTAGTATTGTTCTTTGAAGATGAATTGTCCTTCTTAGTATCAGCCTTTGAAGAAGTGTTGTCTTTCTTTGATGTATTTGACTTGGTATCTTCTTTCTTTTCGGTGTTACCCTTGTTGCTGTTGTTTTTGTTAGATACCGTAGTTTTTACATCGTCAACCTTAACTGTAACTGTCTTACCGTCGTCGGTTTTTACTTCTACTTTGCCGTCTTTTACTTCGACTTTCTTACCGTTCTTATCAGTGATGTTACCGTCCTTGTCGATTTTTAGACCGTTATCCTCAATAGCCTTGCTGACCTCAGATGATACAGTTGAAGTCTGTACGGTTGAAGTCTGTACGGTTGAAGATATTACTGACGGTTCTGTCGGTTCTTTCTCAGCGTTACAGCCTGCAAGAATGCTTATGCCGACTGCTGATGTGCCTGCAAGTATTGTAGCACCGCAAACAACTGCGATTACCTTGGTTTTTACTGTCGCAGTTGCTGTTGCCTTTACGATAGATGAAACTGTTGACTTTGCACCTGCCGCAAAGCCTTTTGTTGCAGATGTTGCAAGTGTCTGTCCGTTCGGGAGCTTGATTGTAATGTTCGGTACTGCAAGGCTCTTTGCTTCTTCCTTGAAAATAGTTGTAAAGAAAGGTACAACAACAACACCGTGAAGCTTGTCACCGCTTTTGTTTTCGTAATCTTCAATTGCAGTTTTCATCTTTGCCCTTGAATAGTTGAGCCTTGAAAGCACAGTACCCCTTGAACATTCAAAGACTTCTGCGATTTCATCAACAGTCATTTCATTAAAATAGTGCATAACCACTGTCTGATACTGAACATCGGACAGTACTTCCTGCATAATTGAAAGAATAATTTCTCTCTTTGCCTTGTCTGAAATGTATTCTTCGGGAATTGATATACGCTCGTCAACTATTGCCTGATTTTCAAAAATTTCATCGTCCAGTTGGATTTCACCTTTACCTTTCAAATAATTTTTGCACTTATTAACGGCAATTCTGTTAAGCCAACTTCTGATTTGTGATGATTTTTCCAAAGATTGGATTTTTAAAAAAGCCGTTATGTAAGTTTCTTGCATAATGTCCTGTGCGGTTGTTTCGTTCTTTAAAAAGCTGATACAAGTAAACCACACTTCACGCTCTGTAAGCTTGTAGAGCTTTTCAAATGATTTGTTATCTCCCTTTTTAATTTTCTCTACTAAGTGGGAAATGTTCATAAAATAACCTCCTCTCATTTCCTTTCATAATATAGACAATTTAAAACGGCTTTTGATTTTATAAAATCCGAAAAAATTTTAAAATTTTTCAAATTTTTTTGATTTTTTTAAAAAGCAAATATTTTTCGCATAAAACAAAAAGTGCGTAGCTGAAGCTACGCACGAAAAATACATAGCTTTGATTGTTGCGACACAATATTTCACTTATAAGGTGTGAAAAGTAAAGCCTGCATTTTTACCGAAATAAAAATACACACTTAGGTGAACTTAAAATTAAATTTTTGTTTGGCATTTTTATTTTAGCATACAATATGTGAAAATTCAATATTATTTTAAATTAACTTTTAAAATTTATGTAAAAGAATTTAACAATATCAATTCCGTACTATCATATTTCTGTTTATCAAACATCCCGTTTACAAGCAAAAGTATATCGTTGTATCATTGTTATTATACAGAATCAAATTTGCATAAAAAAATCAGGCAATCGTTATGACTGCCCGATTTGTTTTTGGAAAATTTACAATTTTAATCCTATTTATGCACTGTTTTACACGCACTAACCGTAATCAGAGTGCCATGACTTTTTGAGAGATTTCTGCCGGAGATGACACTGTGCCGACGCACTTGTACTCTTCGGTTTCTTCCTTGGTTTTAAAGCCCCAGCCGTATAGCACAGCGAGGAAGTCCATACCTATTTCTTCCGCACCCTTTGCCTCGATTGTGCTGTCGCCGACAAGGATACTTTCTTCAACGGAAACTCCTGTCTGCTCACACGCCTGCAAAAGCAGATGACTCTTTGTGAGGTTTGTACCGACATCTGTTGCACATACTGCGTCGAAAACATCCGACGCCTCGTAGGTTTCAAGAATATCCGTTGTGAACATTCTGTGCTTTTGAGTTGCTATTGCAAGCTTAAAACCGCTTTTCTTGAGTTCACGAAGAGCGTCATAAATTCCGTCATAGACGGTGAACATCTCTTTTCCTTTCTGGGAATAAAGTTTACTGTAATTCTTTACGGCATATTCAATTTCGTCATCACTCATATTAAAGAGCGTTTTAAATCCGTATTCAAGCGGTGCGCCGATTACTCCGTAGAGTGCGCTGTGTTCAACAGGCTCATAGCCCATTGCAACTGCCGTTGTATTGAAACAATATAAAATTCCGGGGGCTGTGTCGGCAAGAGTGCCGTCAAAGCCAAAAACAACTAATTTTTTCATAAAACCACCCAATCTGCAAATAGATAAATTCATAAACAATTTTTTACAAAAGTCTTTGTCCTGCAAATATGGAAATACATCTCAAGGGGAATTATACCATTTTACGGAGATAAATACAATACTAATTTCTCCACAAGTATTAATTTGGGAATAAAAGTGCCGAAAAATATGCAATTATTGTTCTTTTGCAAGCATATGCCAATCGAAACAAGTCGAAAATCAGAGCTTTCAACTTACTTTATTTCTTGACAACATCGTGCGTGCGTTATAAAATTGAAGTACATTATATTGAAAGGTTATTTTATTATGACTTCTGCAAAGCATAAAAATCAGCCTGCCAAACCCAAAGAAAAATATTCGGTACAGCAGGCGCTCACAAACTACTATCTGCTTGTTATGTTCACGCTTTTTCCGTTGTTTTTTACCGACGCATATTTTAACATCAGGCACGATAAGTATTACTTTTTCATTATATTGACGGGTATTCTCGTTATTGCGGAATTTCTCATTATTATGACCGCAAGCGTTGATAAACCGCCGGAAGACTCAAAGCTTGAAAAGCCTAAACCAAAGCATTTGTATGAAGAGCTTTCGTTTATGGACTGGGCATTTATTGTATTTCTCGGGATAAATGTCATTTCAACGCTGTTGTCTGCAAACCCTTTGGATGCACTTATGGGTACTCAGGGACGAAACAACGGTCTTGTGCTTATGGCATTTTACACAGCAGCATATTTTATGATTACAAGGTGCTTCAAATATTTTGAATACATATTCGTTGCGCTTGCGTTCGGTTCAATGATAGTTTATGCACTTGCGGTGCTTAACTCATTCTATATTGATCCTCTCGGGATGTTTACTCTTCTCACCGACCAACAGACTATTACCGACTTCACTTCAACAATCGGCAACAAGAATCTGCTTTCAAGCTACATCTGCATCGCTATGCCTGTTATGATTGCAATGTCGGTTATCACGGAGAAAACCTTGCTCAGGGCAATTTATCTTATTGCAACAGGATTTGGCTTTGCGGCTCTTATGACTGCCGACAGCGATTCCGGCATTCTCGGCATGGCTGTATTTATGGTCATTTGCCTTATTTGGTTTTCAAACAGTCTTGTAAGGCTTAAAAGATTTTTTCTTTCGGCAACTGTTATGCTGTTGTTTGCAAAGCTGCTCAGATTGTTCTCGCTCTGCTTTGGTGACAAAAACAAGGGCTTTGATAAGTTTCAGGAAATTTTCGTTTTCTCAGGCATCGGCTGGATATTGCTTGCAGCTTGTGCCGTTATTACAGGATTTTTGTATCTTATTGATTACAAAAAACCAAACATCACAATTTCAAAAGCCGTGCCGATTGCTCTTGCCGTTGTATTCGGACTTTGTGCTGTTGCCATGATAGGAATTATGGTTTATTTCAGTTGTATTGACACCAAAACCGACCTCGGCAGTTTTGAAAGAATTATCCGCTTTAACGATATATGGGGTACGCACAGAGGCTTTATGTGGATAAGGTCGATATGGATTTTCGGCGACGCTTCATTCATTGAAAAGCTGTTCGGCGCAGGTCCCGATATGTTCTACTCCGCATTCAGTCCGTACTTTGACGACCTTTCAAAATACGGTGACAGCTCAACAAATGCCGCCCATAACGAATATCTAAACTACCTTATCACAATCGGAATTACGGGACTTCTCTCCTATCTTGCCATTGTGTGCGGTACGATTAAGAACGCAGTTAAGTATGCAAAGGAAAATCCGATGCTGATTGCGTGCGTTTCGGCTGTTATCTGCTATGCTGTTCAGTCTGTTGTAAACCTTTATCAGCCGATTACAACTCCGCTGTTTTTCATCTTCATAGCTTTGTGCGAGGCTTTTGTAAGAAACGCCAAGGCTGAAAAATCTGCCGTATAAAGATTATGACTGCATTTCAATTCGGATAAGAAGATTCTGCATTGACTCGTTGCGGTCACGGCGGTATCGTCCCAGCTCGTAGAGGCTGTCGGGATTTTTAGTAATTATATTGGGCTTTTCCGTACAGGTTAGTGTACACGAAAAGCCCATTTCTTTTATCAGCTTTTCGGTCAGGTCATTTTTTGCACCGAACGGATATACAAAGCAGGTCGGTTTTTTCCCTGTTGCATTTTCAAGCAAGCCTTGAGCTTTGACAACATCTTCCGTAAGAATAGATTTATATGCTTCGTCACTCTCCCCCGCTTTTGGCAAAACACCCTTTCGTGATTTCAAAGAATGCATATCGTACGAATGATTCTGAATTTCAACATAGCCCGAATCGGACATTTCTTTCATATCGTCAAAAGTTATATGACCGTAGGTCACGGAAATGTCCTTGGTTTCGGTGAATTTTTCGGACACTGACGCAATCGGAGATATGACCGCCTTGCAGTTGTATTTTTCGAGCAAAGGGAGTGCATAATAATAATTATTATAATAGCCGTCGTCAAAGGTCAGCATAATGCATTTTTCGGGCAATGATTTTTTGCCGTAAACATAATCGGTAAGGTCTTTTACAACAACGGTTGTGTAGCCGTTTTCGGTAAGATATTTTAAATCGTTTTCAAAAAGAGTCGGTGAAACGGTGTAGTCATTTTGCAGTTTTTCATCCTTTAAAAGTGAGTGATACATTATTACGGGCAGTTTTACGCTGTCGGTATCAGCCGTTGTTTCTTTTACTGCGCCTGTCATTACCGATATTAAAATTACCGCAGACAGGAAGAGAGCCGTAAAAATGATAATTTTTACTGTTTTGTTTGATTTCACTATATTTCCTCCCAATTCTTTGTGCAAGATTTTTTATCTATAATTCTTTATTGTAAATATAATTAAACATCTGCGTGATAGAATATAGCCAAAGTTAATACTGATTACTGATTTTAGTCAATCGGTACTGACTAATATTGCATAAGGATTTATGAATTATGGCAAAAAGAAATTTCAGCTCAAAACGCAATGCAATTTACAACGCTGTGTGCGGTACGGACACTCATCCGAGCGCACGCTGGGTTTATGATAAATTAAAGCCCGAAATTCCCGACCTTAGTCTTGGCACGGTTTACAGAAACATTGCTCTTTTTAAGGATGAAGGAAAGGTCAGCGTTATATGCAATGTAAACGGTGAGGAGCGTATTGACGGCAACACAGAGCCGCACCCCCACTTTGTCTGCAACAAATGCAATGCAGTTATTGATGTTGAAGACAATCAAAATGCTGATGACCTTGAGTCACAGCTTGCCGAAGAGGGATTTAAGGTAGAAAACAGATTTGTTATCTACTACGGCATATGTCCTAAATGTTCGGCAGAAGTACACTAATATTTATTACAAAGGAGAAGTAATTATGAAATGGTATTGCACAGTATGCGGTTATGTTTATGAAGGTCCCGAAGCTCCCGAGGCTTGCCCTGTTTGTAAGGCACCGAAGGAAAAATTTAAGCAGATGGACGAGGAGGCGTCTTTCGCAACAGTTCACGAGGTTGGCGTTGCTCAGGGCGTAAGCGAAGATATTCTCAAGGATCTCAGAGCTAACTTTGAGGGAGAATGCAGCGAAGTCGGTATGTATCTTGCAATGGCAAGAGTTGCAGACAGAGAAGGCTATCCCGAGGTTTCTGCCGCATTTACAAAGTATGCTTTTGAAGAGGCTGAACACGCTGCCAAGTTTGCAGAGCTTTTGGGCGAAGTTCTTACGGACAGCACAAAGAAGAATCTTCAGATGCGTGTAGATGCAGAAACAGGTGCTTGCGAAGGTAAGTTTGACCTTGCAAAGCGTGCAAAGGCTCAGAACCTTGACGCTATTCATGACACAGTTCACGAGATGGCAAAGGATGAAGCAAGACACGGCGCAGGCTTTAGAGGTCTTCTTAACAGATACTTTAAGTAATCATTAAAAAATAAAAAATCAAAAAAGTCAGCTTGATAATCGTATGACCAACAACTAACCGATTACACAACAGACTTTGAACAGGAGATTTGATAGTATGAAATATGTATGCGATGTTTGCGGATATGTTTACGATCCTGAAATCGGCGATCCCGATAACGGCGTTGATGCAGGCACAGCATGGGAAGATGTACCCGAGGATTGGGTATGCCCTCTCTGCGGTGTAGGCAAAGACGAATTTTCCGCAGAAGAATAATTAACAAATTGGCAATTTGGGAGCAGGCAATGCTTGCTCCCTTTTGTGTGTACGGGAGTAAATTATGAAAAAATTGATTTCGTGGAATGTAAACGGACTTCGTGCCTGTGTTACAAAGGGCTTTGAGGACTTTTTTAAAGATGTTGACGCAGATATTTTCTGTCTTCAGGAAACAAAACTTCAAGAGGGACAGATTGACCTCTTGCTTGAAGGATATCATCAGTATTGGTGCTATGCCGACAAAAAAGGCTATTCGGGAACGGCTATGTTCACAAAGGAAGAGCCTTTGAATGTATGTTACGGGATCGGCATTGACGAACACGACCATGAGGGCAGAGTTATCACGGCAGAATTTGACAATTGCTTTGTTGTCACCTGCTACACTCCAAACTCGCAAAGTGAGCTGAAAAGGCTTGATTACCGAATGAAATGGGAAGATGATTTCAAGGCATATCTGAAAAAACTTGAAGAAAAAAAGCCTGTTATTATGTGCGGTGATTTGAATGTTGCACACAAAGAAATTGATTTGAAAAATCCGAAAACCAACCGTAAAAATGCAGGCTTTACCGATGAAGAGCGTTCAAAGATGACAGCGTTGCTCGATGACGGCTTTATCGACACCTACCGCTATTTCTATCCCGATACAGAGGGCGTGTATTCGTGGTGGTCATACAGATTCAAGGCTCGTGAAAAAAATGCGGGCTGGCGTATTGACTATTTTATCGTTTCAAAAGCTCTTGAAAGCAAGCTTGACGGTGCAAAAATCCATACCGAAATTTTAGGTTCTGACCATTGCCCCGTTGAACTGACGATTGACATTTAAAAAGCAGAGCTTATTGAACACTCCGCTTTCATATGTTTTTTGTACAAAAAACAGGATACCAATCGGTACCCTGACAGTTGACATATTTTTATTATTGTGTTAATATACAAGTAACGAAACAGCTTTAGCTGTTTCGCAAGTTTGAGCAATAAAAAAATTAAAGATTAACCGCTCTGTTCACGACACAGGGCGGTTATTTCTTTATAGTAAACACAAAAGGTTGTTACCATTTGTAGGCAACAACCCTTTTTTTAGAATCAATAGTATTCTGCTTTACCGCAACCCGAACATTTTCTGCCGATTGTTTTAGTCTCATAATGGCTTTTCTCCGGAACAGTAACTGTTTTAGTGCCTACCTGAACCTGCACCCATTCATTACGATAAGAACCTTTGCCGCCATGTTCGAGCTCATAAATCATATGTTCTTCACGAACTGCATCATCTGTAACATCCTTATTACAATCATTACACAAAGTTCTGTCGTGTTCTTCATACACTGGTTCCTCGTAGGTATATGCTTTCTTGTCAACAACTTTTACCTTTTCGGTAATGTTTGTCCAACTGTGTGTATGCTGAGGCTTAGGAGTCGGCTTTGAAGATTCATTCTTAGATGAGTCAGGTTTTGAACTTGATGAACTGCTCTGCGGTGTTTTGGAGGATTCAGATTTTGAACTCTCCTTCTTTGAGCTTTCGCTCTTAGATGAAGTGTCCTTTTTGCTGTCAGATTTTGAACTGTTTGACTTTGAAGAAGAACTGCCATTACCCTTATTTGATGTGCTTGTGTCCTTCTTCTGAGAAGATGAGTTTGTTGGATAGCTGTCAACCTTCACCTTGTTCTGATTTGCCTTTTTCACTTCAGAAGAATCCACCTTGACAGTTTCACCCTTTTCGTTTTTAACCTCAATCTTACCGTCCTTATCAACTTTTACTTCTTTGCCGTTCTTATCAGTAATTTTGCCGTCAGCACCTACTTTGAGCCCTGCATCGGTAATTGCTTTATCTGTTTCAGAAAGAGTCGGTGTTGTTTCAGAAACTGTTGTTTCTTCTACACTTGTAGTCTGAACTGTTGTTGCAGTCTTGTTCGTTGCATTACTATCGTCACAACCGCAACCCGAAAGCATTGCTGTTGCTGTAATCATTGCCGCTGCAATTGCAATTGTCATTGTTCTCTTAATGTTGTTAGTCGTTTTCATATGTCATTATCCTTTTATGTAAATTTGTGAAGAACTCTTATTCTCTGTAACAGTCGAAAAAATCAATACACTTTTTCTTACCATATAATTATAGCAAACTCCTCAGATGCAATCAAGTATCTGAGGAGTATTTATAATATTATATGATATTATGTCGTTATTTCAATTGATTTCTGACCGCCTGTTATGTCGGAAAAATTGTTTTTTGCACTTTTAACGAATGCGAAGATTGTTTTCAAAAGCATATTTCTTGTTTTGCTGTCAAGACCTGCAAAGGATTTTAGGATTGTTCCCGTGTTTTTAAGCGGATTTTTCAGCATCTCATTAAAGGTTGAGGTTTCGGTCAGCGACAAAAGGGCAAAAACCTCTTTTGTGAACTCCCGTCTTTGAGCAATTGTCAGCGATTCAACAAATTCTTTCAGCGTGTGGTCAAAGAAAACGCTGAAATTTGTAGTGCTTTTCAGCCTGATAAGACTGTTCTGCTCAATCTCCCATGAATAGATATCGTGCTGAAGAAAACCTTTTTGATTGCTCTTTACAATTGTGTAGCTCTCCTCATGCTCAAATATCATGCCGAAAATGCTTGACTGCGGAACAAAGGTGTAAATTCTGTCGTCAATTTCATAAAATCCGCTGTCCCTGATTTTGTCAAGAGAAAACCCCGGTCCGTCAAAATTGTAAATATAATCAATGTGATTTCTTGAATTTTCATCGGTAAAAGCACCCGCATAAACCGCAAGATTTCCGCCCTTTGAGTGACCGCCCAGAATGAATTTTCCGTTGAGCATACGGACTGCCTTTTCAAAATAATCAAGAGCCTTTTTCTGTGACGGCAACGGAAATGTGAAGAACATATTGAAGTCCTCCTGCCAGCCGACAAGAGAAAAGTCAGTTCCTCTGTATGAAATAAAATAATTCTTTTTGAGAAATTCAAAAGTGATTGCGGAAAACTGCATACTCACATCGGACTCAACCTCGTTTACATACCCCGAAACAAGAATTTTGCCGAATCTCTTGCTCTCTGCCGTCGCTTTCAAAAGGTCGGCATCACCCTTCCACAATATATTTTTCTCATAATCATCGGTTGCAAACACACGCATTGCCGCCTGTTCAAGGGTAATTTCATCAAACAGACAGGACGATACCGCACCGTCAAAAGGAAGATATGCAAGCCGTGAAAGCACAAGTGCGTCAAGCTCGTTAAAACCGTCCTGTTCAAATGTCAAATCGCCGCGCCAGCTTATGTAATCAAATATGTCAGCCATACAAATGCCTCCAATCTGTTGTTTCTCTGTAATTATTGTATCACTTTGTACTAATTATTTCAATGCAATTTTGATAATTGTAAAAGAAAAGGACAAACGAATTCGTTCATCCTTTAACAGTATATGAAGTTATCTGAATTTTGCGATTTCTTCAAGAAATTGTTTTCCGAATTTTTCAAGCTTTGTTCTGCCCACACCCGAAACTTCAAGCATTTCATCTGGTGTTTCGGGGCATTTTTTGCACATATCAATCAGCGTTGCATCGGTAAAAATAACATAGGCAGGAACGCTCTTTTTGGATGCAATGCCTTTTCGCAAAGCCTTGAGTGCGTCAAGTAATTCGGAATTGACAGGCACCTCGGGGCGGTGCGTTTTGACAACCTTTTCGGAGTTTTCAACTTTCTTCATCACAAGCCGTTCTCGTCCGAAAAGCACATCTCTGCTCTTTGGCAAAAGTTTTAGAACCTCGGTTTCATTGTCGGATGAAATATACTCCTTTTCGGCAAGAAAGTCAATTGTGCCGAAAATATGCCTTGCCGTAACCTCTTTCATTATTCCGTAGGTTGACTGATTGTTAAGCTCAGCTTTTAGGATTTTCTCGCTTTTACTGCCCTTTAACACATCACAAATCACGGTTTTGCCGTACCTTTGTCCTGTTCTTGCAATACACGACATAATTTTTTGAGCATCAATTGTGACATCAACAAGCTTGTGAACGGAAAGGCAGTTGGAGCATTTTCCGCAGTAAGCCTTTTTTTCACCGCCGAAATACCGCAGAATAAACCCACGCAGACAATCGTTTGTTGTGCTGTAAAAGGTCATATATTTTAAGCGTTCAAAATCACGCTCACGAATTTGCTCGTTTTCTTCAATTGTAAGCTCATCGTTGCCCTCGGAATTTTCAATCATAAAACGATTTAGGCGAACATCCTTAGGACTGTAGAGCAAAATACAATCAGCCTCACCGCCGTCACGACCTGCCCGTCCTGCCTCTTGATAGTAGCTTTCAATGTTTTTCGGCATATTGTAATGAATTACATATGTAACATTTGACTTGTCAATTCCCATACCGAAAGCATTGGTTGCGACCATAATATTTTTTCGGTCAAAAACAAAATCCTCCTGATTTTTCCTGCGTTCGTATTCATCAAGACCTGCATGGTATCTTGCCGCCGAAAAGCCGTTATCGCAGAGCAATTCGCAGACAGATTCAACATTTTTTCGGGTTGCACAATAGACAATTCCCGACCTGTCGCCACGCTCCCGAATGAGGTCAATAAGCTTTTCGTCCTTTGACGATGACTTTATTACACCGAATAAAAGGTTGGGGCGGTCAAATCCCGTTGTAATTTCAAACGGATTTTCAAGCCTGAGAATTTTCTTTATATCTTCTTTTACATCATTCGTAGCCGTTGCGGTAAATGCTCCGACAATCGGACGATTTTCAAGGCTTTCAACAAATGAAATAATTTTGAGGTAACTCGGTCTGAAATCCTGTCCCCATTGTGAAACGCAATGAGCCTCGTCAACTGCAACCATTGAGATTTTTATCTTTTTACAGGTGTCGAGAAATCCGTCAGTCAACAGTCTTTCGGGTGCAACATAGATGATTTTGTATTTTCCGTGTTCAACATTTGAAAGCACTCGGAGAAATTGCGGATATGAAAGTGAGCTGTTTATGTATGCCGCAGGAACTCCCGACTGAACGAGTGAGCCGACCTGATCCTTCATAAGCGAAATCAGAGGTGACACAACAATTGTCACCCCGTCAAAAAGTAATGCGGGAATCTGATAGCACATAGACTTGCCCGCACCTGTGGGCATAATGCAAAGTGCATCTCTGCCGTCAAGCAAAGCGTCAACTATCTGTTCCTGTCCGTCTCTGAAAGAATCGTGTCCGAAGTAATCTTTTAACACGCTTAATTTATCACTCATCTTTTTGCCCTTATCTATCATTCTTTATTAGAATTATAATCATTGTATTCCCTTTCAATCCAAGCCATAAGCAGATTTACAATTTTCTGCTGTTCGACCTCGTTAAGCTGTTTGTCCTTTGCAACTCTGTACCACTTGTTAAGACACCCTCTGCAACAACAGGCACAGGCGTGCTGTGCGATAAAAACAGGGTGTCCCCTCATAGGCGTTTGCTTTCCGTCATTCGGAATATATTTTGGTGCAAGCCGTGTTCTGACAAAATCTTCTGCATGGGAACGGATTTTATTCATTCCCTTTTCATTAATATAGTCAATGTCCTTTTGCTTTAAATGAAACCGACTGCGAAAATCAGATTTTTTCAGTTTGTTTAGTGCCTCATCTATCGTTTGCATTGTTCATGCCTTCTTTTATTGTCATACCTTAATTATAAACAATTACTACGGTAATGGCAAGAAAAAATGCACTCATTTTCTGTTACAGAAAAACAACCCCACGATTGTTTTACCGTGGGAGTTGTTTTCATAGGGTTGCTTTTCAATTATTTTTAGAGATTAAACATCTTTGCAATATTTTTCAGCAAGGGCAAAGAACGCTTTTTCGAGCGAATCCAAGGTTTGTTCCGTCATACTGACCGACATACTGTTTTTGTCGGAAAATATGATTTCAACGATTGTAACCGTGGCGTCATCGACTGTCAGTCCTTTGTTTTTTGGATTATATTTTTTCACAATTTCCAATGCGTCTTCGGCGGTATCACACAGCAGTCTCATATCCGTTTCATCGATCAAAACATTTTCAAAAGCGATATAACCGCATTTGCAGATAGCGTCAAAAAGAAAATTTACACCTTCTTTTCGCACATAAAAAGAACAGCAGTAATCAAAATTTGAATGATTTTTTGAATAGCTCACGGATATAATTTCTTTTTTTACACGCATTTTTCGTTTAGAAATATTATGAAATAACAGCCGTAAAGTCATATCGGTTATGTCATGGCAGCCCCGCAGAACGGACAGAATTTTGGCGGATTGCCGTCAGGCTTATATCCGCAAGACGAGCAAACAATTGCCGCAGCATTTTGCGGATTAAACGGTTGTGAAACTTGCTGATTTACTGTGTTGCTCTGCATAGGCATTCCGTTCTGCTGATAGCCCATATTGTTCTGCATGGGCATTCCGTTCTGCTGATAACCCATATTGTTCTGCATAGGCATTCCGCTTTGCTGATAACCCATATTGTTCTGCATGGGCATTCCGCTTTGCTGATATCCCATATTGTTCTGCATAGGCATTCCGCCTTGCTGATAACCCATATTGTTCTGCATGGGCATTCCGTTCTGCTGATAGCCCATATTGTTCTGCATGGACATTCCGCTTTGCTGATAGCCCATATTGTTCTGCATACCGTTCCTTATTTGTTCGCATAATCTCATCAACTGCATTCCGTCATCAAACGCTCTCATAAGCTCATTTCTTACAGTACCGATTGACGAATCAACATACATTGATATATCGGTTATGAACGGATGATTTACGATGAATTTTGCTTTTAAAGACGATATTCTTTGCGGTGATGACGATGTATTTGTATCACGAACATACGGCTGAAGTGCAAGCGGAACATCAAGCATACCATTTTGCCCCGAAAATGAGTTTGTTGTATCAAACTGACTGCCAAAACCGCTGTTCCTGCCCTGACGGTTATCATAGCGGTCATACTCATCAGGAATTCCGTCACGGTCGGAATCCTGCAGAGTTGTATATCCAAGCTCAAGCCAAAAGTCCTGCAGCTGCGAAAAATCAAAAATTTCAGGATTGCTGTTTTTGAAATCTCTGCCTATTGTAAAATAGAATTTCCTATTATTAAAATCTACAACAAGCTTTTCGTTTGTACCGGCACTTGCCGACTGAACAAATGCCGAATATTTCTGTCTGTTCTGTTCACGCTGTTCAAGATGAGCTTTAACATCTGCTAATGTCCTGTTTTTCCAGCCTGATGAAAGCGAACTGAGCTTGTGCTTACAGTCGCTGCAAAGATAACCGTCTGAAAGCTTTTGCCTTGTGAGGGCGTTTACCTTGTCACCGCAAAGGTCACAATATTTCTTTTCAAATAGTCCCATAAACTTTCTCCTTTACAAAAGATTCACGATTTTCTTCTGAATATTTGTAGCATCAATAATTGATATTGTGCCGTCACCGTTTGTGTCTGCAATTTTAAAAGTGTAATCGTCAAAGTCTTCAAGCCCGACAATGTGTTTTTGAACCAAGGTTGCGTCCACAACATTAATAACACCGTCCATATTGACATCATACGGAACTGTAATGTTTACATCAAGGTTAACATCTTTCTTATCAACATTCACTTCATATACCCGTGTCACGCATTGCGGCTTGCTTACGGTAATGACATATTTACCTGTACCTGTTTGATAATAATACAGAGTTGCATTTTTGTGCACAATTTCATCTGTAAAGCTACTCTTATAAACGCCACCAGGAGTGTATTTATCAAACTTAACAGTAATAGTGTCATCCGGTGAGCCGCCCGTTCTGAAATCTATTATAATGCATGCATTAAACTTTTGCGTAACTTTAACCGATTCACTGTAAATAACATCACCGTTTTTACCCGTAACAGCACATCTGAACTGAGTTTCATCAAAATCCGTATTCGGTCTGATTCTCAAAGTATTTGATTTTGTACCCTTGAAGGAAAACTGGTTTAATGTAGATGAGTCGTCATCTATGTTTTTCCACATTCTTATTATACCGGTGGGTGTTCTTCTCTTTACTTTCATCTGCCACTGATAGCTTGCGGCATTTTTGGCAGCAACCCATATAATTTCTTCTTTGCCTTTCATAATCATAATTTCTGCCTCAGGGAACTGATGTGTAAATGATGGCGATTCATATGGAACATTGTAATATGCCCAAATATAATATTGACCTGTGGTTTCATCCTGAAGAATTGTCGCCTGACTGTCGCCATTGTACAAACCGCATACTGCGTCTTTGTCAACCGCATATCCTTTGTTCATATTAAAGTATAGCTGACAACAATACATACCGCTGTCAAAAGTTTCTCCGCTGTCGAGCTTTCTGCTAATTTTGTTGTTTTCGTACTTATACCACTCAATATAATCAAAGCTGTAATAAGTGCTGTTTATCGGAGTTGCCGTTGTTGAGGGGATTTTTCCCTGTTCAGGTTTTTCCAAACCTAAAAATCCAATTGTAGGAATTTCTGTCTTCTCAAGAAGTCCCGGAAAGTTACATTTTCCCGAATAAAAAGTACCGCTCTTTGAACCCGTTACTTTACATCTAAAGACAACATCTTTCCACCCTGAGCCAGGTCCTACAAGTTCTGCGTAGGTCTGAAATTTAAGATGGTCTGTAAAAACACCCGAAAATTTCGAGTCGGGTCTGTCGGTTTTATCGGAAAGGTTAACCCAGTTTAGGCTCGGATACTTTGCCTGCCATTGATAGGTAAAGGTTTCGTCTGTACTGCCGCCGTTTACTCCCACGATAATGTTAAGGACATCTCCTATGTAAACCTCGGTGTCGATATATTTGATATAAGCCTGAGCCGCCGCATTTGCGGTTATGGCTGTCATAGGAAGTGTTGTCAACAGCATGAGAAAGCATAAAACAATACTCGAAATACGCTTTGCTTTTTTCTTGATTTTCATAAAAATCCCTCCTTCATGCCCAAGGATCAACCGAAGCCGGAGTTCGTATGTCAGAGAGTGCAAGATTACGCCATAAGAACCATTGATTGCCCTTTCTGCGAAGCTCAATCGGACGAGGTGAGTCTGCTCCCGACGACTGAACCTGAACCTTTGCATAACCCTCGCTCTGATAGGTATATGCATACTCGGAAACGGTTATTTTGTACGGAACATTCGGTGTATAATCGTTCTTCACGGATGAACCCTCAAAATATGAGCGAGGAATATATCCCCTGCCCTTGATTCTGTCACGCAAAAACTGAACATCCATCCCGTTCATCGGCTGAGGTCCTTTTAATACATTAAGCATTTCTATTGTGTTTTCCGGACTTTCATCATATTCAAGCAACACAAGCATTGCAAATGCCGCTGTTGAAAGAGGTGACGAAAAGTCAAGCTCCGGCATTTTTTTGAGTTCATCTGCATTTTTCGGATAATCGGCAAATACAAATGTTTTGCTTTTGTGCATCGCATTGTTTACCGCTCCCGAAACGGCCTTTGAAACATTGTTTTTTACAGTCTGATTTGTCATATTTTTTAAGCTGTCAAATATACCCATAAACAGTACCTCCTTTTTAAAGTGCGTCAAGTGCGGCGGCAAGATAATCTGCCGTTACGGATGAATAAAAAAACGAGCTTATTTTTCCGAATTGTTTTGCCTGTTTAACCCTGTCGGCAAGGTCGGGATATGTCTGTTCGTCGCAGAGCAGAGCCGTTTTACAGCTTGGCAGATATTCCTTTACTTTTCCACAAAGCTCAAGCCGTTTCTCAATAGTTGAATCGGCAAGTCTTGTGACATCCATAAGCAAAACATCAACTCTTTCTGCAATGCACAAATCAAGAATTTTCCCGTCTTGATTCGGTAAAACATTTTCAATACAAAATCTTCCCTTCTTTACAAGGGCATTTTGAATAGCCTCACTGAGCAAATTATTCTGAACACTGAGCAAAATTTTCTTCAACGGACATCACCCCTTTTCACCTATATCTTTCACTTATATTGTACAATTTTGCGATAGAATATGAATGTGCCAAACGGCATATTTCACAACATAAACAAAAAAAGCACAGCCGCCCGATTGTTCGGACAGCTGTTACCTTGTGCTAAAAATATTTACGGTGGGTAATTAAAAGGGGGGTAAATAATAAAATAATTATGCTTTGTTCTTAACAGCGCCTATAATGTAAAGTACAGGGATAGCAAGACCGCAGATAAGAGAGAATACATTGAACTGTGATCCGCCTATCATGCTGATAATTTCGCCTGCAATACACATAACCGCAACAACAACGCCCCATACAATACATGTATTTGCCTTGTGCGGAAGTTTTGCGTTGATAACGCCGATAATACCTGCAACAAACTCAGCAACCGCACTGATAAGTGCGAAAACGCCGCCGACATAAAGCATAGTCATATCGTATGTACCGTCGTTAAAAGCTGCAAGTGCGGCGATACCGAGAATGGCGATGATTGATACAATCAATGCAATAGCACCGAATACAATCATAAGGATTCCCGTTACTTTAAGAAAAGTTGAACCTTTTGCCTCCATAGTTTTTCCTCCTGTCATTAAATAATAAATTTTATGCACCTTTGTCTTTGATTATTAATCGGACAAAGATAGCGTTTTGCACAAAAGATATTCACCGTCTGAGCAGTTTATATCCTGTAATTGTATTATACTGTTTTAACAGCAAAAAAATATGTGCCAAACGGCACATATTCAGAAAAAAGTATTTATTTGTCGTTAATTCTATCGTCAAGGATTACAAGTCCCGCCTCTCTTGCCTTTACGGCAAGCTCTGTTCTTGACTTAAAGCCTGTTTTTTCAAGCATATACTGTATATAGTTCTTGACAGTGCCCGGAGCAATGTAAAGTCTTTTGGCAATTTCCGTGTTTGTATCACCGCTTGTCAGTTCACGCAAAACCTCAAGCTCCCTTTCGGTAAAATCCGTACTCATTGCGTTGCCGAATTTAATTTTGGGAGTTGTGTCGGGAAACACACGCTCACCGTTCATTGTTCTGTCCATAAGTTCAATAATAGGTTCGGAACTTACCTCTTTGTACCAAAAGCTGTCAACCCCTGCATCCTTGGCACGCTTTAGATAGGAATATTCGGGCATTGAGGTAACAATGATTATCTTAATTTTCGGGAACTTTGCTTTTATTCTTTCAGCCGCCTCAAGACCGTTTGCTCCCATTGAAGTGCATATATCCATTAAAATCAGGTCAACATCGGAATTTTCACAATGATAATCCGTCATATCGGCATTACTTATTGAGCCCGCAAGCGTATAGTTTTCGCTTTGGTTTACATACATTTCAAATAAAGTTCTCGGCATTGACTGATCTTCAACTATCAGCACTCTTGTCATACTGCAGCACCTCGCTTTTCGGTATTGTGATTTCAAGAACAAAAATTTCGGAAGTCGATATTTTCATGCTTCCGCCGATTTGCTCCACCTTTTTTCTTACTGAAGAAAGTCCGCCGCCCTCATTGATTTTTTGAGGCGGTTTTCTGCCGTTATTTGCAAATTTAAAAATATATTTTTCACCGTCGTCAAGACTTTCAAGAATCATTTTATCTGCTTTTGCGTGTCTTGCGGCATTGTTAAGGCATTGCATTGTTGCAAAAGTCAGAACCCGTGCAACCGCATTGTTATCAGTCGGAAGATTTCCGACTGTTTCAAGCGTTATTCCGACAAGCTTTGCGGCGTTTTCAATATCCTTAGCAAAGTTTTCGTCTTTGCAATCATTCTCTGCGGTATTCAAAACAGAAATATTGTTTTTCCACATTTCAAGTAATTTACTGTTATTTTCAGACAGAGTGCCGTTTTCAAGATATCTTCTTGTTGTTATCAGCGTACTGCCGAGCCTGTCATGAATTATCTCTTTTGTGCGAAGAATTTCTTCTTCTCTTGTCAGATCATAGACCATTTCATTGTATTTTTTCAGATGAGCATTAACCTTTTTTAACTCGCCTATTTCATATTCCAAGGTTGATGTAAGCTTTGTAAACTCTGTTATATCGGTTGCCGCAAGCTGAAAATACGGTTTTGAAAAAATTTCCGTTTCCGACAACGAAAAGCTGAAAACCCTGCCGTCCTTTAATCTGACTGTAAATGCCCCGTCATTTTCATATTGAGAAGCCTCTTTTATCTTCTCTCTGAAGGGCATTGCAACATTAAGCGATTTACCCGTAAGTTCAAGGCATATGCTTTCCATAAGGTTATTTTTCAATACAACAAGTCCGTTTTCGTCAAAATAGCAAAGTCCTGTCGGCAAGCCGTCAAAGCTTTCTTTAATTGACATTGCGGTAATATCGGTATTCCTGCAATGATGAAGCCTTACCGTTATGTACACAGACATTACAGCACAATATGCCGTTATGCCGACAGACAGAGCAAACGGCATTCTGCCAAAAAATTCAGCCATTTTATTAATTTGGTTATCATAATATATTTTACTCAAGACATGAGTGCTTACCAAAAACATTGTCAAAGAGATTACTGCAATTATAACCGCTGAAATCGGTTTCCACAACCTGATTTTATAAAGGAAAGATTGCGTTGCGTTGTATATTGCCGCACAGGCAACAACAAATTGCACACTCATCAATATAACACAAACAAACGAACGCATTTCAAGGATGGGTGTCATATGTCATCACCTCCGCTTTGCATACGAACAAACACAAACAGCGTGTCGGCGTCATATTCCGTGGTGACATTTCCGCCGAGTTTTATAATATCGTCAAGTAAATCATCAGGAATTTTCATTTCATTTTTGCTGTCACAGTTGATTTTTAAATCAATAAATTTCTCATTGACTTTTAAATTAAACAGCAACGCATCTGTGCAGTTCATTATATGCCTTATAAAAATCCCGATGAATTTAAAAAGTGCAATCGTTTTTTCGGCTGAAATTTCTCCCGAAACATTACTGAAAAACGAACACGAAATTCCGTAAACAGAAATGTACTCGGCAAGTTCTCGGATACTGTTTTCAAGCTCAAAAGCATTCAGCATTTTTCTGCTTTTTGCCATAATGAGCAGATTGCTTATTCTCTTGATGTAGACATTAACAACACAGGCACCGGCATAATTAACCGAAATATCTCCCCTGTCGTTTTCAATATTTTTGAGTATATTTTCAAGGTCGCAAAGCTGATGACGGATAAATTCGGTTATACTGTCATAGAGCTTGTTCTGTTCGGTTACTGCCGCTCTTCGTTTTTTCAGCTCTGCCTCTGATTTTAAGATTACATTGTATTCCGAAATCTGCTCTTTTACTTCCGAAAGTTCTCTGTTAATTCGGTTAATTGCCGATATATCTTCCGTCCAAACTGCCTTACCGCCTTTTATATTATGCTTTTAAGAATTATATTTTCATCAATCACAACTGTCGCTTTTCGCACAAATTAAAAAAACTTTTCGCACTAAATGGAAAAATTTAAAAATCAGATTTTTGCATATTGTTGCAGAAATATTTCCAAAAAATAAAAACACCTTGCAGAGATTTTACTCATCTGCAAGGTGTTTTTTGTGTTAATTATTCTTTTTTCGGTTGCCGTTTTGCTCTAAAATGAGATTTGTGCCGGTCTTTTTAATCTTATTTGGCTGATATTCAAGGATGTCAGCAACATCACAACCAAGGACTTCGCATATTCTGTCCAAGTGTTCAAGGTTAATGCGGTCACACATCTCATTATATATATCACATATTGTTGCAGGTCTTATGCCTGTTTTACGGGCAAGTTCAGCCTGCGTTATGCGGTATTTGCCAAGCAAATCGGACAAATGAATTTTAATCATAATAACGCCCCGAGTAATATAATATACTACTGCGTTATTATTTTGCTTAATTGGTAATATTATTACCAAATCAGTAATTGGTTATGATAACTTCTTTGAACTCCACACAATTATCGGGGGTTGCAGGGAGTAGAT
>OMBM01000477.1_pt1 | contig 22141 bp, 25 predicted proteins | sample 1644861 | NCBI WGS metagenome assembly OMBM01 (sample SAMEA103958165, study PRJEB25191) | human gut metagenome | biome: human-associated habitat [ENVO:00009003]; feature: intestine environment [ENVO:2100002]; material: feces | place: Germany | collected 2013/2015 | reverse complement strand
ATTCTGTCGGCATGGCAATGATGACCGCCCGCAGCTTCTCCTGCAAAGTACCGCTTCCCGCCAGAATCTCCTGCTTGCAGTGGTGGATCTCCGCAAAGGCATGGTCTACCATGTCCAGCAAAAGCGCCTCCTTGGAGGGATAAACGGTGTAGATGGTCTTTTTGCTGATGTGCAGCGGCTCTGCCACCTGTTGCATGGTGAAATGCAGCCCCTGTTGACGGAATAACTGCATCGCCTGTGTGCGCACCAGCGCATCGAGCTTTTCCTGCATGAGCGTCCTCCTTGTGGAAACTATACTTGCGTTTCTGGTTTCCATTCTAGTGCGGAAACCAGACTAAATCAAGCGGTTTCCGCATTTTCTGCGTTCTGCCGAGAAAGTGCAGATATTTTGCAGCAGAATGACAAAAAGAATCCCGGCGTGCCTTGAAAGCTGCCGGGGTCTTTTGCGTGCAGGTGCTTTTCCGCAGCGGCAAGCCCTCGTCAAAACTCCGGGTGCCATTCATCCCGGATGCCGATGTCGGCGCAGACGATTTTTCCGCACAGGGGCGCAGAAGATTCTGCCATATGCAAAGGCTTATAGCTGTCGAAGGTTACGGTCAAATCCGCATGGGCAGCACCCTCGGCAACCTCGCCGGTATCCGTATTGATGCCGCTGGGCAGGTCCACGGCCAACACAAAGGCGCCGCGCTTGTGCAGACGGCGCATCAGCCCGCAGGCAGCAAGGCCGGAAGGCCGCAATTCGCCATGGAACCCGGTGCCGTAGAGGGCATCCACAGCAGCATCAAAGCGCTGGGTTTCCAGTACGGAACAGTCGGCGCAGATGTGCACCGGCAGGGAGTGTAGACGCTCAAAATTGCGGATGGCGTCAGCGGTTTTCGGCTCGCCCTCGGCCAGAAGAACGGTCACATTCCAGCCATCTTTTGCGGCGGCGCGGGCGATCACAAACCCATCGCCGCCGTTGTTGCCCTTTCCGCAGACCACCAGCAGCCTGCCGGAATGTGGGAACTGCTTTTGCAGTTCAGCGTAAGCAGCCAGCCCGGCGTTTTCCATCATTTTCAGGTAGGGCAGACCGTGGGCATCCCCGGCTCGTTCGATTTCCTTCATCTGCGCAGCCGTCACAATGCGATGTTTCATGTTGGCACCTTCTTTCTATCTCTATTATAATGGATGAGAATGTTTGGAACAAGATGAAAGATACCGGTGCATAGAATCTGTCCCCGGAGAGTTGGAACAAGCCCTCCGGGGGCATTTTTGTTTTTCACTATCTTTTCCGCAGGGGAAAACCATGGTATACTGAACGCAACGAATCTAAAGTAATAAACCGGGGGGTACCGTTATGAAGTGGGGAATTTTAGCAACCGGCACCATTGCCAAAAAGTTTGCATCTACGGTGGAACAGATGGGCGCAGAAGGGGAGCAGCTTGTTGCCGTGGGCTCACGGCATCTGGAAAGCGCACAGGCCTTTGCACAGCAGTACGGCATCCCCCGCTGCTATGACTCCTACGAAGCCCTTGCCGCAGACCCGGAAGTGGAGGCTATCTACGTTGCCACCCCCAACACCCTGCATTACGAAAACTGCAAGCTCTGCTTGGAGCAGGGCAAGCACGTTTTGTGCGAAAAGCCCTTTACCATCCGCCCGGAACAGGCGCAGGAGTTGTACCGTCTGGCAGAGGAAAAGCACCTCTTTCTCATGGAGGCGTTCTGGATCTGGCTGCTGCCGCTGTACGACCGCCTGCGCCAGATCCTTGCGGCGGGCACCATCGGGGAACTGAAGCAGATCACCTGTCAGTACGGCTTTGTGGCCTCCGGTGCCCGGAAAGACCGCAAGTTTGATTCCGGTCTGGGCGGCGGTGCGTTACTGGATATCGGCATCTACAATCTGGGCTTTCTGCGCATCCTTACCGGACAGGACCCGGAGAAGGTGGAAACCAAAGAGGTGCACATCAACGAGTACGGTACCGACGATTACAGCCGCCTTGTGCTGACCTACCCCGGCGGCTGCAAGGCGGAGTCTGTCCAGACCATCGGGCAGGAGCTGGAGCGCAATGCCCGCATCCTTGGCACCAAGGGCCGTATTTTCCTGCCGGATTTCCAGCACGCCGAGACCATGACGCTGGAAGTGGAGGGCAAAGAGCCGGAGGTCATCCGCTGCCCGGTGGACATCAACGGCTTTGAGTATGAGATCCGGGAAGCAAGCCGCTGCGTCAAACTGGGGCGCACCGGCAGCGACCGCTACACCCCGCAGGACAGCCTTGCCCTGACCCGCCTGATGTACGACACCCGCATGAGCTGGGGCATGAAGTTTGCGGGTGAGGTGTAAGCACACACCTTGCCGCAAAGGGCTTTTTACGTGCGGAGACTATGGCATACGGAGAGCGGCAACTCGGAATTGATATAAAAAAGAAGGACACATAGATGAAAACAGTGGTTCTTTATAATATTATTTCTTTTATCATCCTCGTTGCTTTGATTTTTGTCTTAAGGATTGTTAGTAAGAGTAATTTAAGACAAAATCAACAACTTGTTATTAAAGTCATTGCAACTATTTTAATTGTTTGTGTGATAGCGTTCGTGCTTTTTATTGATGCAATAGCATTTGGCATTATAGGACCAGTTCAAGATTAACAATTCCAGTTTGACAAGGAAGTGCTTTGCATGAAAAAGCGTATATCAAGGATTCTCGGTTTAATAATGCTGATTATAGCTATTGCATTTATAGTGTTTGCATTGAACCATCCAGAAATGAGTTTTCCTTGGAACAATACCATTACTTGGTTACTGTATGGTTTATATATTCTTGTGACAGTCATGTTGCTTATTGCGCCTAAGACGAAGAAGTAAACAATTCGCGTTTGTGGAGCGAAGCAGAACAATGAAAGCCCCAGTGGGGCTTTTAAGCGACCGAACGGTCTTGCGGCAGCAAGATGGAGGGGCCTCGCCCCGACAAGTTCCAGTTTGCCGGGCAGACAGGCAACTGAAAAACACAAAATGAGGGAGCAGCCATGGTACTTTATTTTACGGGAACCGGCAACAGCCGGTATCTGGCGCGGCGCATTGCCGAAGGGTTGGAGATGCCGCTTTACGACCTGAACGCCTGCATCAAGGCAGGGAATACCGCCCCGGTGCAGACCGGGCGTGACGTGGTGCTGGTCACGCCTACCTACGCATGGCGCATCCCCCGGGCGGTGTCGGAGTGGCTGGGCAAGACTGCGCTGACCGGGGCAGAGCGCATCTGGTTTGTGATGGACTGCGGCAGCGAAATTGGCAATGCGGCAGGTTATAACCGGCAGCTTGCAGCGCAAAAGCAACTGCAGTATATGGGCACAGCCCAGATCATCATGCCGGAAAACTACATTGCCATGTTCAATGCGCCCCAAAAAGAGCAGGCAAAGAGCATTGTGGAGCAGGCAGAGCCTGCACTTCAAAAGGTGCTGACCCAGCTCAGAGCCGGGCAGGAGTTTCCTCCGCCGAGTGAGACCCTCTACGACCGCCTTATGAGCGGCCCGGTGAACCCGGTGTTCTATCGCTTCTTTGTAAAAGCCGATGCCTTCCGGGCAATGGACGCCTGCATCGGCTGCGGTAAGTGCGTGGAGTTGTGCCCTCTGAACAACATCCGTCTGGAAAACGGCAAACCGGTCTGGGGCAAAAACTGCACCCACTGCATGGCCTGCATCTGCTATTGCCCTAAAGAAGCCATCGAGTACGGCAAAAAGAGCAAAGGCAAGCCCCGGTATCACTTTGAAGCGCTGGAAAAGAAGCAGGACGTGTGAAGGAGAGCGGAAATTAGATGAAGTTTTTGTACTTACATGGGTTGGGACAAAAACCAGACAGTTGGGACAGAGTAATAAAAGAAACGAAGGTCTCGGACAGCAGCGCCAGCTTGAGCTTGGCAGAGATGCTGGAAGGAAAAGCGGCCACCTATAAGGAGTTGTATACTGCATTCTCAGAAGAGTGCAACAAGGAAAATGATGAAATCGTCTTGTGCGGGCTTTCCTTGGGTGCTGTTCTGGCACTTAATTATGCGATAGACCAGCCGAATAAAGTAAAGGCACTGGTGTTAATTGCAGCACAATATAAAATGCCTGAAAAGCTATTGAAGTTCCAGAATATGCTGTTTCGCTTTATGCCGAATACAATGTTCAAGCAATTTGGATTCAAGAAAGCAGATGTGATCAGCTTGTGCGGTACGATGACGGAATTGGATTTCAGGGATTCATTATGTAAGGTGTCCTGTCCGGCATTGATCGTTTGTGGGGAAAAGGACAACGCAAACAAAAAAGCCTCAAAGGAACTTGCCAGTTATTTGAGCGATTCCCACTTCCATGAACTTCTGAAAGCAGGTCATGAAGCAAACATAGAATCTCCGGAGGAATTGGCAACAGTGTTACAGGAATTTTATGATAATGTCGAATAAACTACGATTCATCAAAGAAAGAGGACTTTAAAATGAACATCGAAGAACGGGCGGCACAGGCTGCCGCATGGAAAGCTACTGGACAGTGCAACTGTGCACAGGCGGTGATGAAGGCATTTGAGGACAAGCTGCCGGTGGATGCCGACACCTTGATGAAGCTGGGCGCAGGCTATGCCGCCGGCATGGGCTGCATGGAGAGCACCTGCGGCGCACTGATCAGCGCTGTGATGGTGGCGGGCATCGTCACCGACGGCAAGGGCACACCCCGCATTTCCAAGGAGCTGCTGCAAAACTTTCAGGAAAAATGCGGTGCTACCATCTGCAAAGATCTGAAGGGGATAGAGAACGGCGCACCGCTGTGCCCGTGCCCGGAGTGCGTCCGCAACGCTGTTCTGGCACTGGGCGAGGTGCTGGGAGAGTAAGATGAAGAAGATCTTGTTTGTTTGCCACGGCAATATCTGCCGCAGCCCTATGGCGGAATTTGTGATGAAGGACTTAGTGGAAAAGGCCGGGCTTTCCGGGCAGTTTGAAATCGCCTCGGCGGCCACAAGCACCGAGGAAATCGGCAACCCGGTCTATCCGCCTGCCCGGCGCAAGCTGGCTGAGCATGGTATCTGCTGTGCAGGCAAGACCGCCCGGCAGATGACCCGGCGGGACTATGAGACCTACGATTATCTCATCGCCATGGACCGCAACAACCTGCGGAATATGGTACGGTTTGTGGGCAGTGACCCGGAGCATAAGGTCTCATTGCTGATGGATCACACCAGTCGCCCTAGCGATGTGGCAGACCCGTGGTACACCGGGGATTTTGAAGCCACATGGCAGGATGTGCTGGAGGGCTGCACCGCCCTGCTGGAAGAGTTGCGATAAAAGGAAAAGGGGATGCCGAAACGTTATTGCGAGGGCGAACGATTTGCTGACCGTTGTTTGCCGGGGAAGTCTTTGATAGCATAAACCTATTGACATTGTAAGAAAATGGGTTTATACTATCCCCAACACAAGGAAGGGAGCGCAGACAGATGAAACATACAGCAGATGCCCGGCACAGACTGCCCGGGCGAATGCGCTGCTCCCAGACAAATTCCCGGCAGACAGACTGAGAAAAAACAGGAAGATGCCGTTGTCTGGGAGAAGTGCCCGAACATACATCGTCACAATAAAAGGAGAACCGACAATGGCTGATTATAAACTGTGGAGCGCACTGAAGGATGCTAAAAAATATCGCTGGGTGGAACTTTCTCACTCGCTGAACAACGAAAGCCCCTACTGGTCCGGCATCCCGGAAGGCTCTGTAGAGCTGGCAAAGACCGTGTGGGACTGGGGCAAGCCGGAACTGGAATGCCTGATCCAGACCTTCAAATTTCCCGGACAGTTCGGTACCCATATCGACTTCCCGGGGCACTTCATCAAGGGCAAAGCGCTGTCCGAAAAGTACGATGTGAACGACCTGATCTTCCCGCTGGTGGTCATCGATATTTCCCAGCAGGCCAAGAAAGACCCTCGCTACGCTGTGACGGTGGAGGACATCAAGGCCTATGAGGCAAAGTACGGCCCTATCCCGGATGGTGCGCTGGTGGCTCTGCGAAGCGACTGGTATAAGAAGTGGCCGGATATGGATGCGCTGTCCGGCATCGACGCAGAGGGCAAAGAAAATGCCCCCGGCTGGTCGCTGGAAGCATTGGAGTATATCTACAAGGTGCGCAACGCCGCCGCCAACGGCCACGAAACGCTGGATACCGATTCCTCTGCGGTGGCGGAGGAAAAGGGTGACCTTGCCTGCGAGCGCTATGTTCTGGACAACGACAAGCTGCAGGTGGAGGTGCTTGCAAATCTGGATAAAGTTCAGCCTGCCGGTGCGGTGGTCATCGTTTCTTATCCCCGCATTGAAGGTGCAACTGGTCTGCCTGCGCGGGTCTGGGCTGTTACCGAATAAGAGCGGAGAAGTGGGAAAATGTCCTTTCCCCCTGCCACCAGCGCGATGCTGCATAATCTTTCCACCCTCGGCATCAGCCTGCGCAGCATGACAGATCTGTTGGAGCAGAAGCCTTCCCTATAAAAATGGTACGCCGGAGCGTCCGCAGATGCTCCGGCGTACCGAAATGATAGATTATCCCAGCCAGAACGGAGGCTGCTGCACAAATACTGTGCGGCGGCCTCCTTTTTGTTTCAGATAAACCGGCAGAAGCCCAGCAAGCAGCCCAGCAGGAAGAAGAGCAACGCTTTACCCAGCACCGGCAGCCACAGGCACTTGCACAGGGCCGTATCCCACCGGTGGATGTTCTGCTTGGGGCAGGTGCCAACGCAGGCTTCACAGGCGATGCATTCCCCGCTGCGCAGGCTGGTTTCCTCCAGCTTCAGGCACACCGGGCACTGCTGTTTACAGGCATTGCAGCCCGGGATGCAGCCGTCGCTCTGCCGGTGCAGCCGCGCAAATGGCAGCACCGGCAGCAGGGCAAACACCGCTCCCATGGGGCAGAGGAACTGACAGAAGAACCGGGGCTGCACCGCCATACCCAGCAAAATGAGCACAAGCAGCCCGATGCCCACACCGAAGCCCTCCGGCGGCAGATGCAGAGCCGTCAGGCGGGAAAACACCTCCCATGGGCTTGCGCCGGTCAGCATCTTTTCCTGCCGGGTCACATACAGTGCTACCAGCCATGCCAGCAGCAGATATTTGACCTTCTGCCCCAAAAGCACCGCCCGCTCCGGCAGACGGAGCTGCTTTTTGCGGTGGAACAGCTTTTTTTGAATAAGCCCGGAAAGCGCCCAGACGGCATCGCCCAAGCTGCCGAAGGCGCAGGCGTACCCACAGAAAAAACGGTCGAAAAGCAGGGTGAAGCCGCACAGCCCCAGCAGGGAAAGTGTGAAGCTGTCCACAGAGAGCACCTCGCCTGCACCGATGTGCAGAAAGATCTGTTTTACCCCGGAAAACCCGGCCACGAATTGTAGGCTTCAACTTCGGCAATTTCCTGCTTGCGCTGGCTTACCGCTGCCGCCCGGATCAGCGCCACCTGCTGGTATTGCCACAGTACCCCCAAAATGAGCAGCAGGTTCACCGCCCGGAGGAGAAAATTTTTGTATTTCATTCTGCTGCTCCTTCCGTTTCAGATTCAATCCCGGTCTCTTCCGGCGGCAGTGCCGGCTCGGATGTCGGCAGCACTTCCTCAGAAGATGCCGGTTCCGGTTCAGAGGATGCCGGTGCATCTGCAGGGAAAAGCTGCTGCCATACTTCCTTGAGCCATACGGGAACGGCGCTCTTTTCCTCCGGCTGCACCACCTCCACGGTGGGCGCGGTGACCGGCGTTTCCCCGGGCTCTGCTGCTTCAGACGGTGCGGTTCCCTCTGCCGTCTCTTCCGATGCAGTCTGCTCCGGAACGGTTTTCTCTGCCGGGGCAACAGCGGCCTTTGCCAGTGCCAGCTTGACTGCGTTCAGAATTCCGGTGGAGGAGTAGGTGGCGCCGGAAACAGTATCCACGTTGGGGCTTTGTCCCTCCAGAATGGCGGGGATGACCCGCTTTGCCCGGGAGAGATATTCCTCCTCGTCCTCGGCACTCAAAACCGTGATATCGGTGATCTTATCCTCTGCCACTGTGACCTGTACCGTAATTTTGCCCTCAAAGCCTATGGCTTCGGCAGTGTAGATGCCGTCAAGGTAGGTGGAGGGCGTTGTAAATTCCTCCACCACCAGCGGCGCGGCGGGCTTTGGCTGCGGCGGCAGGGGATTCTTCACCACTTCGCCGGTCAGGGCGTTCTGCACCGCGCCCAGAATGCCCCGGCTGGTGTAGGTGGCTTCGGAAACGGCGTCCACCTCCCAGCTCTGGGCATCCACTACGGTGGTCAAAAGCCGCTTGGCGCGCCGCAGAAACTGCTTTGTCTCGTGGGAGGCGTCCAGGACATCCACCTCCGTGATGCTGCCGTTTTCCATGGTCACCTGCACCCGGACGGCACCGCCGTAGCCCCGGGAAGAGCCAACGTAAACGCCGTCGGCATAGGGCAGCTTGGGCAGGGCTTCTTCCTCCGCTTCAACGGAAGCGGCTTCCACCGGCTGCTCCACCACGGCCGTCAACCTTTCCGGCACGGCAGCCAGCACCGGCACAGTGCGGGGCAGGGCAAAAAGCACCGCTGCCGCTGCCGCCACCGCCGGGAGCAGCTGCACCAGCGGCAGCAGCGTGTTGCATCGTTTTTTGTTCATTCCAACTCCTCCTGACACGGAAAGGCAAGGCCGCTTATGGGAAGCAGCCTTGCCTTTTTGATGTTCTGTTTTTTGCCGGATCAGGCAGCTTTCAGGTTCTGCACGGCATCGGTCAGGTGGGTCACCTGCTCCAGTGCAGCGGCCTTATACAGGGTCTCGCGGCTCAAAAGCTCCACGCTCTCGGCCAGCTCGGTCTCCAGATTGGCATAGCTGTCGGCGGTGTAAGCGGCCTTTGCCTTGCTCTGTGCCGTGACGACCACAGCCTGCAGGGCGGCGCGGTCGGCATCGCTTGCCAGCTCGTGCTTGGCAAGGTTCTCGGCAGTAGTCTGGAACTTGACCACCGTATCGGCGTAGCCCAGTGCACGGATGGTGATGGTCCAGTAGCCAGTGCCATCGGTGCCCTCCGGCAGCTGGCAGCGGGCAGAATCGCTCAGACCCAGCTGGATGCCCATGGACTTGTGCATCCAGTTGTCGGCTGCAAATTTGGTGCCGTAGGAGGCCTTGGCGTGGGTGTAGGTGCTGTCGTTGCCGTAGTAGGTCCACACCACAGACTGCATCCGGGAGCCCAGCTCGCCGTAGTTGCCGTTCAGGTCTACACGGATGAACTCGCCAAAGCTGCCCACGTCGCTGCCGCTGCGCAGATTCACGGTAAGGCCTTCGGCAGCCTTCTGGGCGGCTTCTGCCACGCCGGAGCCGGTGCCGTTGTGCGCGGCGGAGAAGGCGTAGCCATCGCCGCTCTTGGTTGCGTACTTCAGGCCGTTGGTGTTCTTGTCTACCGCAGCCGTCAGGGTGTAGGCGGTCAGGTTCTTTTCAGAGTAGCCGCCCACCAGCTGACCGCCGTTTTCCACCACGGTGTACTTGGAGCAGAAATCTGCAAGGTCGCTGGTAGCTACGCGCACAGGCACATACTTGGTGCCCAGCACCTCGTAGTGGTCCATCTGCACGGTGGAGCCGTCGGCCTTGGTAATGGTGCCGCGGTTCCAGCCCACGGTGGTGCCATCGGCCAGATAGATGGTCTTGCCATCGTCCGACCAGTGGGAAACGGTGTAGCTGCTGCCGTCCTTGGCGTAGATGACAGCAGTGCTCTGGAAGCTGCCGCGGTGCAGACCGTGGTTGACAGTTGCGCGGGAGACTGCGTCAAATGCGCCAAGGTCCTGCTCCTCGTGGCTGTCCAGCTGCGCAGAAGCGGCGGTGCTGCCGGCGGCATAGACTTTCTCATTTGCCCAATACTCGTCCCAGGTCAGGGCGGCGTAGAGGTAGGTGTACTTTTTGCCTAGGAGAAAATCGAAAAAGCTGTTTTCCTCCTCGGCAGGGGCTGCTGCAAAGGCGGTAGCGGTCAGCAGGCTGAACGCCATAGCTGCCGACAGCAGCAGGGAAAGAAATTTCTTTGTTCTCATGAAAATACTCCTTTTATCGCAGTGGCAGAAAATCGTTGCCATACAGTTAGCTACTCCTAACATTGCGCGCAAAGAAAAACCTGCGGGGCAAAGCCTCTCAGATGGTTAGGTTAAGCTAATTGACGGAATTTAAAATAACACGCATACAGAATGTTGTCAAGAAAAAACAGGGATGTTTATGAAAGCTAATTTTTCGGCAGAAGAAGCCGCCCGCACCCGCTCTGCTGCAAAGCCCTTGACCTTTTTGCCGGAGCGCAGGATGCTTTTTATAGGGTTAGTTGTAAATAGCTGCAAGGAGGTACTATATGATGCAACAATATTGATCCCCGGAACATAACTGGGGATGCCAGCCGGTGGAGAGTGTTGAACCGATCATGGATGCCGCTAGGCTGCGGGCACGATTTTATTTCCATTGTATTTGAAACCTCTTGACAATGGAAACTTTTTTTGATTATAGTAAAACTAACAAATGTTAGTTAGCGAAAGGCAAAGGAAAATGGAAGATACCAAGCAGCGCATTCTGGAAAAGTCGCTGGAACTGTTTTCGACCAAAGGGTATGATGCGGTCAGCGTGGGCGAAATTGCAAAGGCGGTCGGCATCAAGGCACCGTCACTTTATAACCATTTCCCCAGCAAACAGGCCATTTTTGGTGCGATTTTGGAGACAACTTCGGCGGCATCATGGAGCCGGTGGCCGTCTGGGTACGCAAGGGCGGCGAGTGGGCCATCATCCACCGCTGCAAACGCTGCGGAAAGCTCAGCACCAACCGGGTGGCGGCAGACGACAACCCCATGAAGCTCATGAGCATTGCCATGAAGCCGCTGTGCTCTCCGCCGTTCCCACTGGACTATATTGAGGAAATGACCGCCTTGATGGGCGGTGATGGACGGATGCGGTAAGCCGCAGGAGAAACTGCAAGATGGACTATATCAGAGTTACCAAGGAAAACATCGACAAGGAACACATCTGTTGTGCAATGTCCGGCAAACAGAGCCTTGCCAAGAAGGAATGGCTCAAGCAGCGATTTGAGGAGGGGCTTGTTTTTTACCGCAGTGCAGAGCGCGGCAAATGCTTTATCGAGTACATCCCGGCAGAAAACGCATGGGTGCCCATTGATGCGGCAGGCTGGCTTTATATCAACTGTCTGTGGGTCTCCGGCTCCCTGAAAGGGCACGGCTATTCCAGCGAACTGCTGGAAGAATGCCTTCGGGATGCCAAGGCGCAGGACAAAAACGGCGTTTGCATTCTGTGTGCAGAGGGGCGCAAACGGGAGTTCCTCGCTGACCCCAAGTTTTTGACCCATAAGGGCTTTAAGGTTTCGGACATCTCCGATTGCGGGATCAATCTCATGTGCCTGCCCCTTGCAGAGAGTGCCCAGCCGCCAAAATTTAAGGCGTGTGCCAAGCATCCCAAGGTGGAGGAAAACGGCTTTGTCCTCTACTATACCGACCAGTGTCCCTACACCTATTATTGGGTGCCAAAGGTGCAGGAGGCTGCAAAGGAACATGGAATCCCGTTCAAAGCCATCCACGTCACAGAGAAAGAGACGGCTCAGAATGTACCTGCACCCGTTACAACATACGCATTGTTCCGGGATGGGAAGTTTGTGACCCAGAGTATCCAGTCGGACAAGAAATTTTTGAAATTGGCGGCAGAATAGCAGAATAATTGAATCAAACCAGACGCCAGACGCAGTGCAGCCCATAGAATTGGGGTGCGCTGCGTTTTTTCGTTGGGGCTATTTTGCAATAGCCCCTTCATTTTTGCTTGTTTCCGGTGAAAGCTGCGGTGCGGGAACGTTCCATTCAGCGGGCCTTCTTGGGGTCGCTTTCGTCCGGGGCGCTGCCGCTGCCGGAGTTCAGGATCGCCACGAACTGCTGCAGCTGCTTGAGGGAGCTTACACCCAGTTTTTCGTAGATGTTCTTGTTGTGGAAGCGCAGGGTGCTGTCCTTGATGTCCAGCTGCTCCACGATCTCCCGGGTGCGCAGCCCGGCGGCGTAGCCGTCAAAGATGCGGCGTTCGGTCTTGGTCAGGGTGGGGATGCCCGCCACAAAGGTCTGGAAGGCATCGGGCACCGACTCGTTGCGGCACACGTCCGCCAGCCGGGACAGCTCAGTCTGCATCTGTTGGCGTTCCAGCTGCAGCTCGTCCATCCGCCGCCGGGATTCCCGCCGGTCCTCCTCGAACTGCCGGAACGCAGGCGAGAGGATGCGCCGGTGGAAGTTCATGCAGCAGAACACCACGAAAAAGGCGATGAACAGGCCGATGAGCAGCATCTGCAGATTGCCGGAAAAGACCAGTCTCCGGTAGTCTGCCATGGGGATGCACACCGCCAGTCGGTAGGACTGGCTCTCGCTCAGGCGGCACAGCTGGGAGATGCCCGCATAGGCGCTGTCGGGGCCGGTCAACTGGGTCAGCCCGCCGCCCATGCTGCGCAGCACCAGCGTGTTCCGGGGGGCATGGTAGTAGCCGCCGGTGGTGCCGCTGCTGAGGGCGGCATCGGCGGCAAGGCCGTCCCCCGCCGGGGCCAGCAGGCAGCTCAGCCGGTCAAAGCCGGTGGGCTGAGCAAAGTTCTGCTTGAAGTAGCTCTCGCTGATCTCAAAGCCGCACAGCCCGTACATCGTGCCGTCCCGCCCCCGCAGGGGCAGCAAAAACAACTGCACCTCCTCCGAGGTGCCGGGCAGCTCGAACCGCTCGGTCAGCGTGTAAGACTGGTACAGCGGGGCGCTGCCGGGGGTCATCCGGCGGTCGTAGTCCGGGAACTGGTCGGTCTGGAACTCCATACGCCACTTGCGGTGGGGCATCACGCTGTGGGCCTTGCCCACCTCCGCACTGCCCCGGTACAGCAGCAGGGGCACGGTGGGGGTGTCGGCCCCGCTTTTCTGCACATACAGCCCGGCGCGGGAATGCTCTGCTCCCTCCATGCGGGTGTTGACGGTGGCATCCAGCAGCACAAAAGCGCCGGAACAGCCGGTCTGGCGCAGACGGCGGCACAGCGGCTCGATCATTTTCTCCTCCAGCGCGTTCAGCACCTCGGGGGAGTCGTTCAGCTGTGCAAAGGACATCTGCCGCAGAGCAAGCTCCTTGTCCACCTCTGCGCTCATATCCTCGGACAGGTTCACGCCCATGACCGCCAGCTGGTCAAAATAGCGCTCCATATCGTTCTGGAACACCGAAAACTGGATCTGCAGACTGCGGCTGATGTCCTTTTTGGTGTTGTGCAGGCTGGCAAACAGGAACAGCGCCGCACCAAAGGTCAACACCAGCAGCACCACCAGCAGCAGGCAGGCCCACAGCAGCCGGCTGCTCATGGGGCTTTGGCGGATCTTTTCACGGTGCCGGTCAACAAAGTGCATCAAAGTCCCTCCTTTCCGGCTGAGCGGCAGGCTCAGGCATTGTCACACAGCAGCTGCCATGTTTCCTCGGCAAGGAATTCCAGCGTTTCGCCGTCCGCAAGGCGCTGGGGGTAGTCCTTCTGACGCTGGCGCAGGCTGTCGTACAAGGTTTTGGCCTTGGCGTGGTACCCCACGATGCCCGGTTCGGACAGGGGGGTGTTCTGGATGCGCATTTCGTTGTAGACGTCGTACAGCCGCTGATAGCTCTGCTGCTCAAAGGGATAGTCCGCAATGGCGTCAAAGGCGGCGCTGGACACCGGCATGTAGCCGGTATCGGCGGCAAATTCCAGATTGCGCTGCTGTTCGGTGAGCCAGCGCAGGAACACGGCGGCGGCTTCGGCCTTCTGGTCGGTGGTCTTGAAGGCGCACAGGCCCACACCGGCCTGCGGCATCAGGGGCGTGGCGGTGCCTGCGGCGTGGGGCAGGGGAGCCAGCAGCAGGTCGGTGGGCTCGGTGGTGTTGTCCGGGTAGGTGACGAAATCATTGTAATAAAGGATGGCCGCAGAGCTGCCAAGGCCCGCCAGCGTCTCGCCGGTCATCACCTGCGTGTTGGAGTACAGGTCCGAGATCAGAATATCGCCCTGCACCAGCGCCCGGGCAAACTCCATCCACGAAGCGCGGAAGGTCTCGTTGGTCAGATCGTACCAGCTGCCCTTGTACAGCTTGCCGCTGCCCTGCTCCAGCGCGTTCAGCTCCACCAGACGCAGGGGGTAATCCAGTGCGCAGAAGGGCTTGCCCTGCGACCACTGCCGGTAGGCACCCGCCATTTCAAAAAAGCCGTCCCATGTGGCAAGGGTGGAAAGCTGCGCCCCGGTGTCCGCCGCAAACCGGGCGTACTGGGAGCCGTTCAAAAAGATGAGCTGGGTGGATTTGGACACCGGGAACACCACCTGCCGCCCGTCAATGATGCCGTCCTGCACAAAGCCGGGCACATAGGCCGCCATGTCCTCGGCGGTGAACCAGTCGTTCCAGTCCACAAGGTTCTCAATGCCCAGAGCGCTGGCGTCCGCGGGGTGGGCCGAGAACAGGTCCGGCAGGTCCAGCGCGCCGGGCTTGCCGGCCTTGGCGTCCTGCAGCTGGCCGCCGATGGCGGCGCTGTTGGTCATGTTGGTCACGTTGAGCAGGATGCCCTTCTCTCTGCCCACCGTGTCGTTGAACTCGGTCAGCAGGCGGTTCATGGGCGAGTCCGCCTGTTCGCCATATACATGCCAGATGCTGAGCATGGTGGGATCCTTGGGAGAAAGCAGGGTCTTGCTGCCGCCGCAGCCCGCAAGAGCCAGACCGGGGACAAGCGCCGCAAGCTTTAAAAATGTCCTTCGTTCCATTTTTCATGACTCCTTTCCGCACATTGCAGCCAGAGGGGAAACCCGGCACAGGCAGGGCTGCAGCTGCCTGTTTTGAGGGGGAAAACGCCCCCAAATCCCCCCAATTTTGGGCTTTTTGGGGGGATTTTTTGAGGGGGAAGTCCCAAACCCCCAAAAATTTTTTTGGAATTGCCCCCCAAAAACGGCTTTTCTGAGGGGGCAATTTTTTCCCGGGTATGATACAGTACAAACAGAAGAGGTCCCGCGCCGGTGCAGAAAGCCTGTCGCTGTGCACAAAACGCGTCAACAGGCAACTGCGGATTCTATTCATAAGGATAGCATGAGATGGAGCGGACTGCAAGTGCAGAGAATACCCAAACCAGAGCCCCCTAAAAAGCAGGGGGGACAAACAGAAAGGAGCACCCCCATGAAAGAGATGAACCGACGCGAATTCCTCACCCTCTCCGGCGCAGCCGTTGTGGCGCTCTCGCTGGCAGGCTGCGGCGGCGGGCCCTCCGCACCTCCCGCACCTCCGGCCTCTGAGAGCAAAGAGATGGCCCTGTTCAGAGCCATCAACGAGGTCTGGTATGAAGTCAACAGAGAAGTAGTCCCCAATCCCAAACTTCAGATCTGCAAGTCTGTGGTCTACTGTCAGGAGGCTGCCGACCTCGCAAAGTTTACAGCCAGCCCCTTTGAAACCTATGAACCTGAAGTAGACGAAGTGGATTACCGCAAATGGAACTTGCCTGATGATGTATTCCACGAGTACCAACTCCGTGAGTCTGAAATGATACAGGAAATCAGGAACAAATATGGAAACGGAAGCTATCGGGGGACTGTGGGAGTTTCTAACGGCACCCATGATGGTATGCAATTAAATCAACTGTATCCTAATAGTCAGAGCGAGGTCAGGGAGTTTGTGCGGCGTCTGGCCGGGCATGGACTGGCGAGTCTGCATCCCGAGCAGTGGATGATCGGGCTCTACTGCCCCACCATTAAGGGCAAGACCTATACGGTGGCGGTAATGGTAAACTTTGCACCGATCTGAAGCGGGGCAGGGATGCACGGACTTCCCGCAAGTCCCGAACCGTAATCTATAATATATTGTATCGAAAGGAGCACCCCCATGAAAAAGATGAACAGACGCGAATTCCTCACCCTTACCGGCGCAGCCGTTGTGGCGCTCTCGCTGGCAGGCTGCGGCGGCGGGCCCTCCACGCCCGTAGCGCCCACCGGCAAGGAAGCCGAGCTGCTGGCAGCTATCAACAAGGTCTGGAAGGAAAAGTACGATGCAAAGGCGGTTGTCCATGAGCAGCTGACCCTCAATCAGGATGCGGTGGATGCCATAAGGTGCTACGGACGTGTTTTTGAAGAGGTCAACGAGACACCGCATAAGCTGACATCCAGTGACTTTGGGATTGTTTTAGGGGAAAGCGGTGGGCTTGCGGAGAAACTGAAAAAGTATGGCGGCGAGGACAGTTTGGCAGGAGCTGCCGGCATCTCCGAACCGTCTACCGAGAAGGTGGTGGCTCTGGAGGATGAGTATTCTTGCGAGGATACTGCCGTTCGGACTTTTGTAGCAAAACTGCTGAACAATTCTAATAGCGCCAAGGCAGAGTTCATCAGCATCTACTGCCCGGTGGTTCAGGGCAAGACCTACATGACCGCTGTTGTGTTCCGAAATAACAAGGCATAAGATAACCAGACTTCCCCCTTTTGCCCCGGGCACACTCCCCCTGTGTCCGGGGCTTTATAGAAAGGAGCACCCCCATGAAACGATATGACCGACGGACATTCCTCAAGCTCTCCGGCGCATCGGCGGTAATGCTGGCGTTGGCAGGCTGTGAGGACGAGTGCTTCGGCGGCTCCGGTGCCCCGGATGTTCCGGACTCCGGCAGCTCCGTCGCCCCCTCTACCTACGACCCCTTTTACAGTGAGGAGATCACCACCCTTGGCCCTCCGCTTCCGGAAGCTCCCGATTCACCCCCTATTCCGGTGATCCGGGACGGCAGAAAGATCTTTGAGATCATCAATGCCGAGCTGACCCGGCGGAAGGTGCAGTACTTCAAGCTGCAGTACAATGCGGGCTTGGAGCACTCCATTCAGTCCGAGATGCAGATGTTTGTGGACTACGACACCCCCTCCTTCTCCGCAGAGGAAGGGCTGGAAGCCCGGATGAACGGCGATTATGTGGATGGAATGTGGGCTGGCTTTAAGGAGGGCGGCTATGGATGGGGCAGCGGCTCCACCGCCTTTATCCGGAGCATCCACCACAACTGCTATGGCATCCAGCTGGACAATTACAAAGAGAAACGCTACTATCTGGACCGGCCCTACCCGGCCAATCAGGCCCAGCTCAAGGCCCTGATGGATGAGCTGGAGGGAACGTTCAATTATGCCCCGGGCCCCATGGACTCTCAGGAAGTGAGGAAATACGACATCGGCATCACTGTGGCGGATGTTCAGGGCAAGACCTACTGGGCGGCCTATATCATGCGTACACCACAGGACCCCACCAACGATGAATGACGAAAAGGAGACAGCCATGAAACACAAACGTTTTGCTGCTGTGGTTCTGGCTGCGGCGCTGCTGCTGACCGGCTGCGGCGGCGCAGCTGCCCCCGCGGCCCCCGCAAGCTCCGGCGCAGCTTCCCAAAGCGGCGCAGCCGCAGCGGTGCAGACGGCCCAGAAGGAGCGCATCACCGACCAGTTCACGCTGGAAAAGAACGTTTCGGGCGTGTGGGGGGAGGAAGCGGTGCAGTGCATTTCCGTCCATGTGCCGCAGCTGGAATGCGACAGCCCGGATGCCGCCTGCATCAACGATGAACTGAACGCCATCTATGCGGCGGATTTCCGGGAATATGAGGCCTGCGAAGAAGCCGAACTGCCGGACGGCGAGGTTCCGCAGATCGGTGTGGGCTGGGATGCCTACTGGTACGGCGACTGCGTCAGTCTGGTGGTGCGCAGCCGCTACGGCGGCACCGCCCCGTGGCGTTACAGCGGCTGGTGCTTCGATTTTGCCACCGGCAGGCAGCTCACCGTGGCCGAGATGCTGCAGCGGATGGGTCTGGACCCGGACGAAGTGCAGCAGCAGGTGCAGCGGCAGGCCATGCAGACCTTTGACCGGGAGATGGCGCAGGGCGCGTATTACGAGGGCCTGCGCAGCGGCGGGAACCTGTCGGAAATGCGGATGGGCACGCTGGAATACAATGCGCTGGAAAACCTGTGTCTGCTTTTGCCGGAGCAGGATCAACTGGTGCTCCGGGGCAAGTACTGCTCCGAGACCGACTGGGGCTGGCAGCAGCTGGATGTGGAGATCCCGCTGACCTCCGCCGCCCCCGCCGATACCCCGGTGCTGACCGACACCTACGACGGTGTGCAGGTGCAGCTGAAGGGAACGCAGAGCACCATCACCCTGAGCCCCGCGCCAAAGACCAACCAATGGGGCGACATTGGCATCCGGGTGGAACAGACGCGCACCTACCCCATCCTTGGTGCCTACAATGAATATGTGGATGTGTGCATCGGGGAGCAGGAGGACGGATTCTTCCGCCCGGTGGTCTATCTGCTGACCAAAGACGGCGTGGTGGAGTATGTGGACGTGCTGCGCTGCCTCCTGTTCGGGGATGCCATGATCTGTCAGGATCCCATCTACATTGCCAACAACGGCGTGGCACTGGAACTCTGCGGCAGCGAGGTGAACCTGCGCCGGGCGGATGGCTCTGTGCTGGAACTGGCTCCCCTGTCGGCAGAGTGGAGCGCGCAGGAGATCCCCTATTCCGTCATCGGCTCCTACAACTACACCGCCGAAACCGGCTGGAACTGGCTGGATCTGGGCAGCGACGGCAGCGTTCAGCTGGGCGTGCAGGACAACAGCCGCATCTATCGGGGCGATGCCGCGTATCTGGGCGTGGTGCCCGAGGGCGTGGTGCTGGGCATCTCTGCCGATGAGGAGCTCGAATTTGTGGCAGCGTTCAAGAACGACCAGTACAACGAGAACCTGACCCTGACCATGATCGCCGGGCAAAACCCCTTTGCCGAGGGCGAGACCCAGCTGCAGATGACCCGCAGCTACGGCTGAGATCACAGGAGAACGACCATGAAACACAAACGCCTTGCCGCTGCTGTGCTGGCGGCGGCTCTCTGGCTGACCGGCTGCGGCGGCGCGGCGTCTCCCGCTGCCCCCGCAGGCTCCGGCGCAGCTTCCAAAAGCGCCGCAGACACGGCGGTGCAGACGGCGCAAAAAGACCGCATCACCGAGCAGTTCACGCTGGAAAAGACCATCCAGCTGTACGAGTGGGGCAGCGCACAGAAGCTGACCATCCATGTGCCGCAGCTGGTGTGCGACGGCCCGGACGCTGCCTACATCAACGATGAGCTTGCCGCCATGTATGCGGCAGACTTCCGAGAGTACGAGGACAGCCCGGAGATCGAGCCGCAGCAGGACGAGTGGAGCCCGGAGATTTATATCAACTGGGACGCCTACTGGTACGGCGACTGCGTCAGCCTTGTGGTGTTCCGCTACGACGGCGGTACCGACCCGGGGTATTCCCGGGGCTGGTGCTTCGATTTTGCCACCGGAAAGCAGGTCTCCGTGGCTGAAATGCTGCAGCGCATGGGGCTGGACCCGGACGCCGTGCAGCAGCAGATGCTGCGCGAGGCGATGCAGACCTTTGACCGGCGCATGGCGCAGGGCGGCTACTACGAGGGCCTGCGCAGCGGCGGCAATCTGGCAAGCATGCGGATGAACACGCTGGAAAACAACCAGCTGGATGACCTGTGCCTGCTGCTGCCGGAACAAAACCGGCTGGTGCTCCGGGGCGGGTGCAGCTCCACCGCCGGCAGCGGCTGGCGGCAGCTGGATGTGGAGATCCCGCTGCAGGCTGCTGACCCGCAGCCGCAGACGGTGCTGACCGATACCTACGGCAGCGCTTCGATGCAGCTGGAAGGAACACAGGGCACCATCACCCTCCGCCGCACGCCGGAGACCGCCGCATGGGACGCGGATTACGGCATCCGGCTGGAACAGGATCATACCTACCCCATCCTTGGCATCTATAATGAGTATATCGACCTGTGCATCGGAGAGCTGGGCGCATCCTTCCACCCGGTGGTCTATCTGCTGACCAAGGACGGCGTGGTGGAGTACGTGGACGTGCTACACTGCCTCATGTTCGGCAGCGCTCTGGTCTGTCAGGACCCCATCTATATTGCAAATCAGGGCGTGGCGCTGGAACGAAACGGCAGCGAGGTGAACCTGCGTCAGGAGGATGGCTCTGTGCTGGAGCTGGCTCCCCTGACGGCAGAGTGGAACGCGCAGGAGCTCCCCTCGGAGGCTGTCGGTGCCTTCAACGATATGTCTGACAACCAGTTTGACTGGATGGACGTGGAAAGCAGCGGCTCCGTCCAGATGGGCGTGCAGGACAACAGCGTTTTCTATCAGGGCTATGCCGACTATCTGGGCGTGGTGCCGGAGGGCATGGTGCTGGGTGTCTCTACCAACGAGACGGCAGACGGGATGCCGGGCATCACCTTTGTGGTGGCGATGAAGTACGACCTGTACAACGAGACCCTGAGCTTTACCATGCTCGACGGGCAGAACCCCTTTGCCGAGGGAAAGACCCAGCTGCAGCTGATCCGCTGCCCGGATAACTGACCACGGCGGGAGCCGCTGAGAACACAGGAGAACCACCATGAAACACAAAGCGTTCCGCTGGATACCGGCAGTTTTGCTGGCGGCGCTGCTGGCGGGCTGCGGGGCAAAGACCGCAGCCTTTGCCCGCCCGGCCAGCAGCCGGGAACTGAAATCGACCCCGCCGGATTCCATGCACGCCACCGCAGCGATCACCGAGCAGTACACCCTTGAAAAGGTGGTGCGGGCGGAAAACGGCGGCAAGGTTCGGCTGAACATCCATCTGCCACGGCTGGAAAGCGACAGCGCCGATGCCGCCCGCATCAACGCCGAGATCGCCCGGCTCTACGAATACGATGTGCAGGAGTATGCCGACTGCCCGGCGGCAGCCGACCCGGAATCGTGGGACATCTGCATCGAGATGAACTGGAACGCCAGCTGGTACGGCGACTGCGTCAGCCTTGTGGTCAGCAGTGATTACGGCGGTACCGATGCACCCTTCCATCAGGGCTGGTGCTTCGATTTTGACAGCGGAAAACAGCTCACCGTCACCCAACTGCTGCAGCGCATGGGGGCAGACCCCGCCGCGCTGGAAGAAGCGCTGTACCGCGACGTGAAGCGCCGGGATGAGCTGGACCGGCAGACCGCCTGTGAGCGGGGGCTGCTGCCTCCCGACAGCCTGAAAGAGGGCAACACTGCATGGTGGGCCACGCTGGATGAACTGCCGCTTTCGTTTGACGAAGCGGGGAACGTTTCCTTCGTGGTCAGGCGGTCCAGCGCAGCGCAGGAGCAGTATACAGACGACAAAGTGACCATCCCGCTGGACGCGCAGCCGCTGCCGCAGGACTGGGAGTGGCAGGTGCTGGCCGAGTGGATGGCAGTCACGGCGGTGACGCAGGGTGAAAGCTATGCCCCCGCCGACCGCAACGAAAGCTTTACCCTGCGGCTGGAAAAGGCCGAGATCACCGGCACGGTGACCGTCTCCTTCATCCGGGAAACATACGTCAGCCCACAGATCCAGTCCGCTGCCGAGACCCGCACCGGAGAGCTGAATGCCGGCGCTGTGACCGGCTGGGACGGGGAAAAAGTCAGGGCTGGAACCTGAAATGTCTCAGCGAGGACGGCAGAAGCCGCTGGACCATCTCCATGATGGAGGACGGCTCGCTGCGGATGCAGTCCACCGGCCCCAAAAAGGGCAGTGAGGTCTGGTACGTTTTTCAGCGCACCGAGGCGTGGGACGACATCGGTTTCACCGCCATCCCCCGCAGGCTGTGGGGCACTTACCGCGCCGGAGACGAGGCCGCAAAGGGCATCCGCTGGATGACCTTCCTGCCGGACGGCAGCTGCTGCATGAGCGTGGAATGGGACGGGTGGAACGGCACCCTGACCGGCACCGCCGAGGGAACACAGGGCCGCACCGAGGACGGCACCGAGCTGCACTTCACGCTGACCGATACGGACGGCAGACCGTGCGAGTTCTGGGCCATTTTGCTGAACGATGACGGCAGCCCCAGCGGCTGCAGCCTGAAATACCGCGCCGGAGAAGTGCTGTTTGACCGGGACACGCGTCCCGTTTACTGGAAAAACGACTCCCCGGATCTAACCCTTGTACCGTGACCGAAACCGAACGCAATGCGATGACAAAGCGTTGTCGCTTACACAAATAAAACATACAGGAGGAAATTACTATGGGTCTTATCAAAGCAGGTATGGGCGCACTGGGCGGAACCCTTGCAGACCAGTGGAAAGAATTTTTCTACTGCGATTCTCTGGACAAGGATGTGCTGATGGTCAAGGGCCAGA
>OMBM01000469.1_pt1 | contig 22477 bp, 19 predicted proteins | sample 1644861 | NCBI WGS metagenome assembly OMBM01 (sample SAMEA103958165, study PRJEB25191) | human gut metagenome | biome: human-associated habitat [ENVO:00009003]; feature: intestine environment [ENVO:2100002]; material: feces | place: Germany | collected 2013/2015 | reverse complement strand
TGCCGGGGTTCACGCGCACGGCCGCGCAGCCGGCGTCGATGGCCTGGAACACGTACTTGCTTTGGAAGTGGATGTCGGCAATCACCGGAATCGGCGATTTTTTGACGATTTCCGGCAATGCGTCGGCATCATCCTGGCTTGGCACGGCCACACGCACGATATCGCAGCCGGCCGCGGTCAGTTCCGCGATCTGCTGCAGGGTGGCCGGCACGTCAGCCGTCAGCGTATTGGTCATGGATTGCACTGAAATCGGCGCTCCCCCGCCGACCGGCACCGGGCCGACCATGATGCGGCGGGACTTGCGGCGCGGATGCAGCGGGCTTTCGCTGATGGCCGCGTCACCGGTTTTGCGGAACGGTTTTTCGATTTCTGGCATACGTGATCCTTGCATGTGCGAGGCGCGTTATGCGCCCCGCGATGGTTCTTACGGCTTGTGCTCTTTACTTGTTTATCAGCTTGTCGGCGCGGGCGCGAGCCTCCTGCTCGAGTCGGCTCATTTCCTCCACGGAAGCGAACAGCGGGTTGCCGCGCAGTTCGGCGTCCATCTCGTCAAGCACTTCGCGCACGGTGTCGACGATGCCGAGGTATGGCAGACGGTGTTCGAGGAACGCGTGGACGGCCTGCTCGTTGGCCGCGTTGAGCACGGCCGTATGCTTTTCGGACGATTCGAGGCAGTGCCGGGCCAGGTTCACCGCGGGGAACGCCTCGTTGTCGAGCGGCTCGAACGTCCACGTGGCCGCCTTCGTCCAATCGCATGCGGCGGCGACGTTTCCGAGACGTTCCGGCGCGGACAGGCCGAGGGCGATCGGCAGGCGCATGTCCGGCGGCGAAGCCTGCGCGATGGTGGCGCCGTCGCGGAATTCCACCATGGAATGCACGATGGATTGCGGATGCACGGTCACGTCGATGCGGCTCGGTGGCACATCGAACAGTCGGCTTGCTTCGATGACTTCAAGACCTTTGTTCATCAGCGTGGACGAGTTGATGGTCACGACCGGCCCCATGTTCCATGTGGGGTGGTTCAAGGCCTGTTCCGGCGTGATGTCGGTCATTTGGTCGCGCTTCCAGCCGCGGAACGGACCGCCGGACGCGGTGACGACGAGCTTGGACACTTCGCCGTGCGTGCCGGAACGCAACGACTGCCAGATGGCGGAATGTTCGGAATCGACCGGATTGATCTGCTTGTCGCGTACCTGCGCGCTAAACAGCAGGTGTCCGCCGGCCACCACGGATTCCTTGTTGGCCAATGCCAGCTGGGAGCCTGCCTGCAGTGCCGCGATGGACGGTTCGAGGCCGATGGAGCCGGTGATGCCGTTAAGCACCACGTCGGCGCCGGAGCCTGCCATGGCGATCACCGCGTCAGGGCCGGCTGTGATGTTGACGTTGCCTGCGCCGGCCTGTTCCAACGCCTCACGTAGCGCGGGGACGGCTTCCTTGTAGAAGATCGCGACGGTTGGCACATGGAATTTCGCCGCCTGCTGCGCAAGCAGTTCGACATGTGCTCCGCCCGCGGCGAGACCCGTCACGGTGAAGCGGTCGAGATGACGTGAGATGACGTCAAGGCCTTGGGTGCCGATGGATCCGGTGGAGCCCAGAATTACTACGGTTGATGGTTGCATGGGTTATGCGCTGCTCTCCGTATGATATGCCGATGTTCCGGCATTGGTTGGGACTATGTAAGTTGGGACTGTGTAGTCGAGGCTGTGTAGTTGGGATTGTGTAAACGCGAGAACAGGCTGACGATTCCGCCAGCCTGTTTATTACCGTTGGTTCACTCGAAGGACGGGAACGACAGATCCGGAATATCGAGATTGTCGTCGTTGCCCGACGCCGGGAAAATCGACCTGAAAGCCGGGCTTGGTTCCGGCTTTTTGTCCTCCTGCTGCTTGTTCGCATCGGGTTCGGCGGACGGTTCAGTTGCCGGGGCAACTGCCGGTTCTACGGCAGGTTCAGCCGGAGCGTCCGGCTCGGCCGGAGCCTGTTCAACAACCGGAGCCGGAGTGACAGTTGGGTTCGAATCCGGAACCGGAGTGGCCGGAGCGGCCGGTTCAGGCGTGAAGGATGGCGGCACCGAGGCTGCGAGGGAGCTCAGGCTCGTCGAACCGGTGGTGACCTGAGGCAAGTCGGACGCGGACAGGCTCGGAACCTGCGGCGTGAACGTGTTTTCCGTCTGGTTCGTCTCATTGATGGTGTGAGCCAGATGCGCCAACGCGGCCAAAGACGGATCCTGCTGCGGCTCGGGTTCAACCGGAGCCGGCGGGAATGCCGGAGCGGCCGGAGCCTGCGAATCGGTCGCGGTCGGAGCCGGAGCCTTTGGCGCGGCATCTTCCATCGCATCATCGGCAAGCGGATCGAACGCCTGGGTCTCTTCAACGGCGCTCGGCGCGGAAGAAGCGGAATCGGTCTGCGGCTGGAACACCGGAGGAACCACCGGAACCGCAGGCGGAGTGTTCGTCGGCGTGGCAGGCACGCTCACCGGGGAGGTGACCGCGGACGTGAAGATCTCATGCTCGGCCTTGTTCAGCGCGTCGAAGGAATCCTCTTCGCTCGGCGTGACGGTTGGCACAGTAGGAGGAACCGGAGCAGCCGGAACCGTGGCGGAAGGAGCTGCGAACAGCGGTGCGATCATCTGGGTTTCGCCAGCTGCGGAATCACTGGAAGCCGGGGCAACGGACGGTGCGGCCGCGGCCATCGCCTCTTCGGAGGGTTCACCGACGAAATCCGCGACGCGCGCATACGATTCGAGTCGGGTCAGCAACTGCGCGCAGGCGGCCAGATAGTAATCCACCTGACGTTCGTCGTATCCCCTCTTGCCTTTGCGCTGAGTGAAGATCACGTTGCTCAAGGTCTGGGAATTCGTGTCGGCGATCGCCTTGGCGTCCGCTTCACTGACTTCCTCGACACCCAGCTCGCCGGCGGCTTTCGTCAGGCACTTGTCGATCACGCTGTCGACCTGCTTGCGGTCGTAGCTCGGATTCTTGCCCTCGCCCGGCTTGAACCGTTGGCCGTGCTCGCGTTCGGCATGCGCGTCGAGCTTCTTGAACAGGTCCTCGGTCTGCGCCTTCCATGCCACACGGCCATGCTGGGAGATTTCCCACGTGGTCTGCTTGTCGACCACGGCACGTTCCAGACGGGCAAGCGCGGCATCCACTTGGGCGATCACATAGCCGCCCTTGACCAGTTCGAAGGAGACGTTCTGAATATCATGCTGGGTGAGTTGCGCGCCCTCACCTTCATACAGCATGTGCGCACGTTCAAGGAAAGCATCCACCTGTTCCGCATCGTAGCCCCACTTTCGCTTCGCGGCATGAGCGATTCCCGATGCGTTCTTCTCGGTTTCAGGTTCCTGTGCCATTGGCGTTCGACCTCCTGCTACACGTATTAACGTCACTACTTTACGTGATTGATTCGACGCAGACGCCGCAAAAGATGAAAATTCAGTGAATCGACACGTGCGGCTCATGGCCCACACGGCGGTTTCGTACCGATCAAGCGGCATCATATCCGCCATGCCGACACACGAGTGCGGCTCATCGCGCGGATACGGTACAGTAGTTCGTTGCGGGCGATTAGCTCAGTTGGTTAGAGCGCCACCTTTACACGGTGGATGTCAGGGGTTCGAGTCCCTTATCGCCCACTTTTCGCAACGCCGTGAAAAATCAAGGAATCGCATATCATCCCGCGTAATATCAACGCGCGCACCCGTGTTTTGTCCACATTCCGCCCACGTTTTGTTTGTGTTTTGCCGGAAAGTCCACGTAATAGCGAAATCCCCCAAACCCAATGGACCCGGGGGATTTTCGTATACGCGAGAAAATCGCGAAAAGTCTTGGTTTACTTGCCCTTGCCGAACGCGCGCAGGTGAATACCGTTCCAATCGGAGCTGACGGTCAGCGGAGTGGCGGCGTTCATGCCGGCGGTCTTGGCCGCGGACTGCACGGTGCTGGAGCTTGCGGCACCCGGACGTCCCGGCTTCGGGGTGAGCACCCACAGCGGGCCGTCATCGCCGAGAACCGCATAGGCGTCGACAATGGTGTCGGCCAGTTCGTCCTCGTCATCGCCATCACGCCACCAGATGATCACACCGTCGACTGCGGAGTCATAATCCTCGTCGACCAGCTCCTCACCGGTCAGTTCCTCGATCTTGGCGCGGATCGAGTCATCCACATCATCGTCCCACAGCCATTCCTGTACCAGGTCGCCGGCGTGGAAACCGAATTCTTCAGCGTTATCAGATGCCGTTTGATTCACGTTCGTCAATATACCAACACTGCTCGAACATATACGTTACGAACGCCGGAATCGCCCACTTTTCGAGATGAAACGGCGATTTCCGCCTGTATCACGCCTATCTCCTTCCGCCGCACGCTCATTGCTTGACGGTGCATTGCGGCAGTGAACCGCCTTTACCATCGCGGATGGCGACCAGCGCGTCGTACGCCTCGTCCAACGTGCCCACCTTCACCACGTGGAGGCCCTGTGGCACGTGCCCGACCACGTCGGAGCAGTTGGATTCCGGGGCAAGGAACCACGTGGCCCCGTCACGCTTCGCGCCGATCATCTTCAACCGGATGCCGCCGATCGCGCCAACCTTGCCTTTGGCGTTCATCGTGCCGGTACCCGCGATGGTCTTCCCGCCGGAAAGCTGCTCTCCGGTCACCTTGTCGATCAGACCGAGCGTGTACATCATGCCCGCGGACGGGCCGCCGATGTCGTCGACGTGCATGGACACCTTCATACCGGACACGTCATAACCGTGCGCCTTGAGGAACCGCTTCGCGGCCGTGGCCGCGGCGTTCTGCGATGAGGACATCTCCTTGTTGCTTTCCTTCGCATAGTCCTTGGCGCTTTGTCCGACGGGGAACACGGCCTCCTGCGGAATCACCGTGGCCTTCGGATTGGCCCATGCCAGCAACGCCTGCGCGTTGGTCACAGGATATCCGGGAACGCCTGAGGCGTTGACGGTGACGAGCAGTAGTTTGCCGGAGTCCTTATGCGTCTTCACGCCGGACACGTCGATGACCTGCTTGCCTTCGACTTTTCCGAGCACGTCCTGGGTCGGTCCCGGCTCCTGCACCACGTACGCGCTGGGCGCAATAAGCACCAGCACGCAGAGCACGGCCACGATCGGTCCGGCGAGATATCGCCAAGGGCGAACATCGAACCACCGTCCGACCTGACGCCAACGTCGTCTGATACGTGGCAGAAGGCCTTGAGACGACCCGTTACGTGTGCTTTTGGCGTGAACTCGCTGTGTTTCCTGCATATCGGCCATGCCTCCCATACTATGGAAGGCAACGAACTTAACAATCGCGTGGAACAAAGGCAGGAAACGGTATGGATGAGAATGCGATCCGCCAGTGGCTTATCGATTGCTTCGGACCGATTCAGGGCGAGATGGCATGGAACCAGCTTTCCAACATGCCGGAAGCCGTACGCGACCAGCTGATGAGTCAGGATCCGAGCACGCTGCCCAAGCCCGAAGAGGTCAAGTCCATGATGCAGGCGTTCACCGCCGGCGGACTCAACACCATGGGAGATATGCAGCAGGCCGTGGAACAGGGGCCGATCAACATCAAACTGGCGAAATCGCTCGCGTTGCAGCAGGCGAATGGTGCCGGATCGGACAGCAGCGTGAACGCCGAAACCGGCGAAATCGCAAGACGTGCCATCAGCGAGGCGAACCTGTGGCTTGATACCGCTTGCGAATTCAACCCGGCGCAAGGCGAGACGCAGCTGCTCACCCGCGCCGGCTGGGTGGAGGACACAATCGACGCGTGGGCGCAGTTCGCCTCCCCCGTGGCCGAATCGATGAACGACGCTCTGGCTTCGATTCTGTCGCAGCGTTTCGGCGACGGCGAAATCCAGACCGAGATTTCCGGGGTTTTCGCAGGCCCCATCGAAATTCCGATTCCGGACGAGATGAAGAATCCGGCGAAGCTGATGCGATTCGTCGGCAACACGTCGTTCGCCATGCAGTTGGGGCGTGCCGCCGGCGACCTGTCCCATGAGGTGCGCGGCAGCTTCGATCAGGGCATCGCGCTGCTGAAGAATCCCGCCGGCGGACTGATCGTGCAGAACGTGACCGAATACGCGAAGTCGCTGGACATCGACGTGAACGAAGTGATGGGCTATCTTGCGCTGCAGGAGCTTGCGCATGCCAGGCTGTTCGCCTCCGTGCCGTGGCTGATGCCCCGCTTCGAGGCGCTGCTGGGCAAATACGCGCGTGGCATCACCATCGACATGGATGCCATGGAGGAGCAGATCCGTGAGGCGGAGTCCATCGATCCGGATTCCATGGCCAGCGCGGTGAACATCACCAAGGTGGCGTTCCCGGACACTCCGGAGCAGAAGCAGGCCATGAAGGCGTTGGAGAATCTGCTTGCCTTGGTGGAGGGCTGGGTGGATGCCGTCGTGTGGCGTGCGGGCATGGCGCATATTCCGCATATCGAACAGCTTCGTGAGATGCTGCGCCGCGAACGCGCCATCGGAGGCCCTGCGGAACGCACGTTCGAAAGCCTGATGGGCATGCAATTGCGCCCCAAGCGCATGCGTGAGGCGGCCGCGCTGTGGGAAAGCATCGGCGCGCAGGAAGGCCCCGAGGCGCGCGACGCGAAATGGTCGCATCCGGATCTGCTGCCGCAACTGCCGGACGAACAGTCCGAGGATAGCTCCAACGAAGAGAACGGCGCCGCATCCGCCACTACCGGTACGGAACAGACCACGGCGCAACAGGATATTCCGGACAGCATCGATTGGGATGCCGAACTGTCCAAGCTGCTCGACGAGGAAGAGCACAAGGGCGATGACGCCGATGGCACGAACGACGCCGACGGTACAGATGACGCCGGCGATACGAACGCTTCCGGCGACCCGCAGTCACCGGAAGAAGCGTGATTTCCTGCGCCCGCGATCGGACCCATCGTCTTCGCGGGCGCGCGCATAGGACACGTCGAGTGTGTCTTCGGCACGCGTGACCGCCACGTACATCAATCGCCGTTCCTCTTCCAGAAGGTCGCCTTCGGGCGGTGAACCGTATGGAATCAGCCCTTCGGAGCATCCGATCAGGAACACGTGTTTGAATTCCAGGCCCTTGGAGGCATGGATGGTGGAGATGGTCACGCCTTTAACGTCGCCGCCTGCGCCAAGTGCTTCCAACATGGCCAAGCGGGTCTGAGCGTCATCCGCGAGCGCGGAGTTCTGCCATCCGCTGTCTCGTTTGACGCGGTAGCGCAGGTGTTGTTCGCCCAGTGCCCGGCAGAGGATTTTCTGCTGCGCGTTGACTCGGGTGAGGATGGCGCAGTCGCCCGGAGATGCTCCCTCGTCCACGAGTCTGCGGATGCGTGCAGCCACGCCCCGGGCTTCTTCGAGATCGCTGTTGTAGACGGTTTGCGCGACTCGGCGGCCTTGGTCTCGCTTGGAGTTGAGTTTGAGATAGTCGGCGCGTTGCGGTGAGGCTTCGAGCACGCGGTTGGCGTAGTTGACGATCTGCGGGGTGGAACGGTAGTCGTTGTTGAGTCTGACGTCGGCGGTGAGGGGTCCGAATTCGGAGGCGAAGTTGAGCAGGTTGTAGCTGCTGGCTCCGGCGAACGAGTAGATGGTCTGTGCCGGGTCGCCGACCACGCAGATGTTGCGGTTGTCACCGAGCCATCGGGTGAGCAGCCGATGCTGCAGGGGCGAGACGTCTTGGTATTCGTCGACGGTGAGCCATGTGATGCCGGAGCGGATGTTGGCCGCCACGTCTTCGTCGCTTTCGATGAGGTGGCAGGTGATGAGCAGGATGTCGTCGAAGTCGATTTCGTTGCGATTGGTTTTTTCGGTTTCGTATGCTCTGTAGATGTCCACGAATTGGCTTGGTTCCAGTCCTGCCGGCGGCTGGTGGTGGATGGCCGCGCAGACGCGTTCATAGTCTTCCGGCGCGATGAGCGAGATTTTGCACCAGTTGATTTCGGCTTGCAGGTTGCGCACGGTGTCGTCGTCCACCTGCTGGGTGGTGACTCGGCGTAGGGAATGTTCCACGATTTCGCGCGGATTGCGTGAGATGAACGGCATGGGCCCTTCGCATACGTCTGGCCAGATCCGACGGAGTTGGTGTAGTGCCGCGGAGTGGAAGGTGGCGGCTTTGACGTCGGATGCGACGTCGAGTTGGGATAGTCTGTTGCGCATTTCCGCGGCCGCTTTGACGGAGAAGGTCACGGCGAGCGTGGCGCGCGGATCCCATGCCTTGGTGGCGCATGCGTAGGCGATTCTTCGGGTGACGGTCCGCGTTTTGCCGGCACCTGCGCCGGCGATGATACGGACGGGTCCGCGCACGGCGGTCGCCGCCATGCGCTGCGCATCGTCCAGTCCGTCGAGAATCGCTTCCGCTGTTGCATCCATATGCTCCATTGTGGCAGATTGCGTGACGAGACGGACGTCATCGGCGCGATTAACCGTGAATTCGTGGCAAGTCGCGCCCTTATTAGCCTTCAGTGTGTATTAAGGTTGGAATTGTGACCGAACGAAGCAGATTTATGATGGCCGCCTTGGCGAGCGCGGCGATGCCGAACGCCACCATCGCTGGCACGCGTGACAGCGAGCAGGTCAACGCCACCGACAAGGGGTATGGCATTGATCATGCCGTGGTGCAGGACGCCGCGGGCAAGTTGTATGACACGTTCGCTTCGAACACGCCGAAGGGACGCAAGCGTCTCGCTGGTCGCGTGCGTGCCGCGCAGACGTTGATGGGCAACCGCGAGTTGGGCGGATTGGGGTTCGACGTCGATCGCGTTCTGGCGTTCTCCAACGGCGAACAGGAGAGGTCCGTCACAGGAGACGTTTCCGTGATGGTCGCCACGCATCATGATGGTCAGGCGCGTCCGCTGACGCTGCTGACGTTGGACGACTGTGCCAGCGTGGGCATCGCGTTGGGCGCGATACACCGTCTTCGTCCGGATTTTCTGCAGGAGGCCGGCTATCCGGTGTTCTCCACGGGGCAGATTCGCGCGCAGCTGACCGCATGGATCAAGCGTTTGCGTCAGGCTGGCCATGTGCCGCAGGAGATCACGACGAGCTGGTCCGACGTTCTTGAAACGGACGGCCTGTGGTCGTTCGCCACTTGTCCGGTGCATGGTGGCCTGTCCGACGGCGATGTGCTGTTCTCGGGCTCGTCGATCACCGCCATCACGAACTGGCAGGATATGCAGGTCAATGATCCGGCACGTGATTTGGCGTGGATTTTCTCCAAGCTTGACGAGAACCACCGTAATGCGCTGCTCAGCGCGTATGGACGCATGCTGGGCAATCGTCTGGATGATCTGATCATGCTGCGCGCCAACCTGTGGCTGCAGATGGAACAGGTGGGCGATTTCATCAGCGCGTTGAATCAGGCCGATAGCGTCAAGATCATGCAGTTCAAGGCGCAGGTGGAGCGTTTGGCTCACCAGTTGGGTATGCTCACCGCGAAGAACCATAGGCCGAGCGAGACGCGTCAGGACGAGCAGAAGGCCGGCAACCGTCCGCCGAGCACCATCACCGTGGGCACGTTGCTGGACGAATCGGAACGTCGCAGGCAGGCGGCGGCGCAGCAGAATAACGATGCCGACGCGACCGGCGAACGTCATATCGACGCGACCGATATGGATGATGACAGGACCGGCGATTTCGATGTCACCGGCTCCCAGCCCGTCCGTAAGACGAAGCAGATCGTCGATGACGCCACGGAAGCGTTCGATGTGACTGCCGCCGAACATATCGTCTCCGCCGGCATGGTTTCCGGCAATGCCGATTCGGACGATACGAGCGAACGTGAGGAATCCCCCGTCAGCACGTTCGTTCCGGAGCAGTCCGCGAGGGAGCGTCACGAGTCGTTGCCGTCCAGTTCGACCATTGTGATCAGCACGTTGCAGACCGCCGATGGCAGCGATGACACGAACGAGGAGGAAATTCCTCAAGCCCATAGCGAAGCGGCGACCATGCTCATTCCGCTGCTCGAACGCGATGAGGCCACTATGCAGAAGGCCAAAGCGGAGGTCGACCGGCTGCAGGCCGAGGACGCCACCGATGAGAAACCGCGCGTAGAATAAGCGCATACATTGCAAACGAATTTGCACACGAACACCCTTACAAGGAGCATCATGGATATCGAACTGGGCATTCAGAACGTGGCGCGCACCGTCACCTTCAGCACCGAGCAGAGCGCCGACGAGGTGAACAACGTCATCGCCGAGGCCGTGGAGAATGGCAAGACCATCAACCTGACCGACGACAAGGGCCGTCGCATCGTGGTGCCGGCCGGTTCTCTCGGCTATGCCATCATCGGTTCCGAAACCAAGCACGCCGTCGGCTTCGGCAATCTCTGATCGCCACCTGCAAACGCGTTGGACACGTTCCAAATGAAAAAGACGTCGGACCATATCAGGTTCGACGCCTTTTTCATATTCGATTCATGTATCCGGTTCACGCTTGGAAATTCCATATCCGGATTTCATGCGGCATGTGAGCTGCCGACGCGACCGATCAAATCCACACCCCGATGCAGGATTTCGCGTACAGTGTCGTCGTCGGTAAGGTTCTCGCCCAGACCGTTCGGCTTGCCTTTGCCATGCCAGTCCGAGCCGCCGGTCACCAGCAGATCGTGCCGTGCGGCAATCGTCAGCAATCGTTCCCGCTGTTCCGGAGGATTGCCGCGATGCCATACTTCCAAGCCGTCCAAGCCGTCGGCGATCATCGCGTCAAGCTGCTCGTCGGACAGCAGCCGGCGGTTGCGTTGCGGATCGCCCGCATGCGCGGCGACCACCACACCGCCCGCCCCCTTGACGGCGGCGATGACCTCGTGCGTCGACGGCGACGGCGTGGGAATGTAATACTTGGATTTGGCGCTCACCGCGTCGGCGAACGCGTCGGAACGCGTCTCGTACACGCCCGCCGCGACCAGCGCGTCGGCGATGTGCGGACGGCCGATTGTGGTGCGCTCCCCTTCCTTCACTTGGGCGAGCACATCGTCCCACGTAATCGGAAAATCCTGCGACAGCCGCTCAACCATGCGTTTCGTACGCCGCAATCGCGCCGCACGCGTGTTGGCGAACATGCTGGAAATATGCTCGTTGGACGGATCGTATTGGAAGGCGAGCATGTGCACGGACACATCTTCGTCGACGGCGGTGATTTCCGTGCCCAGCAGCAACGGCAAACCGATTTCCTCCGAGGCTTCCGTCGCCTCGCCCCAGCCGGCGGTGGTGTCATGGTCGGCAATCGCCACACCATGCAAGCCAAGCTTCCTTGCCTGCTCCACCAGCGTGCGCAGCGTCTCCGTACCGTCGGAAAAGACGGTATGGCAATGAATATCCCAACCTTGTGCGGGTGGTTCCGCGTAACTCACGTGACTCATATGACTATCGTAAGCTCGAATCCGCGGTTTTTCGCGTAGACTGAGACATGACAACGTTTGTATTTTGATTTTCCAAGGATTGACGATGAGCGATTTTGAAGGCCAGGCCGCTGTGGACGCAGCCGATGACGAAACGAGCGTCGGCACAGCCGTCGCCATGGACGACGACTACACGAAGCCGCGCGGGTGGCGTCACGGCGCAACGTGGACGTATCTGATCATGCTGCTCGCTTCGGCGGTGGCATTGCTCGTATCGTTCATTCTGTCGGCGGACACGCTGAAAATGGCACGCAATCCCGGGCAGAAGCTCAACTGCGATGTGAACGCCGTGCTGTCCTGTTCCACGGTGGCCGAATCCTGGCAGGCGGAAATCGTGAAGTTCGCCGGATTGAGCTTCCCGAACGCGTTCTTCGGCATTGCCGCCGAATCGGTGTTCGTGACGATCGCGGTGATCGGACTGGCCAAGATGGCCGTGCCGCGTTGGTTCGCGCTGTGCACATGGCTTGGAGGCCTTGCCGCGTTGGCGTATTCGTATTGGCTGACCACGCAGTCGCTGTTCGTCATCAACGCGATGTGTCCGTGGTGTCTGGTGCTGATGTTCTCCACCACCGTGCAGTTCATGGCGTTGTCGCATGCCACGGTGGCCGTGCAGGATATGCCGTCCGGTCATGCTGGATTGCGCAAGTATTACCGGCTGAATTTCGATCTGATGGTCGATGTGGTGTGGATTGTGGCGTTGATTGTGGTCATTCTCGTCAAGGACGGCCCGATGCTGTTCGCCTGATACGGTTTGCATAGAACCTTTTACGATGAAGGCCGACCCTGCGTGGCCGGCCTTTTGCCTATCCGCTTTTCGTTTGCTGCCGCAGCGGTTACAGCAGTTCGATTTTACCCACGATGGTGGCGCTGCCGGTAAGCTTCACGTCTTCGTCGGTCACGTCAACACGCAAGGTGCCGCCACGTACGGTGATGGTCCAATGGTCGATGCCGGTTTTGGCGCGCAACGTGATGGCGGTGGCACATAGGCCCGTGCCGCACGACAAGGTTTCGCCACAACCGCGTTCGTTGACGCGCATGGTGGCCTCGCCCGCATCGTCGCCTTCGCTTTGCTCGTCGATGCGCACGAACTCCACGTTCTGGTCCGACGGAATCTCGGGCGCGACGACCGGCTTGGTGACCAGATCAAGGTCTTCGACGTTCGGCAGGCTGGCGAACGCGTCTTCAAGCACGGCCACGACGTGCGGATTGCCCATGTCCACGAACGTGCCGCGCGCGGAACCGGACGTGCCCGGAATGGTCACTTCGTAACCGTCGACGTCGCCACGCTTCCATGCGCCCATCTCCACCTGGAACACGTCCTTGCCGAGGCCCGGCACATCGCCGAGCGAAGTCAGGATCTTCACGCCGGCGCGGGTGCCGAGATGGAATGGCTTGCCGCCCGGCTGGTCGGCGATGCCCTGCCGCTGCGCGAACAGCGTGATCGCACGTGTGCCGTTGCCGCACATCTCGGCCAGCGAGCCGTCCGCGTTGCGGTAGTCCATGAACCAGTCCGCATCGCCCGCCGCGCAATCGGCGATCTGCCTTTCGTTCACATCGGACACCGCCTGCGGATGCGCCAGACGGATCAGGCCGTCGCCGCCGATGCCGAAATGGCGGTCGCACAGGAATCGCACTTCATCGGCGGTCGGCTCGTGCGTACCGTCTTCGTCGAGATACACCACGAAATCGTTGCCGGTGGCGTGCGCTTTGTAAACAATGCTTGGAATGCTCATACCAGTTCACTCTACACGCGGTAGGCTATTGAAAGCGTTTGGCGTATGCGCCTGCGGGCGTATGCGCGATGGCAAAGGAGGACGTATGGCTTCAACGGCACCTATCGGCGTTTTCGATTCCGGTTTGGGGGGCATTTCCGTGGCGCGTGAGATCCGCCGCGACATGCCGAACGAGCATGTGCTGTATTTCGGCGACTCCGCGAACGCTCCGTACGGCACGAAATCGCCCGAACAGGTGCGCGAACTGTCCGACGTCATTGTGAAACGATTCGTGGAACAAGGCGTGAAAGCGGTCGTGATCGCCTGCAATACCGCCACTTCCGCCGCAGCCAACGAACTGCGCGACACATACGACATTCCGATCATCGGCATGGAGCCGGCATTGAAGGTGGCTTGCGACCGTGGTCACGGCAAGCGTCAGCGCGTCATCGTGGCCGCCACTCCCCTGACGTTGCGTGAACGCAAGTTCGCCGTGCTGATGGACCGGTTCAAGGCCGACCATACGATTTTTCCGGAGCCCTGCCCCGGTTTGGTGGAGATCGTGGAGCATGGGCAGCTTGACGACCATGATGTGGTGATGCGCACGCTGCACCAGTATTTCGACCAATACGATCTGTCCACGATCGACTCCGTTGTGCTCGGCTGCACGCATTTCGTGTTCTACCGCGATTATTTCCGCGAACTGCTGCCTGATACGGCGGCGATCATCGACGGCAATGAAGGTACCGTGCGTCACCTTGGCGTGGTGCTCGAATCGTTGGGCAAGCTCGCTCCGGAAGACGCGGAAGGCGGCATCGAGCTGGCCAATTCCGACACTTCCGCACGAATCGCGCAGTTGGCGCAGTCGCTGCTTGATCGCTGAGCGCGAATGTCCCGACAGACCGCGTAAAGTCGAATGAAACCCGGCAAAAGGGACGGACTTGCGAAAGGACGGGCGCATATGGCCAACAGGACAGCGATGATCGACGTCGGCGGCGGTTTCCGCGCGATTTACGGCGCGGGTGTGATGGACCGCATGCTGGAGGACGGCATACATGTCGACCATTGCTATGGTGTTTCCGCCGGCAGCGCCAATATGGTTTCCTACATTTCCGGACAGCACGGGCGAAACCACACGTTCTACACGCAGTACGCGTTCCGTAAGGAATACGCGAGCTTCGACAGCTATGTGAAGAACCACAATTACGCGAACCTCGATTATGTGTACAGCACGCTGAGCAACCACGATGGCGAGAATCCGGTGGATTACGAGGCGTTTGCGGCGAATCCGACCGAATTCACCGTGGTGGCCTGCAATGCGGACGATGGTTCCACGAAGTATTTCGACAAGTCGGACGTCGGCTACGACAATTACGACATCATGAAGGCGTCATCGGCGGTGCCGGTGGCGTGCGAACCGTATGTGATCGACGGCGTCCCGTATTACGACGGGGGCATCGCTGATCCGATTCCGGTGCAGAAGGCCATCGATGACGGCTATGACCGCATCGTGGTGATTCTCACCCGTCCGAAAGACACCGTACGCGAACAGAAGAAGGACATCGGCCCGGCCACGATCCTGAAGCGCACGCACCCGGAGGCCGCGGAAAAGCTGATGAACCGCTATCAGACGTACAACGACGAGGTGGCGTTGGCCAAGGAATACGAGAAGGATGGCCGTGTGCTCATCCTCGCGCCGGAAAGCATGTACGGCTTGAACACGCTGAGCAAGTCGTTCGAAGGTCTGGAACGCATGTACCGCGCCGGATATGCGGCGGCGGCCGCGATTCCAGCGTTCCTGGAAAGCTGAAATCCGTTCTTCCGCAGCGCTGTCATGCGTTTCCAACGGCCCTAACGGCAACCGTATGACAGTGATCGCATGACAGCAATCGCACATACGACGATTACATGGCAGCCGTCATATGTGCGTTACGGCATCGCAACACGCGTAACCGGGCGGCGGCTATGCTGGAACGCATGGAAAAGCAGAATCGTATTTTTTCCGGCTTTGATGCCGATGCCATCGATCGCACCACCGCCGCAGATCTGGCCGAAGTCGGTTCCGACAAGTGGACCCGCTACCCCGGCTGTATCGGCGCGTTCATCGCGGAAATGGACTACGGCCTGGCGCCGTGCATCCAGCAGGCCATCGACAGCGCCTGCGACCATTGCAAACTCGGTTACATTCCCGAACCGTGGAAGCGCCGCGTGGCCGAGGCGTGCGCCGGCTGGCAGAAAAGCCACTACGGCTGGGACGTGGATCCGGACATCATCCGCGTGGTGCCGGACGTGTTGGAAGCGTACGAGATCTTCCTGCGCGAGCTGGTCGGCGCCGGCAATGCCGTGGTCGTGCCGACGCCCGCGTACATGCCGTTCCTGAGCGTGCCGAAGCTGTACGACGTCGACGTGATCGAAATCGAAATGCTTCAGGGAACCGACGAAACGACCGGCGAACGCGAATGGCTGTTCGATTTCGACGCCATCGAACGCGCGTTCGCGGCTGGCTGCCATGCGTTCGTGCTGTGCAATCCGCACAATCCGATCGGCAAGGTGCTTACGTTGGCCGAGGAGCAGCGGCTGTGCGAGCTGGCGGAACGGTACGACGTGCGTATTTTCAATGATGAGATTCACGCGCCGTTCGTGTTCGAGGGGCGTCATATTCCGTATCCGACCATCAGCGAGGCGGCCGCTCGGCAGTCTATGACCGCTACCAGCGCGTCGAAGTCGTTCAATATTCCGGGTACAAAGTGCGCGCAGGTGCTGCTGACGAATCCGGCGGACCGTGAGATGTGGGCGGAACGTGCGGAGTGGAGCGAGCATCAGACCGCCACGATCGGTGCGATCGCCACCACCACCGCCTACAACGAGGGCGATCCGTGGTTCCAGGACGCGCTTTCCTACGTGCGACGCAATCTTGGGTTGTTCGATGAGCAGATGAGCACGCGGTTCTCGGGCGTTGGCTATATTCGCCCGCGCGGCACGTATATCGCATGGCTGGATTTCGGCCCGCTTGGCATTGACGATCCGGCCGCGTATTTCCTTAAGAAGGCGAAGGTGGCGCTGACCGACGGCCGTTCGTGCGGCCGTGCGGGAGCCGGCTGCGCGCGCGTGAACATGGCGATGCCGTATCCGCTGCTGGTGGATTGCCTCAACCGCATGCATGACGCGTTGCAGGCGGACGGTTTGCTTTAAAGTTTTCCGTCTTTCGTGTGTGACCGACGCTATGGGCGGCCACACACGCCATATTGCGGGAAAAGCCGCCGAATCATTGCGATTGCAACGGTTGCGCTATGGGCGAATAGCAGCATGTTACGATGGCCGCACACCACCGTCGGTGGACGCGCGACGCGAATCCAGCGTATGCGTTTCATTGAGAAGAAGGCTTTACGAATATGCGATTCCCCTACAGCGGCAACGGCACATGGACGCCCGACTACCACTGCGGTTTCATTGATGCCGTCAAACGTTTTTTCATCGGCTACATGGAGTTTCGGGGGCGTTCCAGCAGACGCGAGTTCTGGCTCGCCATGCTGTTCTTCATTCCGGTCAGCGTGCTGATATTCCTTATTCCGGCTGCCGGAACGGTGTCAGGAATACTGTGGATGCTGGCCACCATGGTACCGATCATGGCCATCTCCTTCAGAAGGCTGCATGACACCAACCGCACCGGCTGGTGGTTTCTGCTTGGGCATGTCGGCACCATTCTGGCCCTTGCGATGCTGGTCGTCATTGCGTTCGGCCTGGTCATCATCGAAATCGGCATGATCATGGTCATCCCCCACGAGCCGCCGAAACTCGACTTTCACGACCCGAACAGCTTCCCGGGAATGCTGCTCACGCTGTTCTATGTCAGCCTCGGCATGGCCGGCATCTCGCTGATCATCCAAGCATTCCTGTACTCGCTGCCCAGCAAGCCCGAGGGCGTCCGCTTCGACTGATGTTCTCAGCGGCATCCCGCCCCTCTTCCCTCCCTGCATTACCCTCTTAGCCCTTTTGTATGGAAACGTTCCATCTCACATTGAGACAGAGCAGTGAGCTCGGTTAACAAAACTCCTATAATCACGTCTATTGTCTTTCCGCCGTCATAAGCGACGGAATGTCAACATCAGAGGAGAAAACAATGAAGAGAAACATGCTCCACCGCCTGGTCGCCATGGCCGCGGCGGGAACCATGCTGATGTCGGTCGCCGCGTGCGGCTCGTCATCCGATGACAACGCCGCCACCAGCAATTCCAGCGACACCTCGCTGATTTCCGTGAACAACAGCGAGCCGCAGAACGGTCTGATTCCGAGCGACACCAACGAAATGGGCGGCGGCAAGGTCATCCGCTACCTGTTCGAAGGTCTGGTGAGCTTCGACGCGAAGGGCAAGCAGCATCTTGAAGTGGCCGAGAGTATCACCCCGAACGAGGATGCCACCAAGTACACGATCAAACTGAAGAAGGGTTGGAAGTTCACCAACGGCGAGGCAGTAACCGCCCATTCCTTCGCCGACACCTGGAGTTTCGCCGCCAATGTGAAGAACGCGCAGAAGACCTCGAGCCGCTTCTCCACCATCAAGGGCTATGACGAGCTGCAGGATCCGAACGTCGATCCGAAGGCCACACTTTCCGGTCTTTCCACCCCGGACGACTACACGCTGGTCGTCGAGCTGAACAAGCCTGATTCCGTGTTCCCGACCAAGCTCGCGCACCAATCCATGTTCCCGCTGCCGAGCGTGGCATTTAAGGACATCAAGAAGTTCGGTCAGGCTCCGATTGGCAATGGTCCGTACAAGTTCAAGTCCTGGTCGCATGACAAGAACATCATCATCGTGCCGAACAAGGATTATAAGGGCAGCCGCAAGGTATCCAACAACGGCATCGAATACCGCGTCTATACGAATGAGGATTCCGCTTACTCCGACGTGCTGTCCGGCAACCTCGACGTGATGGATCAGATTCCACAGTCCGCGGTGAAGACCTTCCGTCAGGATTCCAGCGTGATCGCCTACAGCCAGGCAGGATCCTCATTCCAGTCCTTCGTCATTCCGGAACGTCTTGAGCATTTCGGCAACGACGAGGAAGGCCAATTGCGTCGTCAGGCCATTTCCATGGCCATCAACCGCGACCAGATCGTCAAGAAGGTTTACAACAACACGAAGACCCCGGCCACCGATTTCACTTCACCGCTCGTCCCCGAATATGTGAAGAAGCTGGAGAAGAACGGCGACAACCTGAAGTACAACGCTTCCAAGGCCAAGGAACTGTGGAAGAAAGCCAATGCCATCAAGCCATGGTCCGGCAACTTCCGAATCGCCTATAATGCCGATGGCGGCCATAAGGAATGGGTCGATGCCGTGTGCAACCAGATCAAGAACACACTCGACATCGACGCCGCTGGCGAGCCGTACGCCACGTTCAGCGACGTGCGTAACCAGGTGACCAACCGCACCATCAAAACCGCGTTCCGTGCCGGCTGGATGCTGGATTACCCGTCCGCTGAAGATTATCTCAATCCGCTATATGCCTCCAGCTCCGCTGACGGTCATGGTTCGAACGATGGTGATTACAAGAGCGCGGAATTCGACAAGCTCCTGAACGCCGCGCTCGCCCAGACCGACGTAAAGAAGCGAACCGAGGACTTCACCAAGGCGCAGGAAGTGCTGGCCAAGGATCTTCCGGTGATTCCGCTGTGGAACGACAACGTCGCCGCCGCGTCCGCGACGAACGTGAAGAACGTGTCGTTCGACTACACCAACCTGCCTACCTACAACACCATCACCAAGTGACGGCTTCGTTGTGACGTTTTGCTGCCAATCGGCAACGAAAAACGAGTGGGGGTTCGAATCCTTAATGGATTCGAACCCCCACTCGGCGTTTTGCAGCCGTTTCGTTTATTTGCTTGCGGCGTCAAACCTATGGCGTCAGCTCTGCACGTAGCTGCCCTTCGGGGACTTCCAACCGCAGTTCATCATCTCGCTGTTGAACACCATCGCACCGTCGCCATGGGCGGGGACGACGATCATGCCACCGTCGCCGTGGTGACGGGCCACACCGTCCAGCGCGGCCTTCGCAGCCTCGACCGGATCTTCCTTGGCATACAGCACACGGTCGGAAACCTGGTGTGCGGCGACTTCCTTGACGAACGCCTCACCGATGCCGGTGCAGGAGATCGCAACGGAATCGTTGTTGGCGTAGGTGCCGCAACCCGGCAGTGGCGAATCGCCAACACGGCCCGGCATCTGGTTGGTGATGCCGCCAGTGGAGGTGCCGGCTGCGATATTGCCGGACGCGTCACGTGCGACGGCGCCGATGGTGCCATGCTTCTCCCATTCGTCGCCATTGGACTGCGCCTCACGCAGGGATTCCTGACGGGCCGGGGTGATGAAGTACTCGCTGTCGCACAGTTCGATGCCCCACTCCTTGAGCAGGTTATCGCCCGGCTTGGCGAACATGACGTGCTTGGTCTTCTCCTTGATGGCGCGCGCCACATTGATCGGGTTCTTGGACGTGGTCAGACCGCATGCGGAGCCGACTTCGCCGTCAACGCCGGTCATCAGGCAGGAATCCATGGACACGATGCCTTCGCTCGTCAACGCGGCACCACGGCCAGCATTGAATTCGGGAGCATCCTCCATGACACGAATGGCCGCGCAGACGGCATCCTCGGCCGGAGCGCCCTGTTCCAGCAGCGCATAGCCGGCTTCAAGGGCCCTGTTCAGATCCTGCTCCACCTGGGCGCGACGTTCCGGCGTGTCCTTCTTGCCGCGATTGCCAGCGCCTGCGTGGATCACCAGAAGGATCCCATCCGGATCAGCCTGGGCAACCCGGACCGTCGACTGCGGCAATGCTGCTTCGTTTGTTGACATCTTCTCTCCTTCAGATATCTCGCTTATGTTTGACATTCGCAGATATCTTACGCCGGTGGCGGCAACGAAGCGCCCGACATGCGCAAAAGCGATGCCGTCGCGCCGTTACGCAATCAAAAACATATCGAAGCGCGACTGCGTCCTTTCTTACGTTTCATACTTTTGCAAATCGCAATCTCGTATTTCATGATGCTCCTCCGTTGGTAGTGCCAGTATGTGTCAAGCGCATCGTTCCCCGGACAAAATCACGTTCTTAAGCAAAGCCACGCTTGTAAATCGGAAACACAAGTCGTTGTGGCCCCTACGGATTCATGTATATCGAAATGGCTGAAATTATTATCCATCGCAAAAACTCTCGTAAGCAACACCTATCGAGATAAATGTAGCTTATTTTAACGTTAGCTACACTTATGCGGATAAGTGTAGCTAACGTACATGCGATGCGACTGATAGATTGACAAATACAATCATCCCCGCATGTGCGGGGAACACTTGAAACGCTGGCGCAGCTTGTTTTCGAGCGCGGGATCATCCCCGCATGCGCGAGGGACACCTGTCGAGTGGCTGGTAGTCCTGCATGTCGTGGGGATCATCTCCGCATGTGCGGGGAACACGGTGCCGTGGTGGTAGAATTGGATTGCTCGAAGATTCCACGCGACCAGCTTTCAAGACTGGAACATCAGTCGGGGGTTATCTTCGGGTTTTCTATTTCAGTTGGATCTGATGCAGTCCCGATATGTCGAGCACCCATAGCTCGCGGATATGCGTTTCGTACCGTTGGGGATCATCCCCGCATGTGCGGGGAACACGCGAACGTCTGCGTTTTCATGACATATCTGCAACAAAATCTATTAGCTTATCCTGAACACTTATCCATGCTTCAGAATCCAATCCAACATTGGTTTTCCTGTTTTTCTCTTCGTCAATTTTGCTTTTGTCTGGCGGGGTGCCATGATGCCCTCCAACCACGCAGGCATACTGACGTGCAGCTTTTCTCCCCCCAACCTCGGACTCGCAGGAGATATCCCTCAAGAATAATCTCTCCTGCGATGGGATGTGTGGTGATATGAACTGATTTTTGTTCCGCATTTCCCCTAACTCGATGGGAGATGATGGAACCATGGCAAAAGGAACGAGATACACGCCGGAGTTCAAGGCGAAGGCCGTCAGGCTGTTGACCGAGTCGCGCGGCTCGTATTCGTCGGAGACCAAGGCGATCGAACAGGTCGCCAAGGATCTGGGGGTCGCGCCGGAGACGCTGCGCCGTTGGCGCAACAAGACGGACGCCACGGTCGCGGCGGAGACCAAGCTGATATGGCCCGATTCCACGTACGCACGCCATGTTTCTTAGTCTATGCACATTTGCCCCTCCGATGGATCATTTCCGCGCACGAGGGGAACACCATGACGACTTCGAGCTCCCTGTGTTATCGCAAGAACTATCCCCACATACGCAGGGAAATGTTGCCACGAATTCTGCTTATTCCAATGCCACACGTTTATCGATATGCCGCTTGAAGCTGTTTCACATGTTGTTTGCGGATTTTCCTATCGGTGATGTTGAGCACTTAGAGTTTCTGCGTGATGCTTTCAGGGTCAGAGCTATTGCAAACAGTTTTTCTTGGAGCCAACCTTCTCAAATAAGTATTACTTAATTTTCCATTAGTTACATGTATCGTGATTAATGTAGCTAAGTGCCGAAGGCAAATACAAATAACGGCGTGCACTTATTGCATAGGAGACCACAACCCCGGCAAGGCTATTGGGAAAATAAGTGAAAGGACCGAGGCTGCAGCTTTACGTTTCTCTAAATGGCTATTTACTCGAATACTTGAAGACTTATGCCAAAACCCTTTATTGCGAGTACGAAAATGACAAAAATGCAATTTTGCCTCGAAACTGGCGTTGGGCGGAGATTGCTGAGATTGCTGGCATGGTTTGCCGTGGAATTGCGCCCAAATATAGCGATGTCTCCGATGAAGTTGTTCTTGGACAGACCTGTGTTCGAAGCAATCTTATTCTTGTAGAGAATGGCAGAACGCACGCTCCCCGTAAGAAAACAGAGAAATGGCTGAAAAAATATGATTTGCTTATTAACTCAACTGGTGTTGGCTCACTCGGCAGAACCGCACAAGTATGGTTTGAACCTAAAAAACTAGTGGCTGATTCACATATAACAATTGTCCGCACTGCCGACCCCCGGTATGCGCTATATTTAGGTTTTTGGGCTTTCAAGCACGAAAAACACATTGAATCTTTGCATACGGGCAGCACGGGTCAGACGGAGCTACCTCGTGATTACGTTAAGACAATGAGACTTGTGCTCCCGGATGATAAAACATTAAATAGATTCAACAAGATTGCCGTCCCTATGGTTGAACTCATTGTTGCGAATCAGAGGGAAAATAAACGATTGGAAGAAATTCGTGACAGGTTACTTCCCAAGCTCATGTCAGGAGAAATTGACGTATCAAAGATTGATCTCATGCAGCTAAATAGCCATTTAGC
>OMBM01000444.1_pt1 | contig 23436 bp, 24 predicted proteins | sample 1644861 | NCBI WGS metagenome assembly OMBM01 (sample SAMEA103958165, study PRJEB25191) | human gut metagenome | biome: human-associated habitat [ENVO:00009003]; feature: intestine environment [ENVO:2100002]; material: feces | place: Germany | collected 2013/2015 | reverse complement strand
ATCCGCAACATTTTCAGGGCCGACAGAGTCGTCGGCCCCTACGCTGCCGGTTTTCGATTCCCCGTATTTCGTAGGGGTGGACGACTCTATCCACCCGCAGGATGTACCGGGTTTACAGTAATCTTCGGCAAATTCGATACTTCCCCATGGGCCGATGTGGGCATCGGCCCCTACAGAGTTTCGGCGAATTCGTACTGCCACGCAGGTTTCAAACGTAAGACGTTTTTAACGCAGCTATTCAAACGTAACTATTTGCAAATCTGTTGTACCGTAACAGGCGGCGTGTACCATAGCGCCCCTTTTCTCCCCATTCTTTTCCGGCAAGGCGGAAAAGAATGGGCCGCCGGAGGCGCGTCGGAAACGGCCTCGACGGAACGCGCGCTGACCCTCATTCCGGCATCTTCAGCCCGTGCATGACGCCGGTTTTTGCGCTGGAGGCGACGTCTGCGCCGACGACCTGGCCGTCTTTGACCAGAAGCGTTGCGTAATACACGCCGCTTTCGTCCGGGTAGTTTGTGATCCGGTAGACGTAGCGCGTCAGCTCCTTGCCGCTGTATTGCAGCAGATCGTAGCCCTGCGAGATCTGAAGCTCGTTGTAGCGCAGGAAGACCTCGCTGGGGTCAGCCGGGACGATGACCTGCTGGGTCTTGACCGGCTCCGGCTCGACCTGCCAGCCGTAGCTTTCGAGGAAGGCGATGCGCGCCTCGTTCGTTGCGCCCTGCGTGCCTGTTTTCGCGGGCTTTTCCGTTTCGCCGCCCGCGCCGCGCAGGCAGAGCGCCAGCACGACCGCCGCCGCGATGAGCAGCAGCACGATGAGCAGCAGTCTTCTTTTGGGGACCTTCGCCGTCATGATGACCATGGAACGATTCCTCCGATCTATTTGATTGCATGGTACAACCTATGCAGACCGATTTTATTTATGACAGGAGCAGCCATATGCAGAGACTGGACAGAATTCTGAGTGAGGCGGGCGTCGCCAGCCGGAAGGAGCTGCGCGCGATCATCCGCGCGGGCCGCGTAACCGCAGACGGCGCGGTCGTGACCGACGAGAGCTGGAAATTTGACGAAGCAGCCGTCCATATCGCCGTGGACGGCCGGCCCGTGCGCCTGCGCGGGCCGGTCCTCATCATGCTCCACAAGCCCGCAGGCTATCTGACCGCCGCCGACGATCCGAAGGCAAAGACCGTCATGGAACTTGTGCCGGACGAATACCGGAGACTCGGCGTTATGCCCGTCGGCAGGCTTGACAAGGATACGGAGGGGCTTCTGCTGCTGACAAACGACGGCGATCTGGCCCACCGCATTCTGTCTCCCCGGCACGGTGTCTGGAAGCGCTATTACGCCGAGCACGAGGGCCGGACAGGGCCGGAGGATGTGCGCGCGTTCGAGCAGGGACTGGTGCTGGCCGACGGCCTGCACTGCCTGCCGGCGAAGCTCACGCCGCTGTCTGACGGGCGCTCCATCGTCTGCGTGCAGGAGGGAAAGTACCATCAGGTGCGCCGGATGCTTGCCAGCCGGGGCTGCCCGGTGACGTATCTGCGGCGCGAGGCAGAAGGCGGATTGACGCTCGGATCTCTCCCGCTGGGACAGACAAAAGAACTGGATATTGTGGAGGCCGAAGGGCTTCTGCAGAATATCCTGTGATTTTGACGGAAGAAAAAACTTGCATATTTTGAGAGCAAAGCCCCCTGAATTTGGAGCAAATGACGAAAAACTATGAAAATGCCACAAAAAAAGATAGCCGTTTTCAAATAAAATGTCAAAAAGGCCTTGCGCTTCTGCCGAAAACGTAGTATTATGTCAATGGTTGTTTGTGTAAAAAGCAAGTTGTAATAGGGAGGGCGTATTATGTCCAGCCGCGTTTTTCAGAGTGTGATCGTCCAGATGAAGGAGGCGACCGACCGCATGATCGGCGTGATCGACGCCGACAGCACCGTGATCTCCTGCAGCGACACCTCGCGCATCGGGGAAAAATGGCCCGAGGCCGTTATCAAGCTCAACAGCGCCCCGGATTCCATTGTCGTCGTCGACAAAAAGACCTTCAAGCCGCTTGTTTCCTGGAGCGCCTACTTTGACTACGCCGTGTTTGCCGAGGGCGACGACGAGATCGCCAGAAGCCTGTGCGTCATGGCCTACGTCGCGCTCAACGGCGCGAAGACCTACTATGAGGAAAAGCACGACAAGGGAACCTTCGTCAAGAATATCATCACCGACAACATTCTGCCGGGCGATATCTATATCCGCGCGAAGGAGCTGCACTTCGTCACCGACGCGCCGCGCGCCGTCTTCCTCGTCCGGCAGGTAGGCCGGGCGGACGTCGCCTCCGTCGACGTGCTTTCCGGTATGTTCCCGGACAAGCAGCAGGACTTTGTCCTGTCCATCAACGAGACGGATATCGCCATCGTCAAGCAGATCGCGCCCGGCACAGAAAAGGCCGAACTGCTGCAGACGGCGCAGACCATCGAGCAGACGCTCCGGTCCGAGCTGTTTGTCAAGACCGTCATCGGCATCTCCACCGTTGCGGGCCACCTGCGTGAGCTGGCCGACGCCTATAAGGAAGCGCAGGTCGCCATTGAGGTCGGTAAGGTCTTTGAGACGGAAAAAACGATCATCAACTATGAAAATCTCGGCATCGGCCGCCTGATCTATCAACTCCCGACGACGCTCTGCGAGATCTTCCTGTCCGAGGTGTTCAAGAAGAACTCCATCGACACGCTCGATCAGGAGACGCTGTTCACGATCAACAAGTTCTTTGAGAACAATCTGAACGTCTCCGAAACGTCCCGCAAGCTGTTCGTCCACAGAAACACGCTGGTGTACCGGCTTGAGAAGATCAAGAAGCTCACCGGCCTTGACCTGCGCGAGTTTGACGACGCGATCATCTTCAAGGTCGCCCTCATGGTCAAGAAATATCTTGTCTCGCGCGAGAACAGACTCATCTGACCCGCGCAATGCTTTGAAAATCGGAGTTTAACATGATCGAATTACAGGATGTGCATAAAACCTACGACACCGGCACGATCGCGCTGAACGGCATTTCCATGAAGATCGACGACGGCGAATTTGTCTTTCTGGTCGGCCCGTCCGGCTCCGGCAAGTCCACCATCATCAAAATTCTGACCGCCGAACTGCGCCCGACCTCCGGCAGCGCGCTTGTCAACGGCTTCGCCGTCGAAAAGCTCCGCAGCCGCGCCGTGCCGTATCTGCGCCGGACGCTCGGCGTCATCTTTCAGGATTTCCGCCTGATCGGCGACAAGTCTGTCTATGAAAACGTCGCATTCGCCATGCGCGTGATCGGCGCGCCGGAGAAGGAGATCCAGAAGCGCGTGCCGTATGTGCTCGAGTTGGTCGGACTGGAGACAAAGGGCCGCCGGCTCCCGAACGAGCTGTCCGGCGGCGAGCAGCAGCGCGTCGCCATCGCAAGAGCGCTTGTCAACAATCCCAGCGTCATCATCGCCGACGAGCCCACGGGCAACCTTGACCCGGCGCGCTCGCTCGAAATTATGATGCTGCTCGAACAGATCAACGCCCTCGGCACCACGGTTCTGGTCGTCACGCACGAGCGGGAGCTTGTCAACCGCTTTACCAAGCGTGTCGTCGCCATCAACGAGGGCAAGATCATCAGCGACGGAATGGACGGGTATTATCTCAATGAAGAAGAATAACATCGGTTACTTACTGCGCGAGGGCTTCCGGGGCGTGTTCCTGCACGGCTTCATGTCCTTCGCGGCCATCTGCGTGACGGTGGCGTGCCTCATTATCATGGGCTCGTTCTGCCTCATTCTCTATAATACCAGCGCCATGGTCAAGGAGCTGGAGCAGAAGAACGAGATGCTCGTCTACATCGACGAGAGCTATTCCGAGGCCAAGGCAAAATCCGTCGGTTCGCAGATCAACCTCATCACCAACGTCCGCTCCGCGGTCTTTGTCTCGCGGGAGCAGGCACTGGAGGATTTTATTGACGAGCAGAACGACGCGTCGCTGTTTGCGGGCATCGACCCCGATACGCTGCGCGACCGCTATGTCGTCACAGTCGAGGATAACTCGCTGCTGAAGCAGACGTATGAAAAGCTGAAGGATATTGAGGGTGTAGCGGATGTTTCGGCGCACTTTGAGATCGCCGAGGGCTTCCAGACCGTGCAGAACGCGATCTATGCCAGAATCGAGGCCCTGAAAAATGTACTGAGCACACAGGCGAACATCGAACTGCTGGCGCTCAACTCCAGAGAGTCCTTCACGCAGAACCGTGCGTTCTACCATGACCGGCTCCAGCAGGAAACGAATCCGGAGATCCGGCGCCTGTTGGAACAGGACCGACAGCATCTGGACGAGATGCAGGTGGAAATGAAGCTGGCGCGAGAGTTCTATCTGGTTGTGCGGCTAAAGAATGAAAAACGCGAAACCGTCTATTCGCTTCTCTCCACCATCGAGGAATCCCTGCACAAGAGCGGCCTGCCTGTCCGCAGGGCAGGACGCGAGGATCTCAAGCGCATTCTTGCGCTGTATTTTGAAGAAAACACGACCTCGGAGCGGATGGAGGACTACGACGGTCAGCGGTTTCTGGAGGGATGAGCATGGCGCTTTTTAAGAAAAAACAGCGCGCCGATCCGGAAGCGGAAAAACTGAAATCGTTTCTGGATATGATCGCGCCATCGCTGGTCAAATTTGAATTTGACCGCTATTTCTGCGGCAACAGCATCCGGTGCGTCTGGGCACTGCGGGAATATCCGACCGCCACGGACGATCAAGCCATCCTGCGCCACTTAGGTGAGATGCACGGCGTAACGCTGCACGTTTATACGCGCATTGTTACGCCGTTGGAGGAAAGCCGGATCGTCCACAACGCGGAGATCCGCAACCGCATGAAGCGGAACAGCACGCAGAACATCCAGCAGGCGGTCGAGGCCGAGAGCAATTTGCAGGATGTCAAAACGCTCGTCGGCTCCATGCACCGCAACAAGGAATCCCTGATGCACTGCGCGGTCTATATGGAGCTGATCGCATCGGATCAGACAGAATTTGAAATTTTGCAGAATCAGGTCACGGTGGAGCTGACGCGGGCAAAGCTCAATGTGGACAAGCTGAAGCTGCGCCAGCAGCAGGGCTTCTGCTGCGTCAGTCCCTGCGGCTATAATGCGTTCGGAACGGAATATGAACGGGTGCTGCCTGCCGGTTCTGTGGCGAATCTGTTCCCGTTCAACTACTCCGGCAAGACAGACCGAAAGGGCTTTTATATCGGCAAGGATAAATGCGGCAGCAACATCGTGGTCGATTTTGACCAGCGTGATGAAGATAAAACTTCTGCCAATATTCTCATTCTCGGCAATACTGGGCAGGGCAAAAGTTTCTTGATGAAATTATTGCTTTTGAACTTTCTCGAAGCAGGAAAGTCGATCATCACGCTGGACGTAGAACACGAGCAGTGGGAGATGTGCCGCGCGGTCGGCGGGTGCTTTGCGGATATCATCGAAGGAACATACAAAATTAATCTCTTGGAACCGCGCTGCTGGGATACTGACGCTGATCCGTATGATGTGGACGCGCCGAGCGCCTTCTGCCAGTCCACACGGCTGGCACAGCACATTTCGTTTTTGAAAGACGTACTGCGCTGCTATAAGGATTTCACAACGGCGCAGATCGACACCATCGAGATTCTTTTGATGCGTCTCTATACCGAATGGGGCATTACAGAAGAAACAGATTTCAGCCTGATGAAGTCAGAGGATTATCCGATCCTTTCTGAACTCTATGACTACATCGAAATCGAATACCTGAATTTTGACGAGCAGAAGCCGCAGCTCTATACAAAGGAGATGCTCCAGCAGGTGCTGTTGGGCTTGTACTCCATGTGCAAGGGAGCTGACGCGAAGTTCTTCAATGGTCACAGCAATTTGACCTCGACCAGATTCCTTGTGTTCGGTGTAAAGGGGCTGAATGAGGTCGCAGTCAACGTCCGCAGCACGATCCTTCTGAATCTGCTGTCCTACATGACGGACAAGCTGCTGATCGAGGGCAACACGGTCGCGGCGCTGGACGAACTGTATATCTGGCTGGGCAATCCTGTGGCGGTCGAATATATCCGCAATGCGCTGAAGCGCGTCCGAAAGAAGAACTCCGCCATGCTCATGGCGTCGCAGAACGTAGAGGATTTTGACCGCCCCGGTGTGCGCGAAATGACAAAGCCGCTGTTCTCAATTCCTCCGCACCAGTTCCTGTTCAACTGCGGCACGGTCAACAAAAAGGAGTTCATGGATCTGCTCCAGCTGGAGGAAAGCGAGTTCAACATTATTCAGGCCCCGCACAAGGGCGAGTGTCTCTACAAATGCGGCAACGAACGCTATGACCTGCTCGTCACAGCACCGGCCTACAAGGAAAAGCTGTTCGGAAAGGCAGGCGGAAAATAACAGATGAAAAGGAGAATGTATGAAGCAAATTGAATTTGAACGTTGGGAACCGGATGCAGAGAATCCCTGCAAGTTGAAATATGCCGGTCAGCGCAAAGCGGAAGATGTTTTTCACGAGCTGGAAGCTCGGTTGGACAGCGTCGGCTATCTGCCGGACGAGTATCTTCTTCTGGACAGGCGTTGGCAAAACGGACGCGAGATGCCCAGAGACGCTGGCTTTTTCTGTCGGACAGACTACGGCGGAAGCGAAGGCATCTATCTGGATATGTTTCTGGAATGGTACGAGGACAGTCAGCGCAGGACAGAGCATTTCATGACTGGCAAAACGCTGGGCGAAAGCGGCGCGGATATGGATCGGATGTCCCTCATTTCCTCTGCGATCACGAAAGCGTTCCGCGGGGACAGCGGCGTCCACGCGCGGTACATGGTAGTTGGAGGGCAGTCAGAGCCGGCAGAAACGATGTCCCTGAACCTGTCTCCGGACGAACAGCGACTGGTCACACAGGCGTTGGCGGAGCAGCGTATCCGGCTGGGACCGCAGGCAGAGGGCGAAGAAAAGCTCCTTCGGCGTATGGTTGGAAACGTCACAGAGTACATGGACGCGGCTGGCCTGTCCAATCGTCTGGACGAACATGACCGAGCGCTTCTGGCTGAACACGATGGTGAACCGGAAGCTGCGCCGGTCATGGGCGGGATGCAGCTATGAGCATGAGCGCAATAGCCGCGCGTGTTGCCGCCGCACTGCTGACCAGCGAAAAGGGGCGCAAAGGCATCGGCTTTCTGCTGGTCGCCATCTTCGCACCGGTTATCCTGATTGCCGCGATCCTCTGCTCCGCCACGTCAGGTGGGGCCGACCACAACAACTCTGCCGTGGAAGCCTCTTTTTATGGGGTGACATATAGCGAAGACGTGCCAGACGAATTCAGAACGCACATTGCAGATATGCAGACGGCTTTTTCCTTTCTGGATTCGGCGGTGGCGGAAGCCAACGCGACTATGACCGACGGCAATCGCCTTGACCCGATACAGGTCAAGGCGATTTTTTATGCCCTCTGCTTTGGAGAAAGCGCACCGAGCCAACACGCGGCAGACCGCTTTGTGGACTGCTTTTTTATTACAGAGCAGAGAACACGAACCGTACTCGTTGAACTGGAAGACGGGAGCGTCATAGAACAAGAGGAACCATATACCGCCACCGTGCCGCTCTCGCTGGCAGCGGCATATGAAAACCTTGCGGCAAAGCTCGGCAGAACCGTCACCGACGAGGACAAGGAAAATGCTGCGCACATCTACACGATGATCGCGGGCAACGCCAACGGCAGCGACGGAACCGGTGCGTCGGGCGGCACAATTCAGATCGACTACGGCAGCGGAACCGGCAGCACGGAACTGGATACGTCCGGCTTCACGAACCCGGCTGGCAAGAACGCCGACGATCTGGTGCAGTACGCCATCCATGCCTATCAGGAGCATTGGGGCTATGTGTGGGGAACGTTCGGTCTTGTATTGACGGAAAGCCTGTTCGAAGCAAAACTCGCGCAGTATCCGGATGCTCTTGCAGGCAATGCGGATTTCATCCGTCAGACGTGGGTCGGCGGCAGAACGACGGACTGCGTCGGTCTGATCAAAGGCTATGGCTGGTTGGACGCAGAGACGGAAGAAATCGTCTACAACACGAATGGCATGCCGGACATCTCAGCAAACGAGATGTACCATTCCGCAACCGCCTCCGGCCCCATCGATACCATCCCCGAAACACCCGGTCTTGCCGTCTGGCACGACGGGCATATCGGTGTCTATATCGGCAATGGTGAGGTGGTCGAGGCGATGGGCACGCGGTATGGTGTCGTCAAAACCAAGCTCGAAGGTGCGCGTTGGACGCACTGGCTGAAGATTCCGTATATCAGCTATGACTAGAGCTGCTTCGGTTTGTCGTCTTCCAACTGCGCCTTATATTTTCTGCCCACGCGCTTCGTCGCATCCGTGACGCTCCCGCGCGAGATGGCGGTCACGCCAAATTTGCTGCGCAGTTGGTCAACGGTCTGGTCAAGTTTCCGAGCGCGATCTTTTTGATCATCTTGGAACATGGAGAGCTGAACCGTCTCATTGTCGGAAACATCGCCCAGCGTCACGCCGAGCAGCCGCAGCGGTGTATAGCCGTCCCACAGCTCTGAAAACAGCGTTTTCGAGAGCGCGAAGACCTCGGCGGTCACGTCGGTCGGTTCCGGAAGCTTTCTCTGGTGGGATTTGTTGCGAAAATCGTTGCCGCGGATGGTCACGGTCACACAGGAGCAGCTCCTGCCATCCGCGCGCATCCGGGACGCGACGCTGTCGCAGAGCGCCAGCAGAATTTTGTTTGCCTGCGCGGTGTCGGTCACATCCTCTTCCAGCGTCACAGAGTTGCCGTAGCCCTTGACGGCCTCCGGCTCTGCCAGCACGGGCGATGAATCCATTCCGTTTGCGTAATCGTGGATGAGCTTTCCCATCTTGATGCCGACGATTTTTTGGACGCGCGTGAGATCTGTCTTTGCAAGATCACCAATCGTGCGGATTTGAGAAGCAGTCAGCTTACTCGCTGTCGCGCGGCCGACGGAATACAGCTCTCCCACCGGAAGCGGCCAGAGCTTTTGCGGAATTTCGGATGCAAACAGCGTGTGAACCCTATTCGGCTTTTCAAAATCGCTCGCCATCTTCGCCAGCAGCTTATTGGGCGCAATACCGACGTTGACTGTGAAGCCAAGCTCGGAGAGAATCGTGTCCTTGATCGTGTGCGCAATGGCGATAGGGTCTGGGTACAGAAGACCGGTGCCCGTCATATCGAGAAAGCATTCGTCGATGGATACCTGTTCCACGACCGGCGCGAAGCGGCGGCAGATGGCGATAAACGCTTTGGAGTTTCTGGTGTAAAGAGCAAAGTCCGGCTTTGCCAGAACGAGCTGCGGACATTTGCGCAGCGCCATAGCAACAGGCTCTCCGGTCGTAACGCCGAACTTTTTTGCGGGGATGGATTTTGCGAGGATCACGCCGGTGCGCTTGTCGCGGTCGCCGCCGATGGCAGAGGGGATGAGACGAAGATCCGGTTCTCCGGCTGCCATGCGCCGCGCGGCCTCCCACGACAAAAACGCGCTGTTGACGTCCACATGAAAAATAAGCCGCTGCACAAAATCACCTCCGGTAGCTCCAGTATAACACACCCGGAGAGAATCACAAACAGAAAAGGAGAGACAAACTTGAACGTCTTAATGGTGGAGCCGGGAAAGGCTCCGTATGAAACGCAGATCGGGGATGATCTGCAAAGTATGCAGGCTCTCGTCGGCGGATATCTGGAAGCCGTGTATCCCTTTGACCAGCCCGTCGCGCTGGTCTGCTGCGAGTCCGGAAAGCTGGACGGTCTGCCGCTCAACCGCGCGCTGCGCGATTCGGATGGTGATATCTACGACATTATTGCAGGAAATTTCTTTATTGCCAGTCTCGGCAAAGATGATCTCACCGATTTGCCGCACGAGCTTGCCGAGCGGTTTGCCGAGCAATTCCGGCAGCCGGAAATGTTCATGCGCGTGGATGACAAAATCGTGGTCGAGCCGATGCCGGAGGAACAGACGCAGGGCGGAATGTCATACTGACAGCACAATTGAAAACTGCCCAACAGCATGGTAAGATAGGGACAGAGGTGAGTTTCCGGTTGGCAGCCGATCCCGCTGACGAGCTGCTGACCATCCCAGAGCGTCTTGCTCATCTGCGACACATACCGCATCACGCTTTTCATGCAGCTGCGCGTCTGCGTTCCCTTTTTGTAATTCACGAAATGGACGATTGCGATTTTGCCACACCTCCCTCCTGCATTTCCAGCAGAGATGTGTTGATCTTGGAAAACTCCTGCACAGCAGAATCCAGATTGGCGAACTGGACTTTCCCCATGTTTGCCAGCACCGCCAGCTGGTTGAGGTTATTGCCGATGGCTTTCTGCTGCCGCAGGACTTCTTTCAGTCCGTCAAGAATGATGATTTTCTTGCCCAGACAGCAACTGATTACATAGTCGCTCTGGCTCATGTGCGCCTGAACCGCTTTTTGGCGGATTGTCTCTAAGTCTTGTGCTGAGATTCGAATGCTGAATTGTTTATTTTTTCGCATATTTTCCTCCGTTCGCATGAAGTGGGTATGGGCTTCTGCCCGATATTTGGCATTCGGCAGGGAGCCGGTGGACCGGCGACTAGCCAAATGCGATGCTGGCTCCTCCCGAACGGGAGGATTTTCCCCGCCGTAGCGGGGTTTCACTGCGTTGGGCTGGCGTATTGCGCCTGTGTTTTCTCGTGTTGCCCGCACGTTGGCGCAACGTGGGGCTTTGCGGCACTCCTGCGCACACACTCGCAGTCGGGGCAAAAAACCGCACACAGCGGCGACACGCGCCTCACGGCGGCGAACGGTGCCCGCTGTGGAAGGGTGCAAGGATGCAAACCGTTCAAGGCGTTACCCCCTTACCCTCTTGCTCCGGCAAACGCCAGAGCCATTGGTCGGCGCGGCGCTCCGAAAGAATGCCGAGATTTCGCTTTGCGATTTTCAGCGTCCGCTCTGAAATGCCGAGCTGCTTTGCAAGCGCAAGGACTTCCTCGGCTGGTCTTGGCTGCGTCAGAAACCTGCGCAGCTCGTCTTCCATCTGCATGGTCTTTGTCTGCACCTGCCCGGTGCCGTTCAGGATGTTGTCAACAGTCGCATCGCAGAAGCCCTTCCACTGAAAGCCGTGCTCCGGATGAAGTTCAAATGCAATGGCTGCGCCCTCCGGTGCAAGGCTGTTCTTGTCCTGCGCAACAATGCGGAGCGTATCGCCGCTTTTCAGCCGCCCGACGATCAAAACGCTTCTGGCTGAAGCGCGGAAGTCGATAGAGCCGAGACCGCGATAGCCGGATTTCAAGCCCTGCGCCTTGTTCATGTGTCCGATCAGAATGACGGCGCATTGTGTGCGCTCCGCCATCAGGGAAAGCCGCTTGAGTACCGGGCGCACCTCATTCGCACGGTGCATATCCACATCGCTTCCGAGATACGCCTGCAGCGGGTCAAGCACGATCAGCTTTGCCGCTGTCCTGCGGATCGCTTCTTCCAGCCTTGCGTCGCAGAGTGTCAGCTCGCGTTTGCCCTCGTCGATGACCAGCACGCGCGTGCAGTCTGCGCCTGCGCTCTCTAACCTTGGCTTGATGGTGTCCGCCAGACCGTCCTCGGCGGTCTGGTAGATCACGTTCATCGGCTCCGCTGCCTGCTCGCACTCCGGCAGCGGATCGCCGCGCGTCAGAGCTGCAATGACAGCCAGAATGAAGCTCGTTTTGCCCTCGCCGGGGTCGCCTTGAATGATCGTCAGCTTGCCCAACGGGATGTACGGATACCAGAGCCATTGCACCTTCTCCGCGTTGATTTCGCTCATGGAAATCAGTTTTAATGGTGTGTTTCCTGTCAAAAAATCTCCTCCGAATCAAAAAGTAAAGGTGCGTACCACGTTTTTCGCGGCACGCACCTTTCTACTTGTAGTATGGAGATTTTTCTGATACACTCAGAGTAATAACAGACAAATAAAAATCATTTGCGGACAGGTTTCCAAAGGAGAAGCGTATGTTTCAGTCCATCACGTTTTATATCGGAGGGAAAACGCTTGGTATTTACGGAGAAGCATTTCCGCTTGGAGCACTGACAACGGAGGTTTTGAACATCACGCCAGCGGAATATCAAGCGCTTGATGTTCGCTTGAAAGCAGCGATAGAAGGTATGGCGCTTTATGAAAAAACACACAAGCTGACCGACTGGCATCGGGTCAATGAGCAGATGCTCCAGCTGAATGAAGTGCTCTGTCGCCGCCGTATTTTTCGTCTGATTCAGACCGACTCGTACATTCTGGCAGAGGCAAAGCAACTCACAGAAATGCCGATTGCAGAGGGTGATTCACTTGAAATGGATGCGCACGACCACGAGATTTTGCGTCAGATCTGTGCATATGAAGACTACTTGGAAAATCCGAAGAAATACGGCAGAATCAAAAATCCGGAGGAATTGAGCGAAAAACAGCGGGAATGGTAACCCGCGCTATTCCTGTGCGCAGCTCGGTTACCGGACGCGCGGCGTCAAAGAAGCAGCGGCGGACAGTCCATTGACGCAGGCGCTTTCTCGCTGCTATCAGCGCATCGACAAGGACAAAGCCCGCGGCATTATCACGGCAGAGGAGCAGATGCGACTGCGCGCAAAGGCGGAAGAACTTTATCACGAAGCGCGAACACAGCCCGGTATGCCCTATGAAGCCTTCAACGAATCCTTAGCAACCAAGAATCTGTATCCGCTCTGCGGTGTGCAGCGCAGAAGCAAACCCGTAGGCCGTCCAAGAAAACAAAAATGAAGACGAGCTGCATGGATGTGACAGCGCATGACGAATGAAGAATTGTACCGGCAGTATCTCAGCGGCGACGCGGAAGCCTTTGAGCGGCTCTATCTGCAAATGCAGGGATTCATCGCTTCTGTTGCAAAAGACGCGGCGCAGAGCTTTGGCTGTACAGACAAAGAAACGCTGGATGAACTGTGCGCCGAAGGTGCGTTAGAGCTTTGTGAACGCCTTTCCACCGGGGAGTATGATGAGAATCGTGGAAAACTGACCACATATCTGCATCCGTTTCTGCGTGGGAAGATGTATCGCTATTTGGAGGCAAACCTCGGTGCGGCGGCACTGCCCAAGGACGAAATGCAGCGCGTAAAGCAGGCGCAGCGGCTGCACAAGGAGGAGTTGCTTCCTCTGGATGAAGTTGCACAGACGCTCGGCGTTTCCACTGAAAAAGCTGCGCAGATGACCGGCTGCAAGACGAAGTCACTTTCTATCTCTGAACTTTCAAATGACGATTCGGATGATGATCCGCTTGCGTGGCTGCTGCTCGACCAGCACGCTCTCACGCCGGAACAGGCTGTTTACCGGCAGGTCTGCACGGAGGAACTGGAGCAGCTTTTCCGCACGCTCAGCGCGAAAGACCGTGCAATCCTCGGTCATACCTACGGCGTGTTCGGCTACGAAAAACTGTCTGCGGACGAGCTGGGCCTGCGTGAAATGCTCTCACCGGATGGCGTGACAAAAGCCAGAAAAGCCGCATTGGAGCACCTGCGCAGCCGGTATCCCGGCAGCGGCCTGCATCTCTGGCGGGATGTATATCATGCGCTGAAAGACATATAAAAAGGATTCGCACTGGTGAAAAGCAGTGCAGACCTTTATGTTAAGGCAGAGAAGTTTTGAATGTTCAATTTCTGTAAATCTTTATGTGAATTTTCACTATTTTCACTTGCTTCGAGTGAAAATAGTGGTATAATAAAAATAACCAACACGGAGGTGTGATCGATGCAGTACGAAAATGAGCGCATGGAATTTAAATCCCAACTGACGGACGACATTTACAAGGAAGTCATCGCCTTTACGAACACGGACGGCGGTGTCATTTATATCGGCATTGACGATCAGGGCAATGTGACCGGCATTGACAATGTGGACGAGACCTACACGCGGCTGACGAACGGTATCCGCGACGCCATTCAGCCGGATGTGACAATGTTCGTGCGCTATGTGCTGCAGGAAAACAAGGTCATCCGCATTGAAGTCGGCGAGGGCAGCTATAAGCCGTATTACCTGAAGGGCAAGGGTCTGAAACCTGCTGGCGTTTATGTCCGGCAGGGCGCGACGAGTGTGCAGGCGTCGCCGGAACAGATCCGGCAGATGATCAAAGATTCGGACGGCGACGTGTTCGAAGAAATGCGCACCGTGCAGCAGAATCTGACCTTTGATGAAGCTGCGGTCGCGTTCAAGCGATACAAGGTGGATTTTTCGGAGGACAAGTATATTGCGCTGGGGCTTCGGAACATTCACGACGATCAGTACACCAATCTGGCGCTGCTTCTGTCCGACCAGTGCCAACACACGACGAAAATCGCCGTATTCAACGATGAATCCTGTACAGAGTTCCGGGACAGCAAGGAGTTTGGCGGCTCGATCTTCAAGCAGTTTGAAAACTCGATCAACTATCTGGCGCTATGCAACAGGACAGTCTCTACCATCAAGGGCGTCGTCCGTACGGATAAGCAGGACTATCCCGAGGAAGCCATCCGCGAAGCGCTGCTCAATGCGCTGGTGCATCGGGACTACAGCTTCAGCGGCAGCATTATCATCAACGTGAACGACAGCAAAATGGAATTTATTTCTCTGGGCGGCCTCCTGCCCGGCCTTTCCACGGAGGATATCCGCCTCGGCGTTTCTCAGCCGAGGAATAAAAAGCTGGCAGAGATTTTTCACCGCCTGCGCCTGATTGAAAGCTACGGCACCGGCATCCGCCGCATTTTCAAGCTCTACGCAAGCTGCCCCGTCCAGCCCAGCATTGAGGCAACGACAAATGCATTTAGAATCGTGCTGCCGAACATGAACGCCGCTTCTGCGGGCGCAGAAAATACGGCAGAAACAAAACTGACTGCGCCGATCATTACGCCGCAGATGAAAATCGTTCTGGACTATCTCAAGGAATACGGCGAAATGCGCGACGAGGATTTGCAGGAGCTGCTGCATATCAAAAAGACCAGAGCCTACCTGCTGACCCGCCAGATGAACGAGGAAGGGCTGATCGAGGTTGTCGGCAGAGGGGCGGAAAAGAAGTATAGATTGAAGTAACGAGGAGGTGCGCTATGGCACTGGAAAATAAATTGAGACTGACGAGTTCTGCCGACCTTGCGCGGGAGGAGGAACGGATCAGCAAGAAAAAGGCCGTGTGGCTGTTTGAAAGCGGCACGCTGGACAAACTGCCTGTCGGCACGTTCGCGTCGCTCAAGGCAATTCATAAGTACCTTTTTGATGACATTTATGACTTTGCGGGTGAGCTTCGCACTGTGAATTTGGCGAAAGGCAATTTCCGCTTCGCGCCGCTCATGTATCTGGAAGCGGCGCTGACCAACATCGAGAAAATGCCGCAGAGTACATTCGATGAAATCATCGAAAAGTATGTGGAAATGAACGTCGCTCACCCGTTCCGCGAGGGTAATGGGCGCAGTATGCGCATCTGGCTCGATTTGATGCTGAAAAACGGTATCGGACAGGTCGTGGATTGGAGCAAGGTCGATAAAGAGGACTATTTGCTTGCGATGGAGCGCAGTCCGATCAAGGACGTGGAGATTAAAGTGCTTCTGAAAGCCGCGCTGACGGATGATGTGAATAGCCGCGAGGTTTTTATGAAGGGGATCGACCACAGCTATTATTACGAGGGGTATACGACATTTCGGGCGGAAGAACTGTAATGATAATGGTTTGGGGTTAGCGCATGAATCACGAATTCACATATAGCTTCTGGAGGGATAGTCTATGACAGATATAGAGCGCCGCATGGCTGCAAAGCAGTTCGCAGCTGACTGGAACGGCAAGGGTGACGAAAAACAGGAAACACAGTCCTTTTGGCTGGCGTTGCTGCAAAAAGTCTATGGCATACCAGAACCGGAAAAATTTATTAGTTTTGAAAAAACTGTTACTGTGGATAACGCCAAAACAGGCAAAAGTACAACAAAATTCATTGACGGCTATATCGGCACAACTCGTGTTCTGATTGAGCAAAAGAGTGTAACGGTCGACTTGAACAGGGGTGAACTACAGTCTGACGGTTCTTTACTTTCGCCCTACCAACAAGCACGGCGCTACGGTGGCTATCTGCCGGCCAATCAGCAGCCCCGTTGGATTGTGGTCTGTAATTTCAGAGAATTCCGTATCCACGACATGAACCGTCCCAATGACACGCCGGAAATTCTGATGTTGTCTGATTTAGAGAAAGAGTACACCCGTTTGAACTTCCTTGTGGACACCGGAGACGAAAAAATCCGTAAGGAAATGGAAATCTCCTTACAAGCAGGCGAACTGGTCGGTGTATTGTATGACGCATTGCTAAAGCAGTATGCCGATCCGGAAGCAGAAGAAACTCTGAAAAGCCTGAATGCCCTTTGCGTTCGTCTTGTGTTCTGCCTATACGCAGAGGACGCAGGGATTTTCGGCAAACACGGTATGTTCCATGACTATCTGCAAGCGCACCGCGCAGAAGACCGCCGTGCACTTATTAACCTATTCCATGTACTCGACCAAAAACCGGAACAGCGAGACCGTTATCTGGATGAAGATCTGGCGGCGTTTCCCTACGTCAACGGCGGCTTGTTTGCCAATGAGGACATCGAAATTCCACGCTTGGGTGATGAAATCATCGATCTGCTGCTGAGTCGTGCCAGCGAAAATTTTGACTGGTCTGCAATCAGTCCGACCATCTTCGGCGCTGTGTTTGAAAGTACGTTGAATCCACAGACCCGCCGTGCCGGAGGAATGCACTATACCAGCATTGAGAATATCCATAAGGTCATCGATCCGCTGTTTCTGGATGAATTAAAAACGGAACTGGCAGAAATCAGAGCAATTCCCGTAGACCGAACCCGTGACACAAAATTGCGCGGCTTCCAAACTCGCCTCGCGAACCTGAAATTCCTCGACCCGGCCTGCGGAAGTGGCAACTTTCTAACGGAAACCTATCTATCTCTGCGCCGCTTGGAGAACGAAGTGATTTCCTTGCTACATAAGGGACAGATCGTGCTGGATTTGGGCAATCCCATTCAAGTCTCCATCAGCCAGTTTTACGGCATTGAAATCAACGATTTTGCTGTGACCGTTGCCAAGACTGCCCTTTGGATCGCAGAAAGCCAGATGATGAAAGAGACGGAAGATGTTGTCCACATGGCACTGGACTTCCTTCCGCTGAAAACCAACGCCTATATCGTGGAGGGCAACGCCCTGCGGCAGGACTGGGAAACCGTTGTACCGAAAGGGCAGTTAAATTATATCATGGGCAATCCGCCGTTTGTGGGCGCCCGATTGATGGATGCTTCGCAAAAATCGGATGTGAATTTGACTTTTGATGGCTGGAAAAACGCAGGTAATCTGGATTATGTCTCTTGTTGGTATAAAAAGGCGGCAGATTTGATGCAGGGAACTGACATTCGCAGCGCTCTTGTTTCGACCAACTCCGTTTCACAGGGAGAAAGCGTAGCTAATCTCTGGAAACCGCTTTTTGGATCCGGTGTTCACATTGACTTTGCGTATCGTACATTCCGTTGGGATAGCGAGGCCAAAATCAAAGCCCAGGTACACTGTGTTATCGTTGGATTCAGCGTTGCGCCAAATCATAAAGAAAAAGTTCTGTATTCCAGCGACCGTGCGCAGATTGTCCAAAATATCAACGGGTATTTGCTGAACGCGGATAACGTGTTTATAGAAAGCAGAAACAAGCCAATTTGTGATGTTCCTGAAATCGGAATGGGAAACCAGCCGATTGATGATGGTAATTATCTATTTACAGACGAAATGAAGGCAGAGTTTCTGAAAAAGGAGCCAATGTCTGAAAAATATTTTCACCCTTGGTATGGTGCACAGGAGTTTATCAATCGTAGCCCACGATGGTGTTTATGGTTGGGCGAATGCCCGCCGAATGAACTGCAAAAAATGCCGTACTGTATGAAGCGGATTAAAGCTGTGCGTGATTTTCGCTTATCCAGTAAGCGTACCTCAACCAATAAATTGGCAGATACGCCGACAAGATTCCAGACGGAAAATATGCCTACGGGTACATATGTTGTTATTCCAGAAGTTTCTTCCGAAAAGAGAAAGTACATCCCGATGGGTTACATGGATGATACGGTTCTTTGTAGTAATAAAGTCAGAATTATGCCGAACGCTACGCTATATCACTTTGGAATTCTTGAATCTAACGTCCATATGGCGTGGATGAGAGTTGTATGTGGTAGATTGAAAAGCGACTATGATTATTCCATAAAAATCGTCTACAACAACTTCCCGTGGCCGATGCACAATGAAGCGCAAAAGGAAAAAATTGAGCAGACGGCACAGGGCATACTGGACGCACGCGCTCTGTACCCAGATTGCAGTCTTGCCGCTCTCTATGACGAGGTAACCATGCCGCCGGAACTGCGCAAAGCCCATCAAGCCAATGATAGAGCCGTCATGCAGGCTTATGGTTTCTGGGGTAAACTCAACACCGAAACCGCCTGTGTGGCGGAATTGATGAAGATGTACCAAAAGCTGACGGAACGGGGATAAACGCATTATGGATGAAGAACAGAGAGAGTATAACTTTCCTACAGAAGATTCTGATGATACAAAATCACCACCCGAAAAGTCTCCGGAAGATGCAAGAGCGGCTATGCAGCAGTCGCTTCAACAATTTGCGAATGGCGTGGCGCAGAGTCTTGCCGTGACGCATGAAGTAGCAAAGATTGTGGGGCCTGCGCTTTTGAATTTTGCAAAAAAGGCTCAGGAAATATCTGTTGCCGTTAAACCGGTATTAGAGGCTTTCCAACAATGGATGGTGTCTTTTTCCGAAGCAATTTTGCAGTGGCAAATTCCAACCATTTCTGAAGAGCGTAAGCAGGAGTTGATTTTAAGCCACAAGAAGTGGGGCGAGTACGGATGGACGCTTCCCCCAAGCGCTCCAATCAAGTTTTTTTATGATGCACCTGCAAGTATTAAAGAAGCAAATCAAAAAATGAAGCCTTATTGCAGCAGGAAAGCGATGGACGAGCTTTTTGCCACTCTGCAAAGAGCAAGCGTAAAAAAGGAGGACTTGAATACTGCAATCTTTTGCTATGATAACAGGCAATACAAAGCATGTGCCCTTGTTCTTTTAGGTGTGATAGACGCCAAACTGATTCGGAAACAAAATCGGAATGGTTATCGCTGCACAGGAAGCAGGGCTGCTAAGAAAATACGTGAGAAATTTGAAAATGAGCGTACTACAGAAGCATTTTCTACTATGCTGCATTGTGTAAATCTATTTTCTTGTATAGAAACAGGTTTTGCACCAGCAGAAAATTTCAAAGCCGAACCTTACACCTTCAATCGCAATTATTTAGCGCATGGAATGACCCGTCGCCCCGTACGGCAGCGAGACTGCATTCAGCTGTTTTTTGCACTGTATAATCTTACCGTATTCCTGAAATTCTCATAATTTCGAACTATTCGCAACGAGAAAGCTGTATAATTAAAAATCCCCAGCAGACTGCGTCTTCTACAATCTGTTGGGGATTTCTTCACACTGTCAGTGTCGCTATGTACCGTACCGCCTGCATATGCCCCTCCATGATCCGGTTTTTTCTCGTAAATCTCGCGGTTCGTATGGTGCTTTTTCGGTAGCCGTAAGGACAGATTTTGCTCTGATACTCACCGCGCTGCATTTTGGCATATTTCGCGCTCTTGGTCTTGATGGACATATCACGGCTGTAATATTCGCTGATAAGATACTTGAAAGCGACATCCATGCCGCCGGTATCGCCCTTGAAATTGTTGGTGTCAAAATCATCGCTGATGGAGATAAACCGGGTATGGAACAGCGGAAACACACGCTCAATGAAATAGCCGGTTTCGATGCTGTTTCGTCCGAAGCGAGAGAAGTCCTTGACGATGATGCAGTCAATTCGATTTGCCCGCACCATTTCGATCAGCTTCTGCACCTGGGGGCGTTCAAAGTTCGTGCCGCTGTAACCGTTGTCGATGAACTCCAAGATTTCAGCGTTTAGATATTCGGGCATTGCCGCCGCATACTCGTTGAGAACAAGGAGCTGGTTTTCAATACTCAGACTATCATAATATCCAGTTCCTTTTTCCCACGGACGCGGATGCTCTGCACCATGTGAATGAGCGCCCTGCGGTCTAACGTCTCCAGCGCGGAGAACTGCGTAAACTGCGAAATCCAACGGTTTCGCTCGCTCCGGTTTTCCAGAACTTCTGTGAGCTTTTCCTTGAGCGTGCGGACGCTTTCCCGAATGTCCTCGGCCTGTCTGGTGTACTTAGCCTTATAGGAGGCATACTCCTCCTTGGTGAGCATCCCGCCCACAAGGCTTTCATAAAGCCGCGCCTTGAACTCCAAAACCTGCTCCAACCGGCGCTCATTGTCGGTGATATGGTCGCTGTATTCTTTGGCAAGGGCTTGATTGATGCTTGCTTGGTCAATGTCGGCAAGCAGCGTTTCCAAAGAGGCCACATTGTCAATGTAGGCTTTCAGGCTGTCCCGCACACAGGCGATCAGGCTGCTTTCTTTGAGCATGACCGGATGGGTACAGCCCTTTTTCTTTCCGGTGGGGCAATAATAGTAGTGGTACTCCTTGCCGCCTGCACGGTTGGTTTTACGGGTCATACGACTGCCGCAACAACCGCAGATCAGAATACCGGAGAACAGGTACACGGTACTCGTCTCCGGCAATCACGATGGTTTTCTTACGGGAGCAGAGGGTTTCCGCAATGAGGTCCACCACCTCGTCAAGCTGCTCTCTGTCCTGCCGCGGGTCCTGCACCAGAATGTCGTACTCGATATTTTCTTTGACGATCTCTCGCGCTTCCTCGTATCCCATCCTGTCATATCCCGCGCCCTGCAAGGGGGCTGGGGGATAGATTGGATCAGGATTTGATGTGTCCGTAATAGATTCATCTGGAATTTCTTTTTCTTTATTTCTTCTATCTTTATTTAATTGCGCGGGCTTTTCCGTATATGGCTCGTCCGTATCCGGGGTATCCAGATACGGGTTTTCCGTATCTGGTGAAGCCGTATCCGGCAGAGGCGTATGCGGCGATTCATAGATGATGTACTCGGTGTCGGTGATTCTGCCTTTACTGTCACGAATCTGGCGGCGGACAAGGTAGCCTCTGACCTCCAGCTCTTTCAGCGCCGCGCCGATGGCGTCCACGCCCTCCTTGCAGATGGCGGCAAGCCCGCGGGTGGTGTAGTCCCACTCATCGGTCAAAGAGAGCATTTTGGACAGCAGACCGATGGCTTTCAGCGTCAGACCGGTGTCCCGCAGGTGGTAATTGGACATGACCGTGTAATTGTGGTTTTTCTCCACGCGAAATACTGCCACGGTGGTTACCTCCCCTCAGAGGGAAAAAGCAGCCCCGCAGACGGAGCGTTACCCCCTGCTTCGCGGCGGATGAGGCGGCGGAGGGTATATTCCCGCTGTCCGCGTCTTGCGGTAATTTTCAGGGCGTCCAGCCCGAAACGGGCGATGAGCAGGGCGTTGATGAGCAGCCGGAACGCCTCATCCGGGATGATCTGCGGCTCCGCAAGGTCGCCCTGCGTGACCTCTGCCGTATGGCAGTAAAGGCTCTTTGCCGCCATGAGCAGCGTATAGTCGTGGGGTGAGATGCCGCGCCTCCTGGCGTAGCGGAAGTCGATGCCGCCGCGGAAGAAGCAGTTGAAGGTCCTGTCCGCAAGCTCCTTGCTGGAGGTCAGCAGATACATTGCGGCGAAGAACTCCGGCGTGTCGCGCTCCTTGCGGCAGCCCAGCAGCAGCCGCAGGGTCTCCATGCGCTTCCTGTGGGCGTCGTCCTGCCACATGGTGCCGGGAAAGCGCTCCGCCAGCCGCATGATTCTTGCGGTCAGGCGCGGACGGTACGGGAACAGCTCCGCGACGGCCTCCGCATAGCCCACCGTACCGGCTTCCATACGCTCGGCAAGGCAGGGGCAGGACAGGGCGGTACAGCCCAGCTTTTTGACATATTCCGTACAGAGGACGCAGGAAACGTCCTCCGGCTTATACTTGAACGTGTTGATATACATGGCTTTGCTCCTCTCTGGATATGACAAAACCGGGCAAAGAAAGCTCTCTGCCCGGTCGGTGTCGTGGTTGTCTGCGGTCGTATTCGGTTATCTGGACTGGTCACGCTGGCGCTTGCGCAGCCATGCGTCCAGCAGCTTCAGGATGGTTTCCTCCATCTTCTGCGGCGTATAGGAGCGCGGGAAGTATTTGCGGAGCTTGTCCGCCGAGAGGACGACGTTGTAGCCCTCCGGCTTTTTCTGCTCCATCATGATGTCCAGCATGGTGTCGTCGTTGAGCTTGCCGTCGCGGGAGAGCTTTTTCATGCGCTGCGCCTGCGAAAGCGACGGCGTTGCCTGCTCACTGTCGATGGCGGTCAGGAGCATCTGCTGTTCTTCCGGCTTGAGGTAGGAGATTTCCACGGCGGGGGTCATGCCGATCTTCTTCTCGTCCACCATCTGTTGAAGCTCCGGGGTGAGTTCGGTCAGGCGGATATAGCGCTGAATTTGTGTGGAGCTGTCCGGGGAGTTTTCCGCTAAAAGCTCGCGTGAGGTCTTGCCATCGAAATTCTGTCCAACTTGGACAGAATTATCTGGCACATCTTTTTCCTCTGTTTTTGCCGGTCTGCCAGCCTTGCGGCGGATGGCCTCCAGCTTCATTTTGTACGCCTGCGCCCGTTCAGAGGGCAGGATATTCTCCCGCTGGATGTTGCTGTCCACCATGAGGATGGTGGCGGTGTCATCATCCATCTGCCGCACGATGCAGGGCATGGCGGAAAGCCCCGCCAGCTCGCTGCCGTGCCTGCGCCGGTGTCCGGCGATGATCTCATATCCGCCGTCCTCGCGGGGACGGACGATAGCCGGGACGAGAACGCCGTACTGCCGGATGCTCTCCGCCGTTTCCTGCATGGCTTCATCGTCCCGTACCTTGAACGGGTGGTTGGGGAAGTCGTGCAGCTCCGACAGCGGGAGCAGCGTGATTCTATCCTCCTGCGCAGCCGCAGCGGTCTTTGCCCCGCGCTTCGCTTTGCTTTTCGGTTCTTCCATGTTCGTGTTCCTCCTGTTGAAAGCGGCAGGAACGAAAAAAGGGAGAATGACCGCTGTTACCGCCATTCTCCCATGAAAACAACTATGCGATTGTGATTTCAGCCCGTTGACCGTCTGAAAGAGAGCTATCTGATCGAGAGCCATCTCGCCGCAACCCGCATGAATACTGGATTTTTGCTGTTTGCGCTTCACCTTCCCGAACGACGTATGTTCAACGAGTTTTTTGCCAAGGACACCAGCCGCAAAATTCGTGCTGTCAATAAGGCGAAGGGCGAACGCGGCGTTCCCCTGACCACCAATGTTCCGTTCGGCTACCGTAAAGACCCGGAGGACAAGATGAAGTGGGTCGTGGATGAAGCGGCGGCATT
>OMBM01000420.1_pt1 | contig 24658 bp, 10 predicted proteins | sample 1644861 | NCBI WGS metagenome assembly OMBM01 (sample SAMEA103958165, study PRJEB25191) | human gut metagenome | biome: human-associated habitat [ENVO:00009003]; feature: intestine environment [ENVO:2100002]; material: feces | place: Germany | collected 2013/2015 | reverse complement strand
CGTCTCCAAACCATTCAAAATTCATCTGTTTACGGCAGAGGCGAAGCATGGTTTCCAAACCTGCTTTATCAACAAAAGTGTTCTCCGGTGTCAAAAATGACATCGCTCTCGGTTCAAGATCAACACAAGCAGAAAGACTGGCAGCTATCAGACAAGTTGATAGACTTCTTAGTATATATTTCTTTGTTTTCATTTGAATATCTTTATTTAATTATCGTTCTATCAGATTATAAGGTAATGTCTACACCAAATGTCCAGATGCGTGGAGTAATGGCCTTAGTCAAAGGATCAGAAGTTCTCCATTTAGAGATAACGAATGCATTATCCACATTAATACTGAATCTTAGATTATCAATCATAAACTTGTTGATCAACTTCTTCGGGAATGTATAAGACAATGCCATATTCTGCATTCTTACGTAGTTTCTCTTTTCGTAAATGTTCACGCCCGGGCTATCAATGTTTGCACCCAAACGGGCATATTTGCTATTCGGATTCCATGGTGTCCAATACTCGGTCCAAACAGAGTTTGAAGTATTGTAGTAACGGTTAGTTTCGTTTCTCGGCAGGTTATCAATATCCATCCAACCGAATTCTCCACGCAGTACAAAAGAGAAATTGATGCATTTGAACAAATTCAGGTCACTGCTCAACGTCATACGATGCTTCGGAGTTTTTGTACCCAACCAGAGCTTATCGTCATCATTGATCTTACCATCGTTATTAACATCCAGTAGTCTCGGGTCACCCGGTTGCTTACCATATTTTGCAGCTTCCAATTCTTCACCCAGTTGCCATACGCCAATCCACTTATAATCATAGATTTCATCAATAGCATGTCCGATATACCAACCGTTCTGTACATCATCGTCTTCACGCTGACCGATAACATTACCATCGGCATCCAGCACATCAATCATATCACCGTACAGGTGTTTGATTTCATTCTTATTAGTAGAATAAGTGAAGGTGGTATTCCAACGTACATTAGAAGTATTGATATTTACACTTGACAAAGTTAACTCAGCCCCCTGGTTAGCAATTTCTCCCAGGTTAGAAGCGATCTTACCATATCCTGAAATTTCAGGCATAGCACGGTCCATCAACAAGTCATTCGTCTTATTCTTATAAAGTTCTACAGAACCGCTCAGTCTGTTTTTGAACAATCCAAAGTCAACACCGAAGTTGAACCCGGTAGTAGTTTCCCATTTCAAGTCAGGATTTCCCTTCATGTCACCCGGTACATAAGTGGTTACTTTTTCACCATCCACTGTTATCTGTTTGGTCTTCCAGGTCTCTCTCCATAAAGAAGCATCAATATTATCAGAACCAGAAGTACCATACGATACACGAAGTTTCAGATTATCCAACCAATCTCTTGTATTTTCCATGAAAGCTTCATCTGAAATTCTCCATGCTGCAGCTGCTGCCGGGAAATACCCCCACTGATGACTAGGTGCAAATTTAGAAGAACCATCAGCACGGAATGTAGCTGTCAAAAGATACTTACCTTTATAAGAATAATTAGCACGACCAAACCAAGATAAAGTATGATTAGGAGTACCTATCTCACCTTTAAAATAATCTTGTCCCAATGAAGGAGTAGTCATATTAATCATACCAAACGCATCATCCATTGTAAATCCTTCAGGATACCCTACACCATATATTTCAGTGTAATCTGACTTTGAAGCCAAGACTTCATTACCAACCAAGAAAGACAAATTATGATTATCTCCAAGCCCCTGTACTTCATAATTCAAAGTAGTTGCCCAACGCACACCGTAACCATCACTTTTCTTCAATTTAGCAGAACTATTATCTTTTTCTGTCTGTCCTGCATTCCATGTCTTTTCCTGGTTCCAATTACGATTTAACGATAGCTCCGTCTTTGCCGTCAAACCTTTAATAACATTCCAAGTTAAAGCACCTTTTGCACGGATACGGTACATGTTTTTTATATAATCTACAGTATTCAAGTAATACAAAGGATTACTAGTTTCTTCCATATTTGTATCACCTTGACCAAATCCAGCGGTAAAAGAAGCATCCCCCAAAGGATTATCCACAGGACGATAAGTGTAAGCAGAGGTTGCATTACCAAAACCAGAACCATTAATTTCTATTTCACTATAACGTAAATCAAAGTCCGCAGTTAACTTTTTATTAATCTTTTGCGTCAATTTGAAATTCGCATTCCAACGTTGGAAACCAGACTTCACACGGATACCTTCATCATCCATATAGTTAACTGATGAATAAAACTTAGTTTTGTCTGTGCCACCAGATAAAGATACATCATGATTCCAAGAAGACGCAGTCTGCATCAAATCATTTATATAATTATGAGTGGTCATATTTTTATATTCATTCAAATGATTTCCATACTTGGATCCTAATCCAAAATATCTGGCAACTCCATCCCCATAAGAATCCCCCAGACTCTTCATATATGCCCATGTATTATATACATAATCATAAGGATCCATAGTTTCCAATAATTTTGGATTCTCCTTCATCTGATAATACATATTATACTTGACGGAAACCCGGCCATCCTTGCCTCCCTTAGTAGTAACCAATATTACACCGTTAGCACCACGGGCACCATAAATAGCCGTAGAAGCAGCATCCTTTAACACATCAATACTTTCGATATTGTCAGCAGGAATATCATCAATGCCACTAACTTGAACACCATCTACAATGAATAAAGGATCATTAGACTGGGTGATAGAGCCACCACCACGAATACGAATAGACATACCTGCACCCGGACGACCGTCTTGAGAAGTCACACTTACACCAGGCAATTGTCCTTGTAAAGCCTGTGCGACATTGGCAACCGGATTAGCCGCTAATTTTTCTCCAGTAACAGAAGCGACAGAACCAGTCAAATCACGTCTTTTCACCGTGCCATAACCAATAACAACGACTTCATCCAAAGTCTTGTTATCTTCTTCCAATACAATTATCAAATCTTTTCCAGATTTTACCTCTTTGGTAAGATACCCAATATAAGAAACCACCAAAGTAGCATTACTCGGAACATCCGGAATTGAAAACTTACCATCGAAATCCGTGATTGTACCATTGGTTGTTCCTTTTACCAGTACATTCACACCAATCATAGGTTCGCCTGTTTTGTCTTTCACCAAACCTGTTGCGGTTTGAGCAAAAGCAACCAAACAAAGCATACTCAAAAAGAGAGTTGAGACAGCTTTTCTAGCTAATTCTTTTAGATTCATAAGATGTGTTTTTATAGTTATTAAAATGTTTTTTAAGGTTTTGACCTTAGTTTCACTGTTGCAAAATTATGGATATAACATTACCTTGATGTGTAGTTTTTATCTTTTTATGTGGATTTATTAGGTGTTTTTTACGGGTTCCAATTATTCAACACAACAAAAAGAGGAGACCTCCACCAACGTAGAAGTCTCCTCTTCAAGCAATTATAAATTCAATCTAGTCTATTGGGTTCCAATTACTTTGAGTACCAAAAATAGCATCGACCGTCACCGCCTCCGCTTCTTTCTTTGTCAGCTGTTTGCTCCACGCTACCCTTTCTGAAACATTTGCGCCCTCACCGGTATTTTTATATTCCATATAACGGGCTGTTTCTTCATTGGACTGCTTGTCCCAATTGTGCCATCCGGCAGGAACAATATGCTTGCCCAACTCACATTCTATAAATAAGGTATAAGCGTATGGACGCCAAGGACGACCTAAATACACTTTATCCACTCCCGGTTCTGCCGTCAGCTTACAGTGTTTGAAAATATATCCATATTTAGCTTCTTTCGGAGTGGAAGCAGCCGTTACATACGAATTGCGTTTGCTGTGGATCATACAATTTTCAAACAAAGCGGTGGAAGGACCGAAAATAAAGTCTGTAGTACCATCGATATAACAATCCTTAAAATAAAGGCGGGTAAATTTAGCACCGGTATAAATAGTATCCTGATTACCCAAAATACGGCAATTGATAAATTTCAAACGGTCACCTTCCGTATGTAAAGCTACCGCCTGTCCCAACTGAGCCGCATTGTTCTCAATAGTCAAATTTTTAAAAGTGATATCACTGCCCTCTACCTTCACCGTATAAGTGCGGAAAGTACCCATTTTATTTATATTCGCATGATCATCATAAGTAATAATCGTCTTATCACGATCTTCACCTATAATATCTATATTTTCCACCCATGAAGGAACAATCACTTTCTCCTTGTATACTCCGTTCTTCACATAGATCGTAACAGTATAATCCATGAAAGCCCGCGCACTCTCTATAGCCTCCTGCAAAGTACGAAAATTCCCCGTTCCATCACGTGAGACTACAATTGTATCCTGACGTTCCTGAGCCCATGCTGCGCTTACAACAGACAATAGCAACAATAATCCTAAAACTTTCCTCATCGTATCACCTCCTATTATTCACATGCAGTTCCACAACTGTTTTTCTGAAACAAACGTTCCCATTCCAGACTGGCCATAATAAACGGACCTACTGCCTTCGCATCATTAGAACGTATTTTTTCAGTTATATAATAATTATAATCTCCGGTACGATACACTGGCTTGCCTCCCAAACCTGCAACAGCACAACCTTTAGTAATAGAAACCACACCTCTATCATCCACTTCTATAAATTGGGTCAAAAGCCCTTCATATCCCTTTTTAGCCACTTCCATGTACGAAGGACAAATATATCCCTTACGTAACGCTTTCAACAGAGTATATACAAACATGGTAGAACAAGAGGATTCCAGATAATTCCCCTCATCCCCGCTTCTGTCAATCACCTGATACCATACCCCTGTTGCTGGATCTTGAGTACGTTTAATCTGGGCAGCCAGTTTATTCAATATTTCGATAACAGATTCACGTCCGGCTTCGTGTTCCGGTATAAAATCGAGTACATCCACACAAGCCATTGCATACCATCCCATGGCGCGTCCCCAACAGTGTTGCGACCACCCGGTAGTTTTATCCGCCCACTTTTCACGCTTGCTCACATCACATGCATGACGGTATAGATCAGTCTTCGGATCATAATTATGGCGGGCCACTGTGACAAACTGATTGATAATATCAGCATAATCATTCACACGGTTGTTACGGTAAGCATACTCCGCATAAAATGGTTGCCCCATATAAAGCCCATCCAGCCACATCTGATTCTCATAAATCTTCTTGTGCCAGAAACCGCCATCGGCATTACGAGGATGCGTATCCAACTGACTGCGCAACAAATCCAATGCTTTCTTGTATTTCTCGTCCTTAGTCTGCTCATAAATACGGAAAAGCATCTTGCCGGAATTCAAACGGTCAATATTATATTCCTCCAGTTTATAAGTTTCGATAGAGCCATCCTGATGAATCATTGTATCAGCATAAGCCACAGCATACTCAAAAAACTTTTTATCACCGTATGCATCATATACATCCAGCATAGCTTGAAGTTCCAGGCCATGACAGTAATCCCACTTCAAACGGGTCTGAAAATCCAATTGCCAAGATTCGGGACAACGCACCATTTCTGATTCCGCCATACGTACAGACCAAGGCTTATTACCACAAACCTGCTGAGCCATGCCCATCAAAGGAACAGCCGCAAGCAAACCGGACACAATAATTTTACAAATAGAATTCGTTTTCATGAAGACATTTATTTTTAGTATTAGACCTATTTATTTCATGAAACAAAAGTAGTATTTTCCTCGAAAAGCAGTGTGCACTTTTCAACCTACTAAGTGTATTATTTGGTATTCGTGTGCGAAAACGGTTATTTTTGTGCACGATAACGATAAAAATCGTTCAAAAATTGTCTTTTTACTAATTATTATGCCTTTCAGGTTTGATAAGTTGAGAAAAGGTTTTATTTTTGGGGCAGTTTTTAATTTATACTATTGTAGAAAACACAGTCATTTACTATTAATTCACAAGAGAATGGAACAAGTTTTTAGTTATATCATCGGTTTAGGAGCAGCGGTGATGATGCCTATAATTTTTACAATCTTAGGCGTTTGTATCGGAATCAAATTCAGCAAAGCATTAAAAAGCGGTTTGTTGGTAGGTGTTGGTTTCGTTGGTCTATCAGTGGTTACCGCACTTCTGACCAGCAGTCTGGGTCCGGCCTTAAGCAAAGTGGTCGAAATATATGGCCTGCAACTGAAAGTATTCGATATGGGATGGCCTGCTGCTGCAGCCGTAGCTTATAACACTTCCGTAGGGGCATTCATCATTCCGGTATGTCTGGCCGTTAACATCTTAATGTTATTGACTAAAACCACCCGTACGGTTAACATTGATTTATGGAACTATTGGCATTTCGCTTTTATCGGAGCCGTAGTTTATTTTGCAACAGATAGTATTTTGTGGGGATTCTTCGCAGCTGTTATCTGTTATATCATCACATTAATCTTAGCAGATTACACAGCAGACAAATTTCAAGGTTTCTATGATAAAATGGAAGGTATTTCTATTCCGCAGCCCTTCTGTGCAGGTTTCGTACCATTCGCTCTCATTATAAATAAGGTATTGGACAAAATTCCCGGATTTGAAAAGCTGAACATTGATGCGGAAGGTATGAAAAAGAAATTCGGTTTATTAGGCGAACCTCTCTTCTTGGGTATCCTGGTAGGATGTGGCATCGGTGCATTATCTTGCAAGAACGGACAAGAAATAGTAGACAAGATTCCTTATATTCTAGGTTTAGGCATCAAGATGGGAGCGGTAATGGAGTTGATTCCCCGTATTACCAGCCTGTTCATCGAAGGGTTGAAACCCATTTCGGACGCTACCCGCGAACTGATCGCCAAGAAGTTTAAGGGTGCTGTAGGCTTAAATATCGGTATGAGTCCTGCCTTGGTGATCGGACATCCGGCCACGTTGGTTGTATCATTACTATTAATCCCTGTTACTATCTTATTGGCAGTGGTGCTTCCGGGCAATGAATTCTTGCCATTGGCTTCATTAGCTGGCATGTTCTATGTATTCCCATTGATATTACCTATCACAAAAGGAAATGTAGTAAAGACTTTCATCATTGGTTTTGTTGTGCTGGCCATCGGTCTGTATTTTGTAACAGATCTGGCACCTTATTTCACCAAAGCAGCACATGATGTATACGCCAAGACACAAGATGCTGCCGTAAACATCCCGTCTGGTTTTGAAGGTGGTGCGCTGGATTTTGCTTCAAGTCCTTTCTCATGGGCTATTTTCCATTTGACTTATTCATTCAAATGGATTAGTTCCGGAATTTTAGTACTGATTACACTTTTCTTAATGGTGCTGAACCGTCGTTCCATCATTAAATACCAGAAAACAATGAAAAATTAAGATTCAAAGATAATGATTATGAAAAAATTAGCGATTGCAATGATGCTGAGTGTTTCTGCCTTGGCAGCTTCAGCTCAAGTAAATTACAAAGTACAGACCGCTTGCCATCCGCAAGATGTGAAACACTATGATACAGAACGTCTGCGTAGTTCATTTATGATGGAAAAGGTGATGGCGCCGGATGAAATCAATGTTACATACACCCTTTACGACCGTCTTATTTACGGAGGAGCTATGCCGGTAAACAAAATTTTGAAGCTGGAAACTTTCCGTGAACTGGGTCCGGAAATCACTTACTTCCTTGAACGGCGTGAACTAGGAGTCATCAATGTAGGCGGTGATGGCGTAGTTACTGTAGACGGTAAAGAATATCCTATGAAATACAAGGAAGCCCTCTATGTAGGTTGCGGGAATAAAGAAGTTACTTTTAAAAGTAATGACGCTGCCAAACCGGCTAAATTCTATATCAATTCGGCACCGGCTTACAAGCCATACGTTACTCAATTGATCACTACCGACGCCAAGCTTCAAAAAGCAAATCCTAAACAGTATGCTTTAGCTATCTCAGATCATTATGGAAAAATGGAAGATAGCAACGACCGTATTGTAAACCAGTTAATTGTAAAAGATGTATTGGAAAGAGTGAAAAACGGTGGTACAAACCAATTACAGATGGGACTTACTGAACTGGCTCCGGGTTCTGTATGGAACACCATGCCGGCCCATACACATACCCGTCGTATGGAAGCCTACTTCTATTTCAACCTGCCTGAAGGAAATGCCATTTGCCACCTGATGGGCGAACCGCAAGAAGAGCGTCTGGTATGGTTACACAATGAACAAGCTATCACTTCTCCCGAATGGTCTATCCATGCCGCTGCAGGTACCAGCAACTATACCTTTATTTGGGGTATGGGAGGTGAAAACCTGAAATACAGTGACAAGGATGAAATAAAATACACAGATATGAGATAAGTAGAATGGTACACACCATTACTCATTAACTCTTGTCATTCTGAATGTTGCAAGAAATCAACTCGTTTTCAGTTTTTTTTGCGACATTCAGAATGATTTTTTTTAGAAATCTTACCATTGTACCGATTTATACAGGCTTTCCACCAATTTTTGCATAGAGAATAGGTACAGAATGGTTATTTTTGCGTCTAATAAGAAAAACATAATTAAATCTATTATCATGAGTACATTTCAAAAAGTAGGTGAGAAGATGACAAACTTCAGATGGATAATCTGTGGTCTGCTATTCTTTGCCACTACAGTCAATTACCTCGACCGTCAGGTGCTTTCACTAACCTGGAAAGACTTCATTGCTCCGGAATTTCACTGGACGGATTCGAATTACGGAGATATCACAGCTATTTTCTCTATAGTGTATGCCATTGCCAACCTGTTCGCCGGTCGTTTCATTGACTGGATGGGAACTAAAAAAGGTTATCTCTGGGCTATCTTTGTCTGGTCCTTAGGAGCTTGTCTTCATGCATTGTGCGGTTGGGCAACCGAAGAAACATTAGGTATTCATAACGCAGAAGAGATGCTTTCTGCAACAGGAGCCGTCGCTTCAACTATCGCCATTACCAGCGTTTATTACTTTATCGCTGCCCGAATCGTATTAGGTGTAGGTGAGGCAGGAAACTTCCCAGCAGCTATTAAGGTAACAGCCGAATATTTTCCGAAAAAGGACCGTGCATATTCCACTTCCATCTTTAATGCAGGTTCTACAGTAGGTGCTTTAGCCGCTCCGATCACTATCCCTCCTTTGGCACGTTATTTCCAAAGTATTGGTGTGGGCAACGGATGGGAAATGGCTTTCATCGTTATCGGTGGTTTAGGATTCATTTGGATGGGACTTTGGATGTTCCTCTATAAGAAACCCAATGTCAACCCTCGCGTGAATGCTGCCGAACTGGAATATATTGAACAAGACAACAACAATCCTGAAGAATCAGCAGAACAACAAGCTGCTGCCAACGACTTCGACAACAAGAAGATTTCATTCTTGCAATGTTTCAAATTTCCCCAAACATGGGCTGTATTTGTCGGTAAGTTCATGACTGATGGCGTATGGTGGTTCTTCCTGTTCTGGACTCCAGCATATATTTCGGATGTATACGGTTTCGCTTCAGATACGGGTACCGCACAAATGTTGATTTTCGTATTATATGCTATTACCATGTTATCTATTTATGGTGGTAAGTTACCTACTATTATCATTAATAAAACAGGTAAGAATCCATATGCAGCCCGTATGCAGGCTATGCTTATCTTTGCCTTGTTCCCACTGCTGGCATTGTTTGCCCAACCTTTAGGCAATTATTCATATTGGTATCCTATCATTATTATCGGTATTGCAGGTGCTGCACACCAATCATGGTCTGCCAATATTTATTCTGTAGTAGGTGATATGTTCCCCAAAAGCACCATCGCTACTATCGTAGGTATTGGTGGTATGGCAGGTGGTATAGGTTCATTCTGTATTAATATGGGATCTGGCAGACTGTTTGACTATGCAGCAGAAACGAATATGACTTTTATGGGATTCGAAGGAAAACCTGCCGGCTACTTCATCATATTCTGTGTATGTGCCGTAGCTTATTTGGTTGGTTGGATTATCATGAAAGCATTGGTCCCCAAATACAAACCGGTTGATGCCTAATTAAAGAATTCACCACAGACTACACACCTAAGTAGCCTGTGGTATTTTTTTCCCTAATAAATAGTTTTCAGAAGATATTGATAGATAGAATTATGACTTAATATTTCAGGGACTCCTGTGATAAAAAGCTGCTTGCGTGCACGCGTTAAAGCGACATTCAGCTTACGGTCAATCTGTACACCGTCCTCTTCTGTCAGGTTGGGCAGAAACCTTAATTGATAGAGGTGATTCACACAAAAAGAATAAATAATGACATCACGTTCGCTGCCCTGATACCGTTCCACAGTGTCAATGGAAATCCTACTCAAAGCAGGAATAGCCAATGCCTGAAGCTCTTTACGTATCAAAGCAATCTGACTTCGATAAGGAGTAATGACCCCTAACGTTCGATTCGGATCAAATTCCTCTTCATGAGCCAGATACACCTCTTTGGCTAAACCGGCGACAATCTGTGCCTCATATCTGTTTGTTTTTCCGGAAACGCTCTCCAAATCTTGCTTCGAAGGGATAAAACGTACCGGAGCCTCTATGTGCTCCAACTGATGAGGTAATCCCAAAGCCTCCAATTTTCCGGCATAAAATGCTTTATTGGGAAAAAAAGCCACTCCCGGATGCATACGCCCCTGACGGCAAAGCATATCTATCGCTTTAGGAGATTCTTCTTTTAAATGAAAACGATAAAGCCGCTCAAACAGAGAATCTTTTAAATTAAAAAGTCCGGCTTCCCTAAGTCCCTCATCATGCACTTCAGAATGTCCGCTATTCTGCAAAATAACGGCAGGCAACTGTTTATGATCACCTATCAGGATAAATTTACCCACTGCATTTCTTTCATCGGCAAACTTGGCACACAGAATACCCAACAATTGGGGTTCTAATATTTGGGTGGCTTCATCCACTATGGCTACATCAAAACGTTTTAATTTAAAAAGTTCAGCTTTAGCCGCAATAGAGGCCACGGTTCCAACATATACTCTGCAATCTGCCATACGGATATTCACCTCTCTCCTACTGTTACATTCCGCCAATATATTCTCCAACAGATGTCCTCTAAAACGTACATCACAGGAAAGCTCACTTCCCACCCGTATATAATCTATACAGGGGGTGATAGAGGACAGTGACTGACAAATTTCATCAACAGCCCGGTTGGTATAAGCCAGTAACAATATCTGCATAGATGATGCTGCATAGAAATGTTCCACCATTCTACGCAACGCCCTCGAAGTCTTTCCTGTTCCGGGAGGTCCCACCAGAAGAAAATAATCACGGGCCGACTCAGCTTTCAACGCCACCCTCTCAAAATCATCACCGGTCAGCGCTATAGCTTCATCAAAAGACGAATCAAAGCGGGGAGGCCGTTGTCCCAGCAATAATTCCCGTCTTTCCGTATTCGCATCCAGAAAAGCGGAGAGTCCCAAATACATACTGCGAAATGTAGTATCCATCGTATCATGTTCTACAGCATAACGACTGTCCGGAGAAAAAACGGAAGCATTACGTTGGGTAGCACGTAAACGAATACGCAATTCTGTATCTGTAATCTGCTCAATATTACCCTTAAAAACCATTTTATTGGTCGCATTATCCAAGTCATTATTACGCTCATACAACACAACCACATCTCCTGTACGGAAATTGGGAAGAAACATTTCATCATATTGCGGAATAGACAAAAGTATATAAGCCTTATGAGCCTGTGATGCCCTATTTTCCATTATCTGCAAATCATATAATATCTCTCCCGCCTCACGTTTCTCATCCAGTGTACTCAGCCAAAGAGCTGAAGCCCCTGCACGTCCTTCATAATCCACATCTCCCGATTTGGAGGTATAAAGTTCTTTTGTAATGAAATTATAAAGCGTATAAAAATAGGCCTGCTCCAAAGGTTCCAACGCCGACAGCTTCTCCCGGAAACGCGAGATAGAGGGCTTCAAATACTGTTCCCAGAATCTGCCGCTCAGTTTTCTTTCATTCACCACCTCCGGATTGATTTGTGCCAACAAGTTGCGTGTAAAATCAGGATGATTATGGAATTGTACCCCATACTCGGCAGCAACAATACGGTTACGCAAATTGATAACCCGCCTTACCTGAGCCCACGATGCTCTGGCCGGATACAATAAAGGATAACGGGTATAAAGCAAATAGGGATGCATACGCCGCCGGTCCTGTCCCATGCTATATTCCAACACTGCCATATATAGCAGCATCTGAACCTTATTATTTTCCTTGGGTTCCACTTTTCCCTGCATGGAGAATTCATCCGCTTTGCCCGATTTCATTTCTATAAAGCTGCTCATATCCCGCTGCATATAGTCCAGACGTCCCTGAATGCCCAACGCCTCGCAAATATAGGACGGTTCCAGCACAGCCTCCTTTTTATCCAGATTATACCCTGGCTCCAAAAAAGTGTGTTGTACAACGTCCCGTATATGCTCAAAATGCATCCGGCAATCCTTGGCAAACTCTTTCTCTTTGGACGGATCACGAAGTTCGGCACAAGCAGCCAGTTCAATGGGATACTGCCGGAATGCCTTCTTCATACAGTCTATATAGTCCGGCTCCTCCTCACCTGCATGTATCCATTCATCCAGGAACAGATTGGCTATATTTCCCAACAGCAAAGGGCGGGCATTATCAATCGGCACCAGCCGGCTCAAAAAATAGTTTGCCGGATGGCTGCCATAATCCTTGTAACATTCCGCCAGTGAGCTGATATCTATCAAATAATCCGGTTCCAATACGATAAAAGAAGGGGTATAAATTCCATCCCTATCTACAGAAACATCCAGCAGATTAAGCTGGGCATATCGCCAAAGTTCCTTTATGGTTTCTTCAAATTCATGATTTATACCGGGTTTATTATAAACAACCCATATAAGTTCATCAGCTATTACATCTACAGGATGTACATACAAATAGGTATCATCGGCATAATCAAAGCATACACGGATGCGGCGGATGTATTCCATCTTTTCTTTTTTCCCTGAAGATGCTATTTCCTGCTTGGGAAGAACTGAGAACAACTTCAATGGAATATCCTGTGCAAACATCTTCCTATATGCGTATGCCACTGCACGCAAATCACGCAGGAACTCTTCTTTTACAGGAGACTTACGATGGTTCAAAATATCATTGGAAGTCAGGCGAAAGGTATGTAACTGATTCTGTTCTTTCAGATCCAGCCCATATTGAGTGGCTACATAATTAATACGGGCGGCCAAATCAGTGGTCTGCAAACTATTCCCTTGTATCTTTTCACGCACCACACGCTCCAATGATTCACGCAATTGCCTGTAACGGCGTTCCAATGGCTGGTTTTCATCTATATAAAGCCTGTATAACTCTTCGTAATACTCTTCTATCTCTTCATTCATGCCGTAAAGATACACAAATTATTATTTATAGAATACCGGCATAATAATAGGATGGGTTTCCCATTTACGGGTCATCGGATTAAATTCCCTCTCTGCTCCCGCTTCAATTCCGAAACTATCCGATATTTTAAATTCCAAAGTGCCTCCGTATGAATTCTGGTTCATAAAAAGCTGTGAAGCGGGAGTCATACCATATCCGTTATACACCGAGTATGTGCCGAACATATTGATCTTCATTCTGTCATTAATGCGAAAAGACAACTTTCCCTTAGCACCTAAATCATTAAAGCGGACTCCATATACATTGTATTTAGCAGCATATACTCCTCCCGTCACGGTTATAAAATCATTGAGACGCTGTGTGTACATCACTCCGGCATTACGTGCCTCACCTATAGAAGGCAACCCTTGAAAGGAATGATAACCACTCAGAATCCCTGTACTATTAATCTGATAAGCACGTCCATCTATATAATCATGTCCGAAAGGATTTCCGGAAAAAGTATAAGGGGATATCTTAGGCATTTCTTCACGGGAAGTAAAATCAAATTTTGGCATCCGCAATGTATCAGATAAAACGGGAGGTGTCAACGTAGGAGGTTCGTTTATAAAATCCATACTTTTATCAGCCTCATTCATCTCATTGATAAACTCATTGATTTTATCTTGCCGGATGATGAGCGTATCCTTGTCATTTTCAACCTGAGCTATGCCATGCAAGGAAAGAATACAAAAGAATAAGAACAAGCCAATGCGTTTCATTTGTAAATGTGTTTTTTCAAAATTACAATTTCCGCATTGACTTTTCCCGTTTCATTAAGACTTAATAAGACTTTTTGGCTGTATTCCTTAAAAATGCTATTGATTTACCATAGGAAGTTCCAGCCATTCGGTAGAAATATAATTCTTGCTTGAATCTATAGCAATTAATACCTGGTCATTATCCCGATTATAACTGCCGTCATAGGTAAAGGGAGTAATTTTACTATCAAATTCTCCTATAAAAGAAAGTTTTCCATCTTTAGGACTATACCACCATACTTTCTTTTTTGCGCCACTGATTTTAGTCAAGTCAACAGACATCGGATTTCCGGAGTAATTGTATACTAACAAATAATCCTTTCCGCGAGTCGCAATGGCTCTGTCATAACGATTCCCATTCGTACCGGCAATTACACTTTGATCCGGTACACGTTCAAAATAAGGGAAAGTTAACATCAGATTCTTCAGATATTTCATCTGATTGAAGCCGGGATCCTGCATTGCTTTATACCAAGGTTTCTCTATTCCATCAGCTCCATACCCACCAGGTGTACCCGGTTTCAAGAACTGCATGATATTATTATGTCCGTATGTATGTCCGCAAGAGCCCGCAAAAACAGACCAATATCCATAGCGTCTCACATCACAGTCACGCCAGCGTGGCTGGGCAGGATCATGCAATCCCTGAGGAATACCTTCATAACTGGGTTCTGCATCCAGAACAGGCTTCAGTGGAGTCATGGACAAAGCCTCTTCTACATAACGCCAATTGTCTTCCTCCAATCCCGTAACAGAAGTATCACCATCTCCTTTTTTCTGGCCATAACGCCTGTGTCCACTTTGGAACATATTCATATCCATCCACTCCTTATTATTCAGATGGGTAGCACTGGATGTACGACCAAACGGATGAAAGGTCATTATATGATTCTCGTCCACAGCAAGAATACTATTCGCCAACGCCTCCCAAATCTCAGTATTTCGGTCAGCATAAGTATCTCCACCGATTACCCAAATAATATTAGGGGCATCTTTATATCGTTCACCTAAAAATCTACCATACGCTTTGGCCTCTTCAACATTCATCTTTCCGGAGCGCACAAGCCCTCCCCAGATACATACCATCGCTATGTAAATGCCGTTCTGCTCAGCTTTCTGAATAATATAATCCATGTGGTCCCAATACCCGTAAACTCCTTTTCTGTCTATATTCTTAAAATTGAAACCATCTATCATGGAATACTGGCCATAGAAATTCATGGCAGGAACTCCATTTATAGTCTGTACCTGCACCACATTGAAACCTGCCTGACGACAATGTTCCAGATAATAAGCAGCCTCATCTCTATTCAGTTTCTCGGGTAACAGCCATCCTGTATCCCCCAACCAGAAAAAAGGAGTTCCGTCCGCATTCATCAGATAGCGGTTCTCTTTACTTACTTTCAGTTGTCCATGACTCCAAGGCTTATAAACCGACGATTTGCTCTGTGCTGCTGCCGAAAGCAGCCATCCTTCCACCATCAGAAGAAGGAATAATAATACTAGATTCTTGTTTTTCATTTGTGCATTCATCTTATAAATTTCAAAAGCCCAAAGTAACTTATTCAAGCAGACAATTCTGGGTAATAACTAGTCTTTTTGAGGGAATCTTTTAGCTTCCTCCGCTTTCAGGTTGAGCAAAACTGATTCGGGAACTTTTATGATAGTACCATGCTTATGTCCTTGCGGAATAGAAATCTGATCGTCAATGGGAGTAAAGTTCTTGAAGTCTTTTGTAGACACGGCTCCAAACCGTCCTTCCCGATAAACATCAAAATAAATCAACCATTCATCACCTACTTTCACGGCACACGGACCTTCAGAGTAAGTCGGTGCAAATTTTACTGACGGATCAGCATAAGGTCCTTCTGCCGATGGCCCGGATACACAGAACAAATCACTGTAACCAGGCTTGCGATTGTCTTTTATAATTAATACATAGTCGTTTTTATCACGCTTTACTATAAATCCGTCAATAGAATTAAATCCCGGATCATAAAACGCCTTTGCAGGAGTAAACGTTTGGAAATCCTTGGTCGTGGTATAATAGGCACGGTGACTTTTATTAGCTCCCAAACTATCGGCTGCCGTATATCTTTCTACAGGAATGGCAGAAGACCAGGCAACGATGAACTGTTCCTTTTCATCATCATAGAAAACTTCCGGTGCCCACACATTGTTAGTCAAAGAGTCTTTCATCACTTTGATTTCGCGTTGTTCACTCCAATGAATCAAGTCTTTAGAACTGGCATAACCAAATCCCTGTTCTCCATTCCAACTGATTGTCCACACTAAATGGAAAGTTCCATCCGGGCCTTGGGTCATGGACGGATCACGCATCATCGAATTGGGAGCATATTTCTGTTCTTCGGTCTGTTTAGTGAAATAATTATAATAAGGAGTCTTATTTCCTATTTCCGGTTTCAACCATGAACCTGCGATACTATCCCAATGATAGCCGTCATAGCTGTAAAGATAATGTAACCCGTCCAATGCCGGCTCACGATGAGAAGTGAAGATATAGACTTCCTTTTCGGGTTTTGTACAAGCTGTAAAAGCCAATAAGGCAAAAACGAAGGAAAAAAACAATTTCATAGCATGCTGTTTTATGATGATTCAATATTTTAAAATAAGACGGAAAAAAGAACTAACTGTACTCTATCCCTCAAAAAAATCACAATAAGACATACTGAATCAAGAAAAAAGGAACTATATTGATTTTTTGTAATTTTTAGGCGTACAGTCAAAATGAGCCTTAAAACATTTACTGAAATAAAAAGGATCTTCAAATCCCACCTTATAAGAAACCTCGGAAACCGTAAATTCACCCTGCCTTAGTAAAACAGCAGCCTTATTCAATCGTTTCATCTTTATCAATTCATTCGGCGAAAAACCTGTTATACCTTTTACCTTCTTAAAAAAAATAGTTCGGCGGATACCCGATAATTCAATAAACCTATCGATGGTAAACGTACTATCTTCATAATTATCATCCAAAATTTTCTCTATTTTATCAAAAAACTCTTTATCAGTTGTATTAGTCACTCTTTCGTCAATAGTAAACTCTTTGGAGAAAAGTTTTTTCAACAACTCCCGCTGTTCCACCAACTTCATCACACGTTTTTGGACGTATTTCAAACTGAAAGGCTTTGTGATATATGCATCCGCTCCACTATCTATACCTTCCAACTCATGCTCAAGAGAAGAGTGTGCTGTAAGCAAAATAATAGGAATATGACAAGTTTGAAAATCCTTCTTCAACTGACGCGTCACTTCAAACCCGTTCATTTCTGGCATCATAACATCACAAATTATAATATCCGGATTTGTATCAATTGCCTTTTGAAGACCTTCCTTACCATCAGCAGCAGTATCTACAATCATACTGCCGCTGAAACCATCCATTAAAAAATCACGTATATCATCATTATCGTCTATTACCAAAAGCCTATATTCTGCCAAAATATTGCTTTCTACAGAAGGAAAGACTTTCTCTTGTTCTACCTGTACAGATTTTACAACCGGACTATCCTCTATGATATCCATATGTGGACGTACAGTAACAAAATTCTCCCCTACATAAGTTTCTTTTGAAGTAGATAATTCCACCTTGAAAATAGCCCCCCCACTGGGGTTATCTTCAAAATAAATTTTCCCTTTATGAACATCCACAAATTCTTTCACTAAAGAAAGCCCGACTCCGGTACCAGATTTAGAAAAGTGAATCTGACTGAATCTGCTGAACAATAAATGTTGTTTCTCCTTAGGTATTCCAATTCCACTGTCTTTTACCGACAGGATACATTTCCGTCTTTTTTCATCTTCCGCCAAGGACAAAATTATACAACCTCCTTTAGGTGTGAACTTAAACGCATTGGAAAGCAAATTATACAAAACTTTATCAATCTTCTTTCTATCAATAAACAAAATAAGTGACTCCATCGAACAATCAAACTGATAATTTATGTTTTTCTGTACAGCTATCTCTTGAAAGCCACCATAAATATCCTGCGTAAAACTTACCATATCTATTTCTTCAAGATCTAGCTTCAATACATCATTTTGAAGTTTTCTAAACTCTAACAACTGATCTATCAGTCGTCTGAGATTCATAGAATTCCGATTCAACACGCTTAATTGCTTATAAGCAGGGACAGGAAGGTCCCCCAGTTCATTCAATCTCTCCACCGCACCCTGAATCAAAGTAAGCGGTGTACGAAACTCATGCGAAATATTTGTAAAAAAACGCAGTTTGTGATTCGTCAATTGCTTCTCAATCTCTACAGCATTATTTAATCGGTTGAATTTTGCAATCAACCGATAAAAGACAAACAATATGAAAATAAACAGCGATACATACACTGTATAAGCCATATTGGACTTCCAAAATGGTGGAGTGATTGTAATTTTCAAAGAAGTCACTTCATCATTCCAGATCCCATAGGAATTGGCTCCCTTTACTTTAAAAGTATATTTTCCAGGTGGCAGATTTTTATATGTAACCGTATTCAAGGAAGCAGGAATACTCCATGACTTATCATAGTTTTCTAAAATATAAGTGTATTGATTCTGTTCGGGATTCTGCAAGTCCAATGTCGCAAATTCTACTGTGAATACATTTTGCTCATAAGTAAGTTGAATTTCTTCAGTATAGGTAATAGATTTCTTTTCTACGGAAGACTCGACTTCATTCCAATCTACTCCGTCAATCTGCAAGCTAGTAACCAGTACTGGAAAAGGGTTCGTATTCGGTTCAAATTTTTCAGGATCAAATATCATCAGCCCATCCAAAGTTCCCCATAACATAATACCATTCTTACATTTAAAACGTGCCCCCTCATTAAAGATATTCGCATAAGCTTTCTGGGCAAACTGATAGCTAATTACCGAATAATCATTCTTACAAAAACGCGACAAACCATTCTCACTGCTTAGCCAAAGATAATCCCCATGTTCCAAAATACCCAAGACATAATTATCCGGCATTCCTTCGCCAATTGTAAAAGAGAGAAACTGATCAGAAGTCCCTTCACGCGCTTCTATATACTTGTCCAGTCCACCTCCGGCAGTTCCAATCCAAATATCTCCATTCGTATCCTGATAAATAGTCTTGATATCATTGCTGCTTAACGAATAAGGTGAAGTTAAATCCATATTATAAAAGACATAAGCATCTGGATTCCGTATCAGTTCTCCCGGATTAAACCTAACAAGTCCGTCAGAAGTTCCACCCCAAATACGCTCTTTATTATCTTGATAAAGATATCGAATCATACTCTTATTTCCTTTACCTGTGATAAAATTTTTAAAAGTAATACCTTCTTTTGTTTCTTGTGCCAATCCTATCCCCCCGTTCTCAAAGGAGGCAACCCAAATTCTATTCTTATTATCCTTCAAAATATGAAAGACAGCATCACTGCACAACGACTCTGGCTTATTTTTTTTATGTGTCAGATGAGCCAATTCGTTATAATTCTCAATATCAAATAAATAAATACCATACCCCTTGGTACCTACCCACATACGCCTTTGATTATCTTCCACCAGTGCATAAGGGTTTATAACCCAATCAATATGTTTTTTCAAGTTCATAGCAGAATCATAGACATACAGTTCCCCATTTTTCAAACCGACCCAGATATTTTCCTTTGAATCCTCATAAATGGAACGTACATTATTCGTCTTGCCGATAATAGTCCCTGCCTCCGGATGTACCACATGTACATATTCAGGACTTTTCACCACCCGTATAATTCCGGCATACTCACTTCCAATCCATATATTTCCCAAGCGGTCTTCAGTTATAGACAATAGATAGTTGGAAGCAAGACTGCTAGGATCCGGCTGGTTAGTGTAATTCACCAACGTCTCATCGACCGGATTATAACAAAATAAGCCAAACCCGTAGGTCACTATCCAGTAAAGCCCGTCAGAACCGGCTAGAACAGCATCTATGGATAACGCGGTCTGCCCTGTACCCATCATCGCAAGATCCTTATTCAAGTCTATATTTATCCTTCGGATTCTGGAATCCTCTCCATTGCAATACCATAATCTACCCGATTTAGAATAAAACCATACACCTTTCTTCTTATCATAAATAATCTCCACGTCCGAAGTGAGATGTTCTTTTTCACAATTTAGTCCAGACTGATGAAAAGTGCCATATGAGATATCATATATCCATACACCTTTGGAGTCAAAGAAAACAAGCAGTTCGTGAGATGACAGACGGAACAAATGAGTCATGGCATCATTAAAAGCCGGAGTTACCTCCTCAAAAATACCACGCTTCATATCATAGATCAACAATTCAGATTCCATTGTGGAGAAATAAATCATTCCCTCTACCTCTATTGCATGAGTGAAATAATATTCATAGGTATAAAACTCTTTAACCTCTCCTTGCTCAGAAATACTTTTCAACCCATTCTTTCCACCTATCCATATTTTCCCTGAACTATCTTCTAGCAAAAAATTACAGGCATCCTCTGCCTGTAAATAACTCTGCTGATCAAAATTTCCATCTTCTTTTTTGTGCAAACGAATTGTCCCAGTTCCTTTTCCCCACAACCATACATCACCACCGGAGGATTCATAGAAATTTTCATGAGCAAGCAATTTGCCATTCTTATCTCTTATGTGAACAAACTGATCACTAATCGGATTATAACAACTGTATTCCTGCTGATAGGTCTGTACCCAAAGGTTACCATCACGCGTGGCATATAGATTTCTAATTCTATGGTCATGCAATATATGCTGATCACCGGTTCGCAATTGATAAGATCGGATATTATAACCGTCATATCTGTTAAGTCCATCAAGAGTCCCCGCCCAAATAAAACCATTCTTATCTTCGGCAATAGCCCGTACTGTGTTTTGTGACAATCCGTTCTTCGAACTTATTTGAGAAAAGTTAATATCGCGTGCATGAAGAACAGACAGGCACAAACTAAGCAAAAGCAATGATATAGCCTTTTTCATACAATATGTTTTTATAGTATTAGAATACAAAGGTAATATAAACAGGAAAATAATACAATATTATCCCTCGAAGCTTTGTGTTCCCTGCAACACATTTTCGCCACAATAATCTATTTTACAACAGGTTATAAAAACATGGAATTGCGTTCACGTACGTAATTACTGTTTTTTGGACTCGTTTGCATTTTTTACGACAATGCTTCGGTTTACTTTTGTGAAAAATCACTTTTGTGTAACATAAATCTCTAATCGTTATGAAAGACAAAACATTAAGTTCTAATTATTCATTTAAAGGAACGATTTGGCTGTTCATGCTGGTCTTATCCTCCTTTATGTATGTAGCGAATGCTCAACAAAGAAATGTACAGGGCATGGTTACCGATCCAAATGGTGAACCTATTATCGGTGCCAGTGTTGTTGTAAAAGGTACAACCAATGGTACTATAACAGATTTTGATGGAAAGTTCACCCTCTCTAATGTTCCCGAAAAAGGGATTATCACTATAACTTATATAGGATATAAAGGACAAGACATTCCAGTAGCTGGAAAAAGTACATTGAAAGTAACTTTGGCAGAAGATACAGAAACGCTGGATGAAGTAGTGGTAGTAGGCTATGGCACACAGAAAAAAAGCGATGTAACAGGGTCAATGGTCAGCGTAGGAGCCAAAGAACTGAAATCCCGCCCAACAGCCAATGTATTTGAAGCCATGCAAGGTAAAGCCGCTGGTGTGGATATACGCACCAGTGACCGTCCGGGAGAAGTTGGAGATATATTTATCCGTGGTTCCCGCTCTCTGTCTGCTTCCAGTCAGCCTCTCTATGTTGTAGACGGTGTACCTCTAAATGGTACCGTAGGAAAAACTCATGAAGAGAATTTAGACAACGTAAGCCCCCGTGGTGGTACACTGGAAAGTTTGAATCCTTCTGATATTGAATCCGTCGAAGTGCTGAAAGATGCTTCTGCTACAGCTATCTATGGTTCACGTGGTGCCAATGGTGTCATTTTAATTACCACCAAAAGAGGCAAGGAAGGTAAATTTACTTTCAGTTATGCAGGCTCTGTTTCCACAGATAACATCAAAGACCGTACTACTTGGATGAGCGCCGGTGATTATCTGACTTGGCGTCGTTGGGCCTATTATTATTCCGATCCAAACAAATATCCGCGTGGCGATGAACCGACCATTGAAAATGACAAACAAATATTCAACGCAGCCAGTGATCCATATGCCTGGGCAAATATTGAACGTGGATGGTCTGGCAATACTTGGGACGGTTCAAAAGTACAAACCACAGACTGGGCCGATTATGTAACTCAAACAGGTATTACCACCGAACATACTATCAGTGGCTCAGGCGGTAGCGAAAAAAATCATTCGTATGTATCTTTTGGTTGGTTGAAAAACGAAGGAACAATCAAAGGTCAAGATTATACCCGTTACACCGCTAAAATAAATAATGACATGAAACTGACAGAATGGCTAACCTTGGCTGCCAGCATAAATGCCACTTACAGCGTACAAAATTATGGTATGTCGAATGACGGTGGTACTACCAGTGGACCGAGAAGTGCATATGCAGCCGCCATGCGTAACCTACCTTATGCCGTAGCTTATGACGATGAAGGAAAACGAATTGAATATCCAGGTGCTGACTCAAAAATTAAAACTGTAATAGATGAATGGAATTATTCAACCGATGAACGTAAAGTATTCCGTGCATTAGGAAGCTTCTATGCACAGTTAAATTTCGGCAAAATATGGAAACCTTTGGAAGGTCTTTCTTATAAACTTAATTTTGGTCCGGATTTCCGTTACTATCGCCGTGGAATGTTCAATTCTGCAGAAAGTACAAACCGTGAAGGTTTAAACTATGCTTCACTGACCAAAAGCACAGACTTCTCATGGACACTGGATAATCTTATATACTACAACCGTACCATTGGCAAACATGACTTCGGCTTTACCTTCTTACAAACTGCTACAAAATATGAATATGAAGCCAATAATATGAGTGGTGAAGGTATTCCTTTGGAAAGTTCCTTATGGAATGCTTTCAAATCACTAAGTTCATTAAAAAGTTGGGAATCCTCACTGACTGAAAAGCAATTGCTTTCCTACATGGCTCGTATGAATTACACCTATAAAGGGCGCTATATGCTAACAGCTTCTGTCCGTCGTGACGGTGCTTCTCAATTAGCAGATGGTCATAAATGGGCTACTTTCCCTTCTGTAGCTCTTGGATGGCGCATAGATCAAGAAGAATTTCTGAAAGAAATTTCTTGGATCAGCCAATTGAAACTTCGTCTGGGTTATGGTGTTACAGGTAATTCAGCTATTACTCCTTATCAAACCAAAGGAGGCATCTCTAGTTTATATTATCCTTTTGGCCCAAATCCTACACAAGGTTATATAGCATACGAAAACGAAGCAGGTATTACCAACACATTAGCTAACCAAAATTTAGGTTGGGAAAAAACGGCCCAATGGAACATTGGTGTGGATTTTAATTTCTTTAACGGCCGCATTAATGGTATCGTAGATGTTTATACGTCTAAAACCACTGACTTGTTAATGGCTCAAAGTATTCCTACCCTGACAGGTTATGCCCGCACTTATGCTAACGTGGGCAAAACCAAAAACTTTGGTTACGATCTGACGTTTAATTTTGTTCCTGTCCGCACCAAAGATTTTGAATGGAATATCGGAGTAAATGCCGCTTACTCCCGCAATGAAATCGTTTCACTAGCTAATGGCAAAGAAGATGATCCGGCTAATGGCTGGTTTATCGGTGAAAGTACCAACAGTATCTATACATATGAATCCGCAGGTCTATGGAAAGAAGAAGATCGTGCAGATATGGAAAAATTCAATGCCAATGGACATGACTTCCAAATTGGTATGGCACGCCCTGTAGACCAAAATGGCGATTACAAAATCGACGCCAACAATGACCGTACTATTGTAGGCCATTACGATCCTCGATGGACACTTGGATTAAATACGAACTTCACTTATAAAGGATGGGATTTAGGCATACAGCTCTACGGGCGTATGGGATTCAAATATTATGATTCCTCCGTATGGGTAGGCGGACGCTATAATGTTCGTGACTATGACTATTATAACGAAAACAACAAAAATGCAGCTCATCCTAAACCTATTTACGATGAAGGCGGAAAAGATGCGTACTACAACGAAACTTATTTAAAAAACGGTTCTTATCTAAAGATTCGTAACATTTCGTTAGGTTATACTTTCCCGAACAGACTGTTAACCCATACAGGTCTTAGCGCTTTACGCATGTATGCTCAGATTAAGAATCCGGGGTATATTTTCAGCGGCTGCAAGACATTAGATCTGGACACATATAGTAATACCTACAACAGCGGCTTTACTTTTGGCTTAAACTTGAGTTTCTAAATCAAACTAATAAAAAAATTATTATGAAATTAAATAAACACATATTAGCAAGT
>OMBM01000400.1_pt1 | contig 25623 bp, 18 predicted proteins | sample 1644861 | NCBI WGS metagenome assembly OMBM01 (sample SAMEA103958165, study PRJEB25191) | human gut metagenome | biome: human-associated habitat [ENVO:00009003]; feature: intestine environment [ENVO:2100002]; material: feces | place: Germany | collected 2013/2015 | reverse complement strand
TTCTCCTCATCGGGATTATGGAAGCAGATGATGTCCGTCATTCTTCGCCGACTTTCCGCACCGCAAGCTCCAGATCGAGATCATGAAGCCCGAAATAGGCTTTCTTCAGGAAGTCCAGCGGCACCTTGGCGATCACTTCAGCACTGGGAATGGCGTAGAACCATTGGTAGTAGGCGTAGAATTCGCCAATCCAATCAGGCATGAACCCTTCGAGCGCCCTGCCGTCCTTCAACTGGTAGTGCTCGGTCTCGGTGAAATACTTCCACAGCTCTTTCGCATCCATCGTGTTGACGTAGGCTTTGGCCTCATCAATGCTTTTGCGTGTTTTGCTCGCCATATATACGGTGATGAAGTCCTCCGTGCTCTTGCCCGGAAACGACTGTGCCACGTAGTCGAAAAGCTTGCCTTGAGTTTCCACCACATCATCCCGGTAGACCTCTGGATATGCCCGCATTGTCATCACCCCTAGAGCAACGTGCTGAACACGTTGGTCACCGTATTGGCATCGGAATCGATGAGATCACGCATGTTCTGCCGTGCCTCAACATCCCTCTGATTGTATTTGTCGTTGAATTCGCTGTAGCTGACGGAAAGCAGGCCGTCCGGGACTTCGCGCAGTTGCCTGTACGCCTTTGCGGTCTTGACGCAATACTGGATGCCCAGACCTCCAAGCGACAGCAGTTCCTCCAAGATATCGACGTCCACATTGTCTCGGACGAATTCTTTGGCGATATAAAAATACGAGGCGTTCGCACGCCAGCCTTTGATGACGTCATAGCCGCTGGTATCGATGCCGTATTGGGCGATGAACTTCGCAGCCAGCACACGATAGCGCTTGGAATCAGCGGCATCACGATGCTTCATCAGCTCAGCCAGCCAAGTAAGCACGCTATGCTCCTGAAAATCCAGGATGCGCAGCCCATTCGTGTCCAGTTCGTACTGGTGGACCCAGCCGTTGGATTCATCCGGCCTGCACACGGCCCATTCCTTGGCCAGTTCCACATTCGCGGTCAGATAGAAACCACGGCCGTAGTCGTGTTTGTCATTGCCTAAACCGTATTCGGGGGTCACGGATTCGTACGGAGAACCGTGAAATAACGTGATTATTGCCATGAACACCCCTATACAAACATCTTGTCGAGCATGGATTTCTTGATATTCCGCAGTAATTCGAGCTTACGCTGATGAAGGGTGATGAGCGAGTCCAGACGGTCGAAGAACGCGCCGATTCGGCGCTGCTCCATCAGGGATGGCAGAGGCAAAAGGAGATCTGAATATTCTTGCGCGTTGATGCCGGGCTGCCCTGAACGCTGAGAAGTAAGCAAAACAAACTGCTTATACCGTTCAGTCAGTGTGCTCTGAAAGATGAAACCAGCATCTGCCTCATCTGAAACATGCGCTCGAATAAGGAAACCGGCATAATACGTTTTCCCGTCTGATGCCTTATACAGGTAGGTTTTACCTACGCTGGCCCCGGTTCGTGCAAATAATATATCGCCTTCTTTGAGTAGATACCTGTCATCAATCGGATTATTGATATCAGGCGAAGATAAATCATCCGTACGGAATTCACGAGTTTGATCATCTATATCAGTGATTCGAAGATACTTTTTCTCACCATCGAAATCCGAAGCAGCCGCATTCAAACCGTACTCGAATCCAGAAGCAACTTCCCCCAGCTTACGCTGTTCCCAAGGGTCAGTAAAACCGGCGAAACGAATCTCTGGATACAGCGAACCCCCTTTAGGGAACATTTTGTCGAGCATGGATTTTTTCAGCACGCAAAGCTTGTCATACTTACGCTGATGAAGGGTGATGAGCGAATCCAGACGGTCGAAGAATGCACCGATTCGGCGCTGCTCGGCGATGTTTGGATGGCCAAAAAACACATTCGCAATATCTTCATTGTGAATGTGCACGACAGATTTGCCTTGAGCTCTTTTCGCTAAATCGAAATGCGGCTTTCCATAAGATAATTCCAGAGCAAGAAAAACCGGATCGATGTCGGCTGAAGACGTTATGACATTTAGGTCGCCGCCTAGGATAATCCCAGGTTTTTCAACGACTGACGCAATGGATATGTCCTCAGCCGTTTCTCCGGAGGCAGGAATGATAACCTCTCCACCTTCGCTGTAAACAGAATTTTCAAGAGGTTTTACGAAAGTATCAACGGAATGTATCTGAGTCTCGTAATTTGTATACAACCTGCCATACAAAATAATTGGAGTGCCCTGATCTCTCAGATCGTTCTTCGAATACCCACATCCCTTAGAAAAAGAACACAGTTCCCCCAGCTTACGCTGTTCCCAAGCGGGGGTGCGGTATTCTTGTGAAAGATGTGCAGTCGCTCGTGGAGCCGCGCATTTTGCCGGCACCGCAATGAGGAGGGATAGATGAACAAGCAGCAGCTCGCTTCGAAAATCTGGGAGTCCGCCAATAAGATGCGTTCCAAGATTGAGGCGAACGAATACAAGGATTACATTCTTGGTTTCATCTTCTACAAGTTCCTTTCAGAGACCGAGCTGATGCGCTTGAAAGCCAGCGATTTCACCGATGATCAGCTGCCGCAGCTTACGGAGGATAATCCGGACATTGTGGAATTCGTGCAGGGTGAGTGTGGCTACTTCATTGCCTATGACAATCTGTTCTCCACATGGATCAAAAAAGGTAATGATTTTGAGATTTCCAACGTTCGTGATGCTCTTTCGGCGTTCTCCCGCAATATCAATCCGGCGCACAAGAAAGTGTTCGACGGTATTTTCGACACCCTGCAGACCGGACTTTCCAAGCTTGGCACCGATGCGAGGAGCCAGTCCAAGGCCGCGCGAGACCTGATTTATCTCATTAAGGACATTCCGATGGATAGCCGTCAGGATTATGACGTGCTCGGATTCATTTACGAATATCTCATCAGCAATTTTGCCGCCAATGCGGGCAAGAAGGCCGGTGAATTCTACACACCGTCCGAGGTCTCCCAGCTGATGAGCGAAATCGTCGCATGGCATTTGCAGGGGCGCGAGCAGATCAAGATCTACGATCCAACATCCGGTTCCGGCTCTTTGCTGATTCATATTGGCCAGTCTGTGGCTCGGCGCAATGGCAATCCGGATTCCATCATGTATTACGCGCAGGAACTCAAGGAGAACACCTACAACCTGACGCGTATGAATCTGGTGATGCGCGGTATTCTTCCCGACAACATCGTCGCCCGCAACGGCGACACCTTGGAAGACGACTGGCCGTGGTTCGACACGTTGGAGAACAAGGAGGAAACATACAATCCGTTGTTCGTGGATGCGGTGGTTTCCAACCCTCCCTACTCGCAGAATTGGGATCCCACTGACAAGGAGATCGATCCACGCTTCAGCTATGGTATAGCACCGAAGTCCAAGGCGGATTATGCGTTCCTGCTCCATGACTTGTACCATCTGCGTGCCGATGGCATCATGACCATCGTTCTGCCGCACGGTGTGCTGTTCCGCGGTGGCGAGGAAGGCCAGATTCGTAAGAATCTGATTGAAAACCACCATATTCAGGCGATTATCGGCCTTCCGGCGAATATTTTCTTCGGTACGGGTATCCCCACCATCGTGATGGTGCTGCGCAAGAAACGCGATGACGACAGGGTGCTCATTGTTGACGCGTCGAAACATTTCATCAAGGACGGCAAGAACAACAAGCTACAGGCTTCTGACATCAAACGCATTGTCGACGTGGTGTCGAACAACCGCACGGTGCCCAAATTCAGCCGTTTGGTGTCCATTGACGAGATTCGCGCCAATGATTACAACCTCAACATTCCCCGGTATGTTGATTCGTCTGAGAATGCGGAGACATGGGATGTGTACGCTTCGATGTTCGGAGGCGTTCCGAAGAGCGAGGTCGAGCAGCTTGGGGAATATTGGAACGCCTGGCCGAGTCTGAAGGCTGAGCTGTTCCGCGATAATGGTGCTTGCTATGCCTGTGACCATGATGATATCGCCACTGTGGTGCACAACAATGCCGATGTAAAAACGTTCATTGCCTCGTATGGGCAAGCCATTTCCGGCCTGCCTGCTAACCTACGCTCCCGTTTGGTGGAGCATCCCGAACAGGTGGATGCGCTCGGGCAGGAAACGGCCATTGGCGAGGAACTGGATGCGATGATTGCCGATACCGCGCTGATCGACCCGTATGACGCCTATCAGAAGCTTGATGATGCGTGGAACGGTATCTCCATTGATTTGGAAGTGCTGGGTTCCGAAGGCTTCGATGCGGTAAGAGCCGTGGACCCGAACATGGTCATCAAGAAAAAAGGCGGCAAGGATGTGGAAGTGCAGGATGGCTGGATTGGCCGCGTTCTGCCCTTCGACTTGGTTCAGCGTGAGCTGCTGCACGATGATTTGGCCGCGATCGAGGCGGACGAACGCCGTGTGCAGGACATTGATTCCGAGATTGAAACCATTTTGGAAGGTTTCGATGAGGATGACAAGCAGAATAGCGATGCGATCAATCAGGACGGTGACGCTTTCGTTGCCGCCGAACTGAAGAAAGCGGTCAAGGCGATCGGCAAGACCCCGGTTTCTGATTTTGAGCGCGGCTTGGTGCAGGCCCAGAAGTTGTTCGATGAGGCGAAAAAGCTGAAGTCTGGTATCAAAACCAAGCGAAACGCGTTGGAGGAGAAGACCTGCGATGCGATCAAGGTGTTGAGTGATGACGAAGCCAGAAGGTTGCTGGAAGCCAAGTGGATTACACCATTGCAGAAGCAGCTGGAGGCATTGCCGAATGCTGTGATCGACGAGTTCATCGGCAAAGTGAACGCGTTGAAGAACAAGTATGCCACCACATATGCCGATGTATGCGGCCAAATCGATGAAGCGGAGAAGGAATTGGCTGGAATGCTGGGCGATTTGACCGGCAATGCTCGCGATATGGCGGGTCTGGAAGAGCTCAAAGCACTGCTCGGGGGTGAATGATATGGCCGAACAGCATGAAAAAGCGTTGGTTCCGCAGATTCGTTTCACTGGTTTTACTGACCCTTGGGAACAGCGTAAGCTGGGGGAACTGTTTGAGGAGCATTCCGAAAAAGATCGAGATGACTTGCCTGCTCTTACAATCATTCAGGGCGGAGGCACAGTTCATCGTGACGAGTCTAATAGGAATCTCCAGTTTGATAGAAACAGTCTTTCAAACTACAAAGTTGTTGATACGGGAGATTTTATTGTCCATCTTCGTTCGTTTGAAGGAGGACTCGAAAAGGCTACATGCTGCGGTTTGGTTAGTCCCGCTTATCATATCTTCCGTGGCAAAAACGTCGATTCTGATTTCTATTATCTCTATTTCAGATCAAAGCGTTTTATCGATGCGGATTTGAAGCCGCATGTTTATGGGATTCGCGATGGGCGAAGCATTGACATCGAAGGGATGAAAACGATATTTATCCCATGGACGAATCTAGCCGAGCAGCGCCGAATCGGCGCGTTCTTCGACCATCTGGACTCGCTCATCACCCTTCATCAGCGTAAGTATTGTGGTGTTGCTTCTTGGATGTTAGGGGTTGCGCTCGTAAGATTGAGCTCGGAAAAGTGACGGTGCGTTCGGGGAGATGAAACATGTTCTACGATAAAGAATCGGATTTCGAAGACGATCTGGTCGCGGTGCTGAAACGCCACGGGTGGACCGATGGTGTGTTGGAATACCCGACTGAACAGGATCTCATCGATAACTGGGCCAACATCCTATTCGACAACAACAAAGGCATCGATCGCCTGAACGGGCAGCGCCTTACCAAGGGTGAGATGGCGCAGATCCTTGAACAGATCGAAACATTGCGCACGCCATTGGCGTTGAACTCCTTCATCAACGGCAAAACCGTGTCCATCAAACGTGACAATCCCGCAGACACAGCACATTTCGGTAAGGAAATCAGCCTGAAGATCTACGATCGCCAGGAAATCGCCGCCGGGCAAAGCCGGTACCAAATCGCAAGACAGCCGATGTATCCAGCGAAAAGCAAGATGCTGAACGATCGTAGAGGAGACGTCTGCCTGCTCATCAACGGCATGCCGGTCATCCATATCGAACTGAAGAAAAGCGGCATTCCCATAAGCCAGGCCACCAATCAAATCGCCAAATACGCGCATGAAGGCGTGTTCACCGGGCTGTTCAGACTCGTGCAGGTCTTCGTGGCCATGAATCCGGATGATGCCGTGTACTTCGCCAATCCCGGTGAAGGCGATTTCAACAGCAACTACTTCTTCCACTGGGCTGACTTCAACAATGAGCCCATAGCGGCGAACAACCATGTCGGGCAGGATGAATGGAAGCGTTTCACATCTGATCTGCTATCCATTCCCATGGCACACCAGCTCATCGGGTTCTATACGGTCGCCGATTCCGCAGACGGATGCCTCAAAGTGCTACGCAGCTACCAATACCAGGCGGTGAACGCCATTTCCGACCGTGTACGCACCTGCAAATGGGATGAGCCGGTGCCAAGCGGCACGCCGGGCCGTCCGGGCGGTTATGTGTGGCACACCACTGGCTCGGGCAAAACCATGACCAGCTTCAAGGCTGCGCAGCTCATCGCTGGCTCGAAAGATGCCGACAAGGTGGTCTTCCTCATGGACCGTGTCGAATTGGGCACGCAGTCGCTGCTGGAATACCGGTCGTTCGCGGATGATGCCGATGATGTGCAGGGCACGGAAAACACGGATGTGCTCAAATCGAAACTGGCAAGCATCGACCCCAAAGACACACTCATCGTCACCTCCATCCAGAAAATGAGCAACATCAAAGCGGGCGAGGGGCATATCACCGAAGAGGAAGTGAAGAAGCTCGCTGGCAAACGCATCGTATTCATTATCGACGAATGCCATCGTTCCACGTTCGGCGAGATGCTGCAGGATATTCGCCATTCCTTCCCGAACGCGTTGTATTTCGGTTTCACGGGCACTCCGATTCATGAGGAGAACCGTAAGAAGGGCGCGACCACATCAATGGTGTTCGGCGATTGCCTTCACCGATACAGCATCGCCGACGGCATCCGCGATGGCAATGTGCTCGGATTCGACCCGTACATGGTGTTGACCTACCGAGATAAGGACGTTCGTCAAGCGGTCGCATTGGAGAAAGCGAAAGCCGCGACGGTTGAGGAAGCCCAGGTAGACCCGGCGAAAGCTGAGGTGTTCTACCATTACATGGATCCGAAGCAAATGCCGATGGGACCCATGGAAACGCAGGCCGGAGAACATGTCAAAGGCATTGAGGACTATCTGACCGCAGCGCAGTATGCGCAAGGCACGCCACATGAAGACAAGGTCGTGGAGGATATTCTCGACCAATTCCCCTTGCTGAGCAGAGGCAACAAATTCCATGCGATGCTGGCCACGAGTTCCATTCCCGAGGCGATCAGCTATTACCATCTGTTCAAGGAACGTGCTCCGCAGATGCACGTGACCGCGCTGTTCGACCCCAACGTCGACAATTCCGACGGCGCAATCCTCAAGGAGGATGCGCTTAAGGAAATCATCGGCGATTACAACGAACTGTTCGACAAGGATTTCATCATCCCCACATGGCCGAAGATGAAGAAAGACATCACCGCGCGGCTTTCCCACAAGCGTCCATACCTGACGGTCGACCAGCACCGTGAGAAACGGCTGGATCTGCTGATCGTGGTTGATCAGATGCTGACAGGTTTCGACTCCAAGTGGGTCAACACGCTGTACCTCGACAAAATCATCGACTATGAGAACATCATCCAGGCGTTCAGTCGCACGAATCGACTGTTCGGTCCCGATAAGCCTTTCGGAACTATTCGCTACTACCGCAAGCCACACACCATGAAGGGGTATATCGAAGCGGCGGTAAAACTGTATTCCGGAGACAAGCCGCTCGATCTGTTCGTGCAGAAACTGCCGGAAAACGTGCGCCTGATGGATGCGCGTTTCGAAGAAATCGCCTCCGTGTTCAGTGCCGGAGGCGTGGAAGATTTCATGCGACTGCCGGAATCGGTGGAGGCATGCCGCAAGTTCGCAAAACTGTTCGTGGAACTCAATGATTTCCTGGAATCCGCCAAAGTGCAAGGTTTCACTTGGGAACAGCAGGAATACTCCGTCACCCATGACGATGGATCCGTGGAGGTTGTGCGGCCGAAGCTTGATGAACGGACATATCTGATTCTTGTACAGCGGTATAAGGAAATGTTCAGCAGCGGCGAAGGTTCCGGCAGCGGTCCGGAAGCACCATATGAACTTGACGGCCATATCACTGAGATAGATACAGGATTGATTGATACGGATTACATGAACGCCAACTTCACCAAATGGCTCAAGGCGCTTGGCGGAGGCGATCCGGCCCTGTTGGCATCAGCCGAGGAGGAGTTGCATAAGTCGTTCGCTTCGCTCAGCCAAGAGGAACAACGGTATGCCGAACTGTTCATGCATGATGTGGAACGTGGCGAAATCGAGTTGGAGGAAGGCAAGACGCTACGCGACTACATCACATATTACGCGAACAGCGCCAAAAACAGCCAAGTGGAGCAAATCACCAAGGCGTTTGACGTGGATGGGGCGTTGCTCAACGAGATGATGCGGCTTGACCTTACAGAGACAACCCTGAACGAATTCGGACGATTCGACCGGTTGAAAGCGTCGGTTAACAGGTCTTTGGCAAAGGCGTTTTTCGATAAGCCGGATAGTCCGGTCTCCCAATTCACGGCGAATCTTCTCGCCACGAAGCTGCTGAAGAGCTTTATCCTTGAGGGAGGATTCGATTTGGACGATCGGAAATAGCGGGGAGAATCATGGCTGTTGTTGACGAAGCGAAGCTGAGATACTTGGACTTCCTCTCCCGCGAGGATCGTGTTCGGCACCACCGGTACGTCGAGGAAATGAAGCAATACGACATGATGCGTTCCGGCGACATCAACGCCATCGCCGAAAGCACACGTCTGTGGGACTCCGGACTGTACGGCTACCTGTCGGACGATCCGCTCAAAAACGCGAAATACCGGTTCGTCACCACCATCACGCTCGCCACACGTTTCGCCATCGAAGGCGGTATGGACGAGGAGGACGCCTACAACGCCTCCGACCTGTACATCCAGAACCTGGAAAACTGCAAAACGCCCGACGACGTGCGGCGCCTCCACACCGACATGATGACATTCTTCACATGGGCCATGGCCGACATGCAGAAGGCGGAAACACATTCCAAAGCCGTCAACGAATGCCTGGACTACATCCACTACCATCTGCATGAGAAAATCACCGTGCCCATCCTCGCCGAGCATGTGCATCTGAATCCCACGTATCTGTCGGAGCTGTTCAAACGCGAAACGGGCACGGCCATATCGCAATACATCACCGACAAGCGTATGGAAGCGGCCGAGAACATGCTCAAATACTCGGAATACAGCTTCGACGAGATCGCCCAGATCCTCGCATACCGGTCGCAAAGCCACTTCTCGAAGGTGTTCAAAAAACATTCCGGCATGACGCCGGGGGAGTACCGCACCAAGTACGCGCAGAACGGCATCTGGCCGGAGTGATTGCGATCACGGCGTCTCCCACGCCGGTTGCGGTGAACCGCCGGTGACGGCACCGCGAAATTCGGGTGTGCCAATCGTGAAATCGACGTGTCCGCGCGTGCGAAACACGCGCGAATCAGCTACGGTGGAAGCATTCAATGATGATGCGCGCCACCGGCCGAATGAACGGCGGAACAAGGAACGTGCGCGCAGGATGTGGATGAAAGCGAAGGAATAAACGAATATGGGAATGCCCCTTGATCTGTATGTGATCCGACATGGCGAGTCGGAGGCGAACGTCATCATCAGCGCCGGCGAACAGGGTGACAACTCGCTGTATACGCAGGACAATGTCACCGTGCCGGACCGTTCGTGGAGGCTCACCGCCACCGGACGCAAGCAGGCCGACTGCATCGGCCGTTGGCTCGTCGCGCAGCAGCCGCTGTTCGACCGCTACCTCGTTTCGCCGTACGTGCGTACGCGTGAGACGGCGGCCACGATGGCCCTGCCGAAAGCGAAATGGGAGGAGACTCGCGTGCTGCGCGAACGCTCCTGGGGTGAGATCAACACCATCACGAAGGACGATTTCAAAACCAACTACGCGCGCAACTGGATGTTCAAGAACACCGATCCGCTGTACTGGCGTCCGCCGGCGGGCGAGTCCATCGCCGACGTGGCCGAGAACCGCGTGCACAACCTGCTCACGTCCCTGAACCGCAAATCCGATGCGGAATCCGTGGTGATGGTCAGCCACGGCGACCTCATGCTGGCGCTCATGCTCACCTTGGAAGACCTGTCCGACGAGGAATTCATGCACCGTGCGGCCTCCGACGAATGGAAGATCACCAACTGCACGTGCTTCCACTATTCGCGCCGCGACCCCGCCACCGGACGAACGCACAAGCGGTTCCGTTGGGAGCAGACGGCGCGTCCCGTACTCGACGAGACGGATGGTCGCTGGGTGGTGAAAGTGGATGATTGGCGTGAATTCAAGCGTCCCGTGCTGTCGAACGGCGATTTGGTGGACGTGGTGCACGCCGTCGACCGTCACCTGTGACGGCTGCCGGTATACGTTTTGTGACTGCGATTTAGCCCCCTATCGCTCTGTGGGGCGTCACGTATCGGCGCTTCCGCTACAATGGCGTGTGATTGCGCGGCGCGCGTTCTTGTTGCGCGTCGTAAAGAGAGTTAGGAGACAATCGCATGTCCAATCCAATCGCGGGCCTGTTCACGTGGAAGCTCCACGGCGACGGCAAAACGCTGAAGCCCGGCGAGGTCGTCGAACCTGACGAGAGGCTGACCTGGCCGCGCACCGCGGAAATCGGCGCGCAGCACGTCATCGCCATGTTCGGCGCCACGTTCCTGGTGCCGATTCTGACCGGTTTCGACCCATCCACCACCCTGTTCTTCACGGCCATGTCGACCGCGCTGTTCCTGCTGATCAACAAGAACATGCTGCCGAGCTACCTGGGCTCGTCCTTCGGCTTCATCGCCCCGATCGCGGCCGTCGCCAGCGCCCACAAGGGCCTCGCCGTCGCATCCTTCGGCATCATGGTCACCGGCATCCTGCTGGCCCTGATCGGTGTGCTCGTCCATTACGCGGGCGCCAAGTGGATCGACATCATCATGCCGCCGGTCGTCAACGGCGCCATCGTGGCCATCATCGGCTTCAACCTGGCTCCGAGCGTGTGGAACAACTTCAAAGTCGCTCCCGACACCGCCATCGTCACCCTCGTGGCCGTGCTGCTCGTCGCCGTGCTGTTCAAGGGTCTGCTCGGCCGACTCAACATCCTCATCGGCGTGATCATCGGCTACGCGTACGCCTGCTTCCGTGGCCAGGTCGACTTCTCAGCCATCGGCAAGGCCGCATGGGTCGGTCTGCCGGAATTCCGTCTGCCGCAGGTCGACTTCACCATCCTGCCGATGTTCATCCCGGTCGTGCTCGTACTCGTTGCCGAAAACGTCGGCCACGTCAAGTCCGTCTCCCAGATGACCGGCCGCGACTATGACGACCAGATCGGCACCGCGCTGTTCGCCGACGGTCTCGGCACCACCATCGCCGGTTTCGGCGGCGGCTCCGGCACCACCACCTACGGCGAGAACATCGGCGTGATGGCCGCCACCAAGGTCTACTCGACCGCCGCATACTGGTGCGCCGCCGCGTTCGCGCTGATCCTGAGCCTGTGCCCGAAGTTCGGCGCCATCATCAACACCATCCCCGCCGGCGTGCTCGGCGGCGTGACCACCCTGCTGTACGGCATGATCGGCATGGTCGGCATCCGCATCTGGGTTGAGAACAAGGTCAACTTCGACAAGCCGGTCAACGTCATGGTGGCCGCCATCACCATGATCATCGCCGTCGGCCAGTTCGAGTTCGCCTTCAACGGCATCTCCTTCAACGGCATCGCCATCGGCACCGTCGTCATCCTCGTCGCCTACCACGGCCTGAAGGCCATCGGCAAGGCGACCGGCACCATCGCCAAGGACGATCCGGACATCCTGTAACGGATCGCATCTCACGCTGGCTAGTTCAACGCCCGTCGGCCAAAAAGGTCGGCGGGCGTTTTTCATTGCCGTTTTCGTCAATCGATTGACGTGTTGCGTCGCATACGTTTTATGATGGTATCTGTAAGCGATTGCGCAATGTGGCAAAGGAGACAACATGAGCACTGCGGCAGGAAAGAAAATCGCGATTGTGACCGGTTCCGCGCTTGGCTTGGGATATGAGCTGGCACGTCAGCTGATCGGCAAAGGCTGGTTCGTGGCCGGCATCGATTTCAACACGGCCCGTCAGGAGGAACTGTCCCGCACGTTCGGCGCGGACGAATACCGCGCCTTCGTCGGCGACATCAGCGACGAGGCGTTCGTGAAGGACTCCGTCGCGGCCATCAAGGAGATCGGCCACATCGACCTGCTCATCAACAACGCGGGACAGCCGTCGTTCAAAAAGCCGGTCGACTACGAGGCCGCCGACGTGGACAAGTGCCTTAAGGGGCTCAAAGGCATGATTCTGTGGAGCGTCGAAACATTGAAGGCCGACGGCGAGCAGGACCTCAAAATCGCCAATGTCATGTCCACCGCCGCCACACGCGGCAACGCCAACGAATCCGTCTACTGCGCCACCAAGTGGGGTGAGAAGGGGTATACGACAAGCCTCAAGGCGGCCTACAAGGGAACCAGTGTGAAGGTTGTGGGCGTGTATCCGGGAGGCATCGACACCGACTTCTACCATGACAGCCACGATTACGTGTCGTTGGACAAGCAGCATTCCTTCATGAGCGCCGCGGAACTGGCCGAAGTGGTGCTGTTCAACCTCGTCAACGACGCGAATCTGACGGTTTCCGACATCCTCATCGAACGCAACTACCGGTAGCGTCGGCCACCAGTCACAGCCAAGGCAAAAGTATCGGGCATGGGCTATTGTTAACAGGTTTGCGCAACGTGCGCAATGTTTGACATGAAAGGCCATTGTGCCCGATACCGCTGTGATTGAAAATGAAGATGCCCTCGCCGCCGATTTCGATGAGGCGGGCGAGGAGGAGGAACGCCCCCAGACGTTCGCCGAACTCGGCGTTCCCGGCCCGTTGGTACGCGTGCTCGCGGCCGATGGCAAGAAAACCGCTTTCCCGATCCAGGCCGACACCCTTCCCGATTCCCTGGCCGGTCGTGACATTCTCGGCCGAGGCCGTACCGGCTCCGGCAAGACCCTGGCGTTCTCGATTCCGCTGGTCGCGCGACTGGGTGAGGTCGACGCCGACGAGTACGAGAACATGAGCCAGTTCCGCCATGAGGTGGAACAGGTGCGCAAGGGGCATGCCGAGGAGCGGCGCGCCGACGATTTCCTGCCGCACCCGCGCGGCCTGGTGCTCGCTCCGACCCGTGAGCTGGCCAACCAGATCAACGACGTGCTGATGCCGCTCGCGCAGATGTACGGCATGACCACCACCACCGTGTATGGCGGTGTGCGCTACGCCCGCCAGATCCGCGATCTAAGGGCCGGCGCCGATATCGTCGTCGCATGCCCGGGCCGTCTTGAGGACCTGCTCGAACAGCATGCGCTGACCTTGGAGAAGGTCGAAGTGGCCGTGATCGACGAAGCCGACGAAATGGCCGACATGGGCTTCCTGCCGCCGGTCAAGCGCCTGCTCGGCCAAGTGTCGTTCGACGCGCAGATCATGCTGTTCTCCGCCACCCTCGACCATGGCGTCGACGAGGTGGTGAACACGTTCCTCACCGATCCTAAGATCCACAGCGTCGACTCCGCCACCGCGGCCGTCGACGAAATGACCCACCACGTGTTCGAAACCACGCAGGGCGACCGTCATGAGCTGGTCCGCACCCTCGCTTCCGGCAAGGGACGCCGCATCCTGTTCACCCGCACCAAATTCCAGACCCAGAAGCTCGCCAAGGACCTGACGAAGAACGGCATTCCGGCGGCCGAGCTGCACGGCAACCTGAGCCAGAACCAGCGTGACCGCAATCTCGCAGCCTTCGAATCCGGCGACGTGAACGTCATGGTCGCCACCGATGTGGCCGCCCGCGGCATCGACGTGTCCGGCGTGGAGCTCGTGGTGCAGGTGGAGCCTCCGGAGGACCCGAAATCGTTCCTTCACCGCTCCGGACGTACCGCGCGAGCCGGCCATTCCGGTGATGTGGTGACCATCGTTCTGCCGAACCAGCGCCGCCGCACCCGCCGCATGCTGCATGAGGCCGGACTGAAGGTCAAGCCGATCGAAGTGACCCACGATTCCCCGGAAGTGTTGGAATTGGTGGGCGAGCCGGCCGAACCGCGTTTCGGTTGGACGCTTGAGCAGTCCCAGCCGGCGGGCAATCCGCGTCGCAGGTATGGCAAGGGCGGCGACGGTTCCGCGGAAAACGGCGGGCGCTCCGGACGCAACCGTTCCGGCGGACGCAACAAGGACCGGGGCAAGGACAAGGGCGGCAAGCCGTTCAAGTCCGAACGCAAGGACCGCGCGAATCGCAAGGGACGTGAAGAGCGCGCCGAAGTCGCCGAACGCGAGCAGCGTTTCGAACCGAAACAGAATCGCGCCGAACGTCGCGCCGCCAAGTTCGAAGGCCGCGACAACCGCGAATACGAGGCACGCGAGCATCGTTGGGAACATCCTGAAATCCAAGAGGAGAAGCGCGAGAAGCACGAGGAGAAGCGCAACAACAAGCGTCGCGAAAAGTACGCGCGGCTGCATGAGCAGCAGCGTGCCGAAGCCAGCGAACAGCGTGGAACCGACAATCGCAAGCGGCGCTCCGTCGAGCGTTCCGATCAGCGTGGCCAATCCGATAGGAAGCCCGGCAAAAAGCAGTATGCGAAAAAGCAGGGCGCGCCGACCAAGAAGCAGCGCAAGGCCGAAGCCCGTGCCGAACGCCGTTACGAGGACGATCGCCAATACCGCAGGAACCGCGACGAACGCGACGACCGCCGTCAGGGCGGCAAACGCATCCATCGCAAGGAAATCCGCGTGATTCATGACGAGCGTGGCGAGGACGCGAAGCGTTATGACCGTCGCATGGAAGCCAAGTATGGCGATTCCGGTCGTCGTGGCGGTCACGGAGAACGCCACGACAAGCATGCGGGCGAAAGGCAGGGCAAGCCGTACCGCAAGCATGCGAAGATCCGCAAGGCGCCGTTCCGCTCCCGCTGACGTACGTCAACGGTCAAGCAAAAAGCCGCTCATTCCAGCAATCGCAAGGAATGAACGGCTTTTTCTATACGGGATATCGCAGTATCAGCCGTTGACCGGCTGATACTGGTCGAGCGCGGTGAAGCAACGTTTATAGACCATCAGCATGATGATGCTGTCCGCCAGCAGCGTAAGCGCCGCGATGGTGGCGAGAATCATGAACTGGTATTTCGCCGCGTCGATGGGGTTGCCGCCGGCGATGATCTGACCGGCCATCATGCCCGGCACCGTCACAATGCCGGCGGAGGCGAGCGACGCGGTGGTGGGCAGCAATCCCAGACGGATCGACGAGACGATACTTGGACGTGCCGCCTCCCACGTGGTGGCACCCAACGCCAGCAGCGTGTCCACTTCGTCACGACGTTCCTTCATGCTTTCAAAGAAGCGGCTCAACCCCACCGCCAACGCCGAAACGGTGTTGCCCAGCAGCATGCCGGTCAACGGCACCACCAATTGCGGCGCATACCACGGTTGCGGACGGATGATGAGCTCGGTGACCAACGAGATCATGATGAGCATGGTCACGACCAGACTCAGGAACACCGGTCCAGCCAAGCCCTTCGGCACACCTTTCGCACGCGAAAGAGTGATCTGCACGGCCGCGATGAGCATGAACGCCACAAGCAGCAGCACCAGCCACGGATTGTTCGAACGGATGACGTACTCCATGATGAAGCCCATCGCGCACAATTGCAGCAGCGCACGGCAAGCCGACCACAGAAGCGTGCGCCCCACGCCCATACGCATGGTTTCGGAGATGCCGGCGGCAATGGCCACCATCACCAGCGCGGCGATGAGACCCCAGATGTCGATCGCATAGTAGTTGCCGTTCATGCGACGCTCCCTTCTACCGTGCTACCCGTCGAAGTACTACCCGTCGCAGTACCGTCCGCTTCGGCGTTGCCGGACTGCGTGAGCGTGCCATCGGCAAGACGTGTGACACGTGTGGCATGGCCATCCGGCGGCCGGTGCCGGATACGAACGATCGCCATGCCGTCCGCCGCCGCTTTGGCGAGGATGCGTGCCACCTTGTCGGCGTTGTCGTCATCCAATCCGGCGTCCACTTCGTCGGCGAGCAGCACCTTCGGACGGGTCAGCAACGTGCGTGCAAGGCTCACGCGCGCCGCCTGACCGCCGGACAAGTCGTGTGGCGGACGGTTCAGATCGATGTCGGCGCAACCCATATTGTCCAAGGTTTCACGGATTCTGCCGTCCGGCAACGCGTCGGTGGGGGAGATCCTGCGTGGTCCCTGCTTCGTTCTCGCCGACTGGCGTATGGCAAGCGTGAACGGCAGACGAATCGCCTGCGCCACCGTCTCGCCCAACAGCACCGGCTTCTGCGGCAGGTACGCGACCTGCGCGCGCCACTGCTGCGGGGTGAAATCGTCGGCGGAACGGCCATCCAACCGTAAATCGCCTGACGCGCGCGGATTGAGCCGTGCGAAAGCGGTCAGCAGCGAGCTCTTGCCTGCGCCGGACGGTCCGACCAAGTCCACGATTTCGCCAGGCTCGATGGCGAAAGACAATCCGGAGAATATGGTGCGGCGTTCGCCGTCGACCATAATCGAACAGCGCACGTTCGATGCTTCGAATACGTATGTCATAGCCAAAACCATACGCCAATAGCGAACGGTTCACGGCGGTTTCAGGGTTTTCCCTGAGTTTTGAGGCGAAATCAGCCATAAGGATGACGCGTGCCCGTTATTTTGCGTACTACAACTGTCAAGTTGAAGGAAAACCTATATGTTGGGGATGGGAAATATGCGTCAGTGGCTTATGAACATAAGCCTGGTCGGAGGCTGGTTTCCGGCGGCGGCGTTCGCCGTCATCGCAGTGCTGTCCGTAACCCTGCTGGTTAGCGCGGCCGTTTCGAAACGGGACGGACGCATACTGGCTACCGTGCTGCCGATCGGCGTTGCGGCCGTGTCCGGAATGATCGGCTATGTGGTAGCTTGGCTGCTGTCCGACGTGTTCGTGGTGTTCGGCGTCGGATTGGGATCCCGTGTGATGGCTTGGGTGGCGGCTGGTTTCGCCATCGCTGGTTTCGCCATCGTGCATATCGTGTTGAGCAGGGGCATGATGCGCGTGGCCGCGGCCATCTTGACCGTATTCGCGATACTGGCCGCGGCGATCGGCATCGACCAATCGTACGGCGAATACGCCACCATCGGCTCGCTGTTCGGCGAGGATTCCTACAGCCAAGCCGATCTGACCGGACTGGCCAAACGCAAGGACCTCATCACCGTCGCACAGTGGCGCAAACAGGCCGCCAACGGCACAATCCGCAATATTCCGGCGAACGGAACCGTCAACAAAATCGACATTCCGGCCACGAAATCGCAGTTTGAAGCACGCAAAGCCCTCGTCTACCTGCCTCCGGCGGCATTGGCCGACTCGAAACGCAAGCCGGCCCTGCCGGTCGTCCTCATGCTGAGCGGGCAGCCGGGCAGTCCGGGACGCGTCTTCCAAGCCGGCGGCATCCAAACCATGATGGACGGATATGCGAAAACCCACGACGGACTCGCCCCAATCGTCATCGCAGCCGATCAGCTTGGCGCCGATTCGCACAACACGCTATGCGTGGATTCGAAGGTGTACGGCAATGCGCTGACCTACCTGACGCAGGACGTGGTCGACTGGGTGAAAACCAACCTGCCCGCCGCACAGGATGCCAAGGATTGGGCCATCGCCGGATTCTCGCAAGGCGCCACATGTTCGCTGCAGATCGGCGTGAACCATCCCGACCTGTTTGGCACCATGATTCCCACCGACAGCGAAATCAAACCGACCAACGGCAGCCGACAGGAAATGATCGACCGGTTCTTCGACGGCGACACCACAGCCTATGAGAACCAAGTGCCGGTCAACGCCATCCGCAACCACGCGCCCACCCATCAGATGCTCATCATAGGCGCGGGGGAGAAGGACACCACCTCAATACGCAACGTCAAAACAATCGCGCCGGTCGCGGCGAAAGCCGGCATGCGCGTCGCCGCCGTCGAATCGTCCGGCAACGCACACGACTGGCACGCCGTGCAGGACGTGCTGCGTTACGGGCTCGCCGTATTCGGCCACGACACCGGACTGGATGGTGCGAACCCGAACCTATCCGACTATCCGAATCTCAAACGCATCACGATATGACGATCCTGAACACAAACCCGCAAGCCTGAGAATCCCAGAAAAGGAAAGAAATGACTCAAACGCAAACCGCGCCTGCTAAACCAGCCGAGGCATCACCCGCGAAACCACTGTTCGGCTTCTGCGCGCTGCTCGCCGATCTGGCCGGATGGATCAGACGACACCTGCTCACCGTCTGCCTCGTGCTGTTCGTCATCCTCATCAACGTGGGCACGCAGATCGTGTGCGCGCTCATACGTCAGCCGTTCCCGCCGAGCCTGGCCAAAGTAAGTTTCGAAGCGCTCGCACGCGGCCGCTGGTACACCGCGCCGATATCCATGCTGTACGTGCCGAATCTGGGCCGTCTGCTCATCGACGTTCCGCTCATGCTGGTTGCGTTCGGCCTGGCCGAATCGGTGATCGGCAAAATCAAAACCGCATGGGTGTCCGTCATCACCACACTGGGTGGCGTGGCCTTGGGCATGGGACTGTGCTCCCTATCCGACGGGCGCAGCCCCCAATGGCATGCGATCTCGCATGATGGCGCCATCCTTGGTCCGCTGATTCTCGTCGCCGGCACCCTTATGTGCGCCAGCGCGTTCACAACCATGCTGTGGCGCCGCCGTATCCGCGTGATCGGCTATGCGGTCGTGCTCATCATGTTCCTCTACCGAGGCGAGGTGAGCGACTACTGCCTGCTTGCCACTTCGGTGATTGGCCACGTGCTCGGCTATCTGATGGCCTCCTGCACGCATGGCGACGAATACCGGCATGGCGCCATCTACGAAATGCGTCGGCTTATCGGCATCGTCGCGGGCGTGCAGGCCATCGGCCCGCTCGTCGCCGTCTCGTCACGCCAATCGTTCGGCCTGCTGTCCATGTTCGGACTGTTGACCGGCTCCACCGACTTCGACACCGGACGTGTGGTCGACTGCCTCAGCGGCGCCTCGCATACGGACTGCTTCACGCAGTACCGCATGATGCGCCTCACCATGCCCGGCAACTGGCTGGTATCCATCATGCCGACGCTGATGCTGCTGCTCATCGCCTGGGGTCTGTATCGAGGCCGTCATCTCGCAGCCACGCTCAGCATCGTGTTCAACGCATGCACCATTGCGCTATCGACGGTGTTCTATGTGGCTATTCCGCTGTCCTACGTGGACGGCTCCGACGCCGGTGCATACATGGATGCGATATCCGCATTGCAACGGCACGGCGCATTCCACGCGATGCTGGCCACGATGGCGTTGCCGCTGCTGTGCATCGTCATCATCATCCTGTTCCGCGCATGTTTCACCATTCGCACGAAAAGCGAGACCGTGCTGCGCGGTATCGCCATCACGTTCGCCGCATTCGTATTACTGGGATTGCTGTACGTCGGCTACGGCCTGTCCATGCCGTCCGGCTTCAACGAAACGCCGCTGCTGGTCGATCTGATCGCAGACTACGTGCAGCGTTTGCTGCCGATTGGCCTGCTAAGTGGCGTGGAACCGGCGTTCGTGCCGGTCGGACTGCTTTCCGAAATCGTCTACCAGTGCGTCGGACCGATGTTTTGGCTGGTCGCGCTGTGCTGCGCATGGGGTGGCCTGCGTGACCGTTCCATGATTAACGACGCGTACCGTCACCGCGTGGACGAGATCATCGGACTCGGCGGCGAATCCATGTCGTTCATGGCCACTTGGAAAGGCAACGACTACTGGTTCTCCGCCACCGGCCGTTCCGCCATCGCCTACCGCGTGTCGTACGGCATCGCGTTGACCGTCACCGGACCTTTCGGCGACCCAGACGAATATGAGGACGATCTGCATGCGTTCGCCGGCTTCTGCACCCAACGTTCCCTGACGCCGGTGTTCTACAGCGTGCACGTCGAACAACGTGACGCGTTGGTCTCCGCCGGTTGGAACGCGCTCGACGTCGGCACCGAAATGGTGATCGACCCGGCCGCATGGCAGACGCGCGGCAAGAAATGGCAGGACGTACGCACCGCCATCAACAAAGCCAAGCGCGACGGCATCACCGACGTGCTCGCCACATTCAAGGAATCGCCGTTCTCCGTGCAGACGCAGATCCGTGAGATCTCCACGCAATGGGCCGGCGAGAAGGCCCTGCCTGAAATGGGCTTCACCCTGGGTGGCGTGGACGAGCTGGTCGATCCACGCGTCAAACTGCTGTACGCGGTGGACACGGACGGTAAGGTGCTGGGCGTCACCAGCTGGCTGCCGACCTATGAGAACGGCAAAGTGGTCGGATGGACGCTCGACTTCATGCGTCACCGTACCGACAGCGTCAACGGCATCATGGAATTCCTCATCGCCCGCATGGCCGAACGGCTGCGCGACGAAGGCGAAGTGCGATTCATGAGCCTGTCCGCGGCGCCACTTGCCGGCATGAGCGGCGAAGGCCACGAACAGGGGGAGAGCGCCGTACTCGACCACGTGCTGCAGATGGTGGCCGACATCATGGAACCGGCTTACGGATTCCACTCCCTGTTCCGCTTCAAACTCAAGTTCCATCCGGATGAAGCCAAAGTGTACATCTGCTATCCGGATCCGGCGAAACTGCCGCAGATCTCGCTTGCCGTCGCGCAGGCCTACGTGCCGTCGCTCACCCCAGCCGAAGCCATGCGATTCGTACGCACCATCGTGCCTACGAAAACGAACTGAAACCATGCGACCGGTTGACGGCCCGTCATCCCTGAGATGGGCCGTCGCTTTGGGTGCGCTCGGGGCTACACTGGGGAAGGTTCATAAAAAGTACTACGTTTCTCCATGAAAGGGAACAGTATGTCAGCTGAAGCAAACGTCGGCGTCGTCGGTCTGGCTGCCATGGGCGGCAGCCTCGCACGCAATCTCGCTCGCCACGGCAACAAGGTGGCCGTGTTCAACCGCACCTACGCCCGTACCGAAAAGCTCATGAACGAGCATGGCGGCGAAGGCGAGTTCTATCCGGCGAAGACGCTTGAGGAATTCGTGGACAGCCTCGTCAAGCCGCGCACCGCCATCATCATGGTCAAGGCCGGTGAGCCGACCGACGCCATGATCAATGCGCTCGCCGACCTCATGGAGCCGGGTGACATCATCGTCGACGCCGGCAACGCCTACTTCCCGGACACCATCCGCCGCGAAAAGGAAATCAGCGCCCGCGGCCTGCACTTCGTCGGCTGCGGCGTGTCCGGTGGCGAGGAAGGCGCCCTGCTTGGTCCGTCCATGATGCCGGGTGGTTCCGAGGAATCCTGGAAGACTCTCAAGCCGATCTTCGAATCCATCGCGGCCAAGGCCGAAGGCGAACCGTGCGTCACCCACATCGGACTCAACGGTGCCGGCCACTTCGTCAAGATGGTGCACAACGGCATCGAATACTCCGACATGCAGCTCATCGCCGAAAGCTACGACCTCATGCGCCGCGGCCTGGGCATGACCCCGGCCGAGATCGGCGACGTGTTCGAGGAGTGGAACAAGACCGAACTCGACTCCTACCTCATTGAAATCACCGCCGAAGTGCTGCACCAGGTCGACAAGAAGACCGGCAAGCCGCTCGTCGACCTCATCGTCGACCACGCCGGCATGAAGGGCACCGGCACCTGGACCGTGCAGACCGCACTGTCCCTCGCCGTGCCGGTCACCGGCATCGCCGAAGCCGTGTTCGCCCGCGGCCTGTCCTCCGAAGCCGACCTGCGTGAGGAAGCCCAGAAGCAGGGCTTCGCCGGCCCCGACGGCAAGCTCAACCTGAACGACGACGAGAAGAAGGCCTTCATCGAAGACATCCGTCAGGCCCTCTACGCTTCCAAGATCGTCGCCTACGCACAGGGCTTCAACGAGATCACCACCGCCGCCAAGGAATACGGCTGGGACATCGACCTCGCCGCCGTGGCACGCATCTGGCGTGGCGGCTGCATCATCCGCGCGAAGTTCCTCAACCGCATTTCCGAAGCGTTCGAATCCGGCGAGGCCAACGTGTCACTGCTGTTCGCCCCGTACTTCAAGAACGCCATCGAAACCGCCGAGAAGTCCTGGCGCAACGTGGTCGCCCAGGCCGCCATCAACGGTCTGCCGACCCCGGCGTTCGCCTCGTCGCTGTCCTACTTCGACGGCCTGCGTTCCAAGCGTCTGCCGGCCGCCCTGATCCAGGGACAGCGCGACTACTTCGGCGCACACACCTACCAGCGCGTGGACCAGCCGGGCGCGTTCCACACCCTGTGGGCCGAGCCGGGCCGCGAAGAGATCGAAGCCTGATCTTTTCCTTGCCTCCGTGTCAGGGCGGATATGACAGAGGTCTTGCGATGTGTTCCATTGCAAGACCTCTGGCATATGCATATTACTGAGCTGCGATATTGCCGTACCGTTGCATTGACGGAGCATAGTGTCGCTCCGTAAGCAGAACGAATGGTACTTGTGGTTGTGATGCATCCCATTTGCGTTTCTAGGGGAGTCTAATGCCATCGTCTAACCTCCTTTCGAGAGGTTTTCGGAAGCTATGGGGCGAAATAGGCGGCGGATTGGGATTCCGTAGGTGGTTTTTGCGTTCCATAGGTGGTTGGTCTTGGGAGCCTGCTGCGGAAAAGGCCGGAAACCGGCCTTTTCCATGACCCCGATACTTGGGGCAACCGCCTACGGAAACGCGAAACCGCCTACGAAGCTGCAGTCCAGCGGGAACCTGCGTCAAAACGACACTCAACAATCAATCAACACTCAAAAAAAAAGGGGTGTCTCACGGCATGAGTCGCGGGACACCCCCTGTTACCTGTTTCGGATGAACCTCACAACTTGGAAGCGGCACCCTCGTCAATGAGCCAGAGCAGTTCCTTGCCATCGGCGTAGGAGCTTGGGGCATGCGGGTTGTTGCGCTGGGCGAAGGCGGCCTTGACCGCGCCGGCCTTACGCTCTTCGGAGGTGAACACCCACGTATGCTTCGACCGGGCGATCATCGGCACGGTCAATGTCAGGCGCAGCGGCGGCGGTTTCGGCGAATCGCGCACGCCTGCGACCAGCACGTGCGGGTCGTCGATCTCGGCCTCGCCGTGGTCGGGGAACAGGGACGCGAAATGCGCGTCCGGACCCACGCCGAACATCGCGATGTCAAGCGCCGGCTCGCTGCCCAACTGCTCGACAAGCTCCCGCTGGTATTCCGCGGCAGCGGCCGCCAGCACGGCATCCGTCTGTTCTGGGGAAGCGGACGCGATCTCATCCGCGTCACGTCCGTCAGCCGGCATTTCGTGGATGTTTCCAGCCGGCATGAGGCCATCCTCGATAAGCTTGCCGAACCAAGCCTCGCGCGCCTGCTTGGCGTTGCGGTCGTCATCATCGGCCGCAACGAAACGCTCATCGTCCCACCACACGTGCACACGGCGCCAATCGACGGCATCGGCCAACGGGCTTTCACCCATCACCTTAAGCACGTAAATGCCATCGGTGCCGCCGGTCACGGCAATGTCCACACGCTGCCGGTCCGGCTCGGCCAGCAGGTCGATGATGGTCAGCAATGTGCGCGCGGCCACGGCCTGCGCCAATACTTCGGGATTCGGATACACAATGGTCTTACGTTCTGCCATATTCGCTCCTTATACGATGCCGCCCCACCGATTCACGGCAGGGCGACTGGTTGTCGTTTGACGGTTCAGCGCTTCGGATTGATCAGATCCCAGCCCTGCGTCACCACTTCCGCATAGATCTCATCCGGGTAGAGTCGGCCCAGCTCCTCGCTTAGGCATTCCTCCAACGTGCGCGCCGGCACGCTGATGGTCTGCGGCGACTGTCCCGGCACGTTCAGCACGGCGATGCCGTCATCCGTGGAGGGACGTTCCAGGCTCATCACGCCGTCGGAACGGCTAAGATACACGCCGGTCACCGCGGTGGCGTTCGGATCGTCCTCCACCACCACCGGCACGTTGAGCCGTAGCCTCAGCCATGCGGCCAGCAGGTCCATCGGCAGGTAATCCTTCTTGCCGGTCACACGCACGCCGCTCACCGGCAGGTGCGGCGGCTGGTCGAGCATGGAAGCCAGCATCGCACGCCAAACGGTCAGACGCGTCCATGACATGTCCACGTTCTTCGACGACCAGTTACGGCGCAGATCGTCCATCGTGCGTCGTGGATTCGACGAATGCATCGCATCCGTGATACGGCTGCGCGCCATCGAGCCCAACAAATCGGTGGACAGGTTCGCCGGCGCCTCGTTCGGCCACCAGGCCACCACCGGCGCGTCCGGCACCAGCAGTGGAATCACCAACGTATCCGCGTGATACACCAGACCGCCGAGCGGACGCAGCACGATGATCTCGCCCGCGCCGGCGTCGGAACCGAATCGCACTTCCGCGTCGAGGAACGTGTGCGGCTGACCGTCATCGGTATCGGCATCCATCTTGCGCGAATTCGGTGCGATGGCGATCACCCGGCAGGGGTGTTCGCGGCTGGCGCTGTTCGCCACTTCGAGGTCGTGCTCCAGCGACGCCTCGTTCGTGGAGATCAGCAGCGTGAGCACACGGCCCAAGGCGGCCTCGCCACGCTCTTCGTGCAGTTCGTCGATTTTCGCCGAAATCTCACGGGTTTCGGTGTTCTTCATGGTAATGATCACGGCATCCTCCAACGGTGTCCATCGCGGGCCAGCATCTCGGTGGCCTCCTGCGGTCCCCAAGTTCCGGAACGGTATGGCTGCGGCTGGCCGAGTGTGGACCAGAATTCCTCGATCGGGTCGAGGATCTGCCAGCTTAGCTCCACCTCACGTGTGGTTGGGAACAGTGGCGGATCGCCCAGCAATACGTCAAGAATCAGACGCTCGTAGGCTTCTGGAGACGATTCGGTGAATGAACGGCCATAGCCGAAATCCATGGACACGTCACGTACTTCCATCGACGTGCCGCCCGGCACTTTCGCGCCGAATCGCATGGTCACGCCCTCATCAGGCTGTACACGAATTACGATGGCGTTCTTGCCGAGTTCCTTCGTGGCGGTCGTTTCGAATGGCAGATGTGGCGCGCGTTTGAAAATCACTGCGATTTCCGTGACGCGTTTGCCAAGACGTTTGCCGGTGCGTAGGTAGAACGGCACGCCGGCCCAACGGCGTGTATCGACATCCAACCGGATAGCCGCGTACGTTTCGGTGGTCGATGCTGGATTAATGCCTTTCTCATCCAAGTAGCCGACGACTTCGTGCGATCCTTGCCATCCGGCGGCATACTGGCCGCGGGCCGTATGCGCGGCCAAATCCTTCGGCAGACGCACGGCGGACAGTACCTTCGTCTTCTCCGCCGTCAAATCGGCGGCGGAGAAGGAGACCGGTTCCTCCATGGCGGTCAATGCC
>OMBM01000382.1_pt1 | contig 26671 bp, 24 predicted proteins | sample 1644861 | NCBI WGS metagenome assembly OMBM01 (sample SAMEA103958165, study PRJEB25191) | human gut metagenome | biome: human-associated habitat [ENVO:00009003]; feature: intestine environment [ENVO:2100002]; material: feces | place: Germany | collected 2013/2015 | reverse complement strand
ACGTTCAGCTTGTACCGGCGGGACCAGTTCATTTCCTTTTCGATGATCGGAGTACGCAGAATCTCGAAGACCTTCGCGACCTCCTTGGCGCCGACGATGTCTCGGACACCCACTTTCTTGGCGTTCTCCACCGGAACATTGATGACCAGCCCGTCGGACGACAGCACCGACAGCTGCAGATATTCTCGGGTCACACCCTTGACCGTTCGCTCGGTGATGGCCTCCACCTTCGCTGCGCCGTGACGCGGATAGACGACCATGTCGCCGACCTTGTAACCCATGAATCCTCCGTGAAAAGCTTACACAAAACCCGAATTATTGTGCCATCAGGGTTGGACTTGCCTAAAAATCCGCCAAAAAACCAAAAAAAGACGCGACACGGGCCAATTTTCAAGCATTTCATGCTTACACTTTTCCCATGGCTACAGAATCCAAGATCAAAGAAGATAGCGTTGCCGTTCCTGTTGCACAGGGCGACCTGGATGCAGTAAGCAACGGTACGTTCTACAATCCACACGAGGTGCTCGGCGGGCATCTCGGCCCCGACGAGCATGAGGATGTCGTCACGATCCGCGTGCTTCGTCCGTTGGCGAAATCCGTGACGATCATCACCGAAAATGCCCGAACCCAGGCGGTGCATGAACACAATGGCGTTTTCATGGCACTCATTCCGGCCATCAAGACCGATGACGGCTTCGACGTGCCCGATTATCGCATCAGCACCGAATATGAAGACGGTTCCACCGTGGTGTCCGACGACCCGTACCGTTATCTGCCCACCATCGGCGATTTGGACATGTACCTGTTTGGCGAGGGACGCCATGAGCGCCTTTGGGAGGCTTTGGGAGCGCGCGTGCTGCGCTATGACGATCCGTTGGGCTCCAATGACGGCGTCAAGGGCGAACAGCTGGTGGGCACCGCATTCACCGTGTGGGCTCCGAATGCCCATGCGGTACGTGTGGTGGGAGATTTCAACGGCTGGAACGGACGCACCCACGCCATGCGTGAACTGGGCTCCTCTGGAGTCTGGGAGCTGTTCATTCCTGGTGTCGAAGCGGGAACGATTTACAAGTATGAGATCCTCAACGCCAACAACGAATGGGTCATGAAGGCCGATCCGATGGAGCGTTCGCATGAGATTCCGCCGCGCACCGGTTCCATCGTCGTTGACTCCGTCCATGCGTGGCATGACGAGAACTGGATGGACCAGCGAGCCAAGACCGACCCGCACAACGGTCCGGTCAGCATCTACGAGGTCCATGCCTCTAGCTGGCGCAAGGATGTGAAGAACTATCGCGAACTGGCCGACAAGCTGGTCCCCTACGTCCAGAAGGAAGGTTTCACCCATGTGGAATTCATGCCGCTGGCCGAGCATCCCTTCTCCGGCTCGTGGGGTTATCAGGTAACCGGCTATTACGCGATTGATTCGCGCCTTGGCGGCCCTGACGACTTCAAGTATCTCGTCGAGAAGATGCACGAGGCCGGCATCGGCGTGATCATGGACTGGGTTCCGGCGCATTTCCCGAAGGACGCGTTCGCCCTTGGCAGATTCGATGGCACGCCTCTGTACGAGGATCCGGACCCGACCCGTGGCGAGCATCCGGATTGGGGCACCTACGTGTTCAATTTCGGACGCCGCGAAGTGCGCAACTTCCTGGTGGCCAACGCCTGCTTCTGGCTGGACGAGTACCATATCGACGCGCTGCGCGTGGACGCGGTCTCCTCGATGCTGTACTTGGATTACAGCCGCAAGCCGGGCCAGTGGCATCCGAACATCTACGGTGGACGAGAGAACCTCGAGGCCATCGACTTCCTCAAGGAAGCCACGGCGACCGCGTACAAGAACAATCCGGGCATCATGATGATCGCCGAGGAATCCACCGCGTATCCCGGCATCACCGCACCGACCGATGCCGGCGGTTTGGGCTTCGGCCTCAAGTGGAACATGGGTTGGATGCACGACACCCTGCAGTATCTGCACGAGGAGCCGATCAACCGTAAGTGGCACCACAACGAGATCACCTTCTCCATGGTGTACGCATACTCGGAGCATTATGTGCTGCCGATCAGCCACGACGAGGTCGTGTACGGCAAGGGCTCGCTGTTCGGCAAGATGCCGGGCGATGACTGGCAGCGCTATGCCGGCGTGCGCGCGCTGTTCGCCTACCAGTGGGCCCATCCGGGCAAAAAGCTCTCCTTCATGGGCAATGAGGTGGCGCAGTACGGCGAATGGGATCATGACGGTTCGGTGGATTGGGATGCTCTCAATTGGCCTGACCACCGTGGCGTACAGAAGCTCGTCGCCGACCTGAACACCCTGTACAAGGCGTCTCCCGCATTGTGGAGCCAGGACTTCGATCCTGCCGGATTCCAATGGCTGACCAGCGATGACGCCGACCATAACACGCTCAGCTTCGTGCGTATCGGCAAGGATGGCGAGCAGATGGTCGTTGTCGTGAACTTCTCGGGCGAGGCATGGGAGGATTACCAGGTTCCGCTCACCAAGGGCGGCAAGTGGACCGAAGTGCTGACCACGGACGATAAGAAGTACGGCGGTTCCGATATTCACAACGGCACCTTCAAGGCGGTCAAGGGTGAGTATCATTCCCGTGATTGGTCCGCGAAAATCACCGTTCCGGCACTGGGAGCAGTATTCTTGAAGCCGGAACTCTGAGAAAGGCGGAACGCTATGCTCAATTCATCAGCACAATCCACAGTAATTCCACGTACCGTTCTGGTGGTCGAAGATGAACCGACCTTGGCCACCGCCATCGCGCAGCGCATCACTGCGGAGGGTTGGACCGCGCGCGTGGCTTCCGACGGCGCCAGCGCCGTCCAGGCCGCTTCCACGCTCCGTCCGGATCTGGTCATCATGGATATCATGCTGCCCGTGATGGATGGTCTTGAGGCCACCAAGCGCATCGTGGCTGAACGTCCTGTGCCTGTGCTGATTCTGACGGCGCGAGACGACGAGGCCGACAAGGTCATCGGTCTTGGTGCCGGAGCCGACGATTACATGACCAAGCCGTTCTCCATGCGCGAGCTCATCGCCCGGTGCAAGGCGCTACTTCGTCGTGTGGACAGGGCGAAGGTCATCGCCAAGAACTCCGAAAACGAGAAACTGCTTGATTTCGGCTCTCTGGTCATCGATCCGGCCCAGCGTATCGTCACCGTCAATGGGGAGCAGGTGCATTTGACCCCAACGGAATTTGATTTGCTGGCCACTTTGGCCCGCAAGCCGAAGTCCGTGCTCACTCGCGAGAAGCTGCTCGAGGAAGTGTGGGATTGGGTGGATGCGTCCGGCACCCGTACTGTGGATTCGCATGTCAAGGCGCTACGTCACAAGCTGGGTTCGAAGACCATTCGAACCGTGCATGGCGTAGGCTACGCGTTCGAACCGCCGGAAGAATAGTATGATGCGCTAAGATTTGGTGGTATGCGTACCACTGATTCAAAACCAGGGCGTTCGGTCAATCCGTTGGATACCGAACGCCCTATTGGTTTGTTCTCTTCGCTCAAAATGGAATTGAGCGTGCTGATCACCATTTCCACCATCATCGCATTCATCATGGCTTGGTTCCTGCTCAAAGTCGGATTGAGCCTGTGGATAGCCATGCCGATCACCCTTGCCGTGGCTTTGGGCATCACCTATTTCTTCTCTAGAGGACTCACCTCTCCCCTGCGCGAGATGCGGGATGCCGCGGAAGCTATGGCGGACGGCGACTACACCGTCCGGGTGCATGTCGATGCCAACAGCCGCGACGAAGTCGGACAGCTGGCTTTGTCTTTCAATGAGATGGCGGAGGAACTGCAGCATGCCGACCAGATGAGACGGGACATGGTAGCCAATGTGAGCCACGAGCTGCGTACGCCTGTATCCGCGTTGCAGGCCATGGTCGAGAACATGGCCGACGGCGTTGTGGAACCGACCCCATCGAATCTGGAAAGCATTCTCAACCAAACGCACCGTTTGTCGGATCTGATCGCGTTTCTGCTTGATTTGTCCCGCATGGAAGCCGGTGCGGCGAGCCTGCAGATCGATAAATTCAATTTCGCGGATTTCATCGACGAAACCGTGGAACCGTTGGAAATCGCCGATGCCGGGCATGCCCACAATATCGAAATCCACGTGCCCGACAACATCGAAATGGAAGGCGATCAGGATCGTCTGCGCCAGTTGTTCACCAATATCATCGCCAATGCGCTCAAACACTCCGCAGACAATACCGCGGTGCTCATCGAAGCGCATGAAAACAAGGATTTCGGCACGATTGTGACGAATGTCGTCAACTTCGGCTCGCAGATTCCCCAAGAAGCGCGGTCCGATATCTTCCGTCGATTCGTCAAAGGCAAGACGGGACCAGGTACCGAATCGGGAGGAACCGGTCTTGGACTGTCAATCGCCCGATGGGCGGCGCAGTTGCATGGCGGCACGGTACGAGTGGTGGATGATCCGCGCGGCGCCGATTTCGAAATCACTTTGCCGAAATATCACATTTCCGATGACGAGTGACGATTTACGCCGTCAAAGGTCTGCCGGCCGGAGTGTGTGCCAACGCCAGCACGGTAATGACCAAAGCTCCCTGTGAAGTTAGAGCGTCAACACAACGACGCATGGTGGCTCCAGAGGTGACGATGTCATCCACCAGAATCACCGCCTTGTTTTGAAGGGTGACGCCCGGACGAACCATGACATGCCCCTTAAGGCGTTGCGCCCTCTGTTCCGTGCCCTTGGTCTCGACGGATTTGCCTTTGATTCCTTTGTTCGTCAACGCATCGCATACCTGTACGCGGAAATCTGTCCGGCACCGTAGAAACGCCGACAACCGTTTTGCCAGCGGCATCATGTGCCGTCGTCCGCGCTGACGCATGGAAGCAATCGACGACGACGCGGGAACGACCAGTATGGTATCGCAGATCTCACGAACGCCATCCATGGCGTCAATCACACCGGCGCGTTCCGCAAGCCTGCACAACGCATCCGAGAACGGACGGTCGCATTCCTCGTCTCCGTGGTCTTTCCATGCCAGAATCGACTGTCTGGCGGCACCCCGATACCATCCGCACGCGAACCATCGACCCATCTCAGCCGTTTCCAATGGTTGGGACAGTTCGCAGTCGAATGACGCAAGACAGGCATCGCACAACACGTCATCAGGCTTGTCGCATCCCGCACAGCCTCGTGGGAACAACAGATTCGCCATATGCGCGAATGAACCCGCCATCAGATTCACGCCGGCTCCGTCATCGGGACAATCTGGCAATGATCTCGCCGCATAATTTCACGGTATCCGCGGGACCGTTCACTTTGACAGCCCTTGTGCCGGCCTTCGCCGCGGGATAATCATTGCCGTCGGGTTCCATCCGGTCTCCGATGAACACGATCTGGCCGACCTCGATATCGAGAATATCCGCGAGTTCACGGACGGCGAACGACTTATCGACGCCACGCTGCGAGATATCAACACTGCTGGAGCCTCCAGGTCTTACTTCAAGATTCGGTAGTTCGGCAGCAACCGCACAGGCCAATCGGTTCTTCTTCTCGTTGGTGGGGTCCCAAGCCTCCTTGGCCTCGACGGGGGCAAGCTGCCCCAATGCGGAAAAGGTGATCTGACCGCCTCTGTCCTCGATGCGCTCGCCCCAGACATGAGTGGCCCAAATGCCTTGCTCACGAGCATTCCGTTCCAGCGATTCCTTCGCCTTGGCACGGTCCTCGTCGCTTAGATCGTGGGAGAACACTTTCCCCCACCGTTGCCCGTCCCACCGGTAGTAGCGGGTTCCGCTGGTCGGCATGAGGTGAAGTTTCGACTTGTCGGCATGGTCGGACAGCCTGTCCACCACCTGACTTTGCAGCAACGAGTATTTGCCGCCGGTGATCACCGCGACGTCAATCAATGATGTCAATGCAGAGAAGCATTCGGCCATGTCCGCTTTCATAGGTTTCTTGGACCGCGCCAACGTGTTGTCGAGGTCAAACCCAATCAGCCGCGCGCCTTCGCACAGCATGTTGACATCAACGATGTTCCAATAAGGTACGGAAATATCCGCCATGATCATTTCTCCCCTTGTCGAGCAGCCCATACCATGGTATCGCATGTTTCGAATAAGCCCTGATAAGGTAGAAACCATGCAACAGATGCCTTGGGAGACCCCGATATACCGCAACCGCCATGGACGTGGCACGCGTACGCCCATGTTTGGTACCAGACTGCCCCGGTACCGTACCAGAAGCGGTATGTTCGACGATATGCTGGTGGCGCAAATCCGCAGACTCAACGGGGCATGGCCTGAGCTCATAGCTCCGGTCCAATTCGCTGTGGAGGATGTTCCGCCATCCGATCCCGCGCCTTGGGAGGACGTTCCGCATCTTGGATCGCAGTCATTTCCCGCCGGGCACGGCATTCCACCCCGTATCGTGCTGTACCGCATGCCGCTGCAATCGCATGCCCGTAACCGTATGGACCTGCAATTCGCAATCAGGGACGAGGTGGTCTCACGTCTGGCGGAAATCTACGGACGCCGTCCGGAAGAAATAGATCCTGATTGGGGCATGTGACTTTCAACGGACAACAGTCATATCCTGATTCGCCCAGACCTGCTCTCTGGCCTCCTTCAAATCGACGGCGCCGATGATGGCAAGTCCGGCGAGTTTCGCACCGGACACATCTTTCTGTCCGACACGAAGATTCCAGACCACGGCTTGGGCGGGATCCTTCAAACGGATGGCGGCGACATCGCCATCATTAATATCGGCGATGCGCACCGACGTCGAGGCCGAGGGACGGATGGCGATTTCACGCCTGTCCACTTGTTTGCCGTCCGTGTCGTAAGCCGTCACGATCGCGGTCCGATCCCCATCCGCGGTGTTGACGAAGCCTACCGTCGCGGTGGATTGGTCAGGAACCGCGATGGCGGAGATCTTCGCCGGAGCGGACGCATTGACTAGGGCGAAATCGGACTGCCCATCGGAGCCATCGTCTGAAATCTTCGCCGTGGCAGACACCGGTTCGGAAGCGGCTATGGCGATGCCGGTAGCGGATTTTGGAACGTCTCCAAGATCGATGGCGGACGCGCGGTTCGCCTTCAGCTCCTGCTGATTGGTCTGCTGTGCCCCCTTGGAGTCGATCCAGGATACGGTGACATCCGTTTTGCGGGACGTATACAGGTACAGTGTCGCATGGTCTCCGCCATTCAAGCCGTAGAGGGCCAGAGATTTCGCGGAAGCGTTATTCGGAAGCGCGTAATCCGATCCCTTTGAGGTCAATCCGTCCATGGAGACGGTGCGGACGATTGCGGCCACAGGAGTGTCAGTTCCAGTCACCGTGGCATACAGCGCGTCTTGGCCGGAAGCAGCTGCGGAAAGATTCAGTACCGTTTCCTTGCCTGAGGCCACGGTCAGCGTCGATCCGGTGGAGAGCGCCAGCGCGCCGGATTTGTCGGAGCCCCAGATTCTGATGGTCACCGATGTGTCCTTGGCGGAGGGATTGGCCACAACAAGCTGTTGCGTCAAGCCGGTCTTCGTACCGGAAAGCAGGAACGCCTGTTTCAGCGCCGGCACGACGCAGGAGGCTGCTGATACGCCCTTCAAATCACCGTCCGTGGCCCATGACATCACTGAGGAAACCGCGCCGGTACCGTTCGAAGCCGTCAGCAGACGCGTGTCTTGCAATCGGGAGCCGTCATCGACATTGCCGGAAGCCACAAAGATGTCATCGGACGAGTCGTCTTTTTTGTCCAGCATCGACACGGATGCCGTCATGTCGGCTCCCATCGAGGCGACGGATGAATGGAACACCGAACCGAAGGCGGCGTATCTCGCGGAAGACGCGATATTGCCGTTGGATGCCTGGTATTCGCTATCTCCATAGGCATCGGTATCGGCAATGGTCATGCGAGACGGGCAGTACGTCTGCCGCTGCCGGGGGCTGACGGTACGACCCACCGAGGAGCGTTCCACCGTGGGCGTGTCCGCATGCAGCCATGATGGCCGGTATATGAGCGTCACGGCCATCAGGACCACGATGAGCAATACCGAGATTACGGCAAGCGCAATACGCAAAGGCGTATTGGGACGAGAATGTCTGCTCATGCTTCCTCCAGACCCTGACGACGAATGCGCGGAAGCGCCACCAGGCAATACGCTACAAGAACGACGCCCATGCACCACAGCCATGAACGACGCCACACACTTGAGCCGGCCTTATCAAGCCCGCTTCGATCGATATGCTGCTTGGATAGATCCTGAACCGTCAAACGATAATACGTGCCATTATCCAGACTGACGACATTCTGTGTCCCGTCGGAGGCTCCAATGTTCGAATTGAGCTGGTTCGAGGCCTCTCGCTGCGCTTTGTCGCCGTTCTGCTTGATAACGTAAATGCCGCCGAAGCCCAACTTGCCAAGCTCGTTGATGGCATCGGAATCGGCATTGGCCAGCAACTGGGCGCAATCCTGCGCAATGGTTCTGCTGGACCCGTCGGAACGTCCCGAAACCACTTCGACGCGTTGCGCGGGAGAGCTGTCAATCAAGTCGCCACGACCGGTACGCATCACACTGTAGCTGACCGATTCGGCGCTATCGGCACGCAAGGCAAGCACGCGACGTGCATCATCCTGCCCAAGGAAATCGGTCGCCACCATCGGCAGTCCAGCATCGCTGGTCTTTACCTGGCTGTGATCGCATTCGACATAGTTGAATCCCGCACAGGCCACGACGGAGACGGCCAACAGGCAAACCAATACGGCACGACCCACATGCGAGGCAATCGACACTGCCTTCGAGCCGCGTCCTTCGATTTCGACGGCGCCGGTCTTCTCATGCTGTCTCAGCATGACGAAACGTCGAACCGCGCCGCCCGACATCATGCAGATGCAGGCGAGCAAGCCCATCATCGCATATGTGGTTCCCGGAAGCATGGAACCGGAGACCGGACCATCCACATCGACGGCCACCGCAATCGCCGCGGACAGCAAGGCCGTCGCCAATCCCGCGAACACGGCGACCCACATCATACGGGACACGCGCAGCACGAAAGGCAACACCAATGACACCGCGGCCAGCAATACGATCAACGCCAGTATGGAAACCGCCACATACCGCCATGCGCCACCGTCGGCGCCGATGCCGAACACCCGCAGCAACAGATCGGACAGATTCGCGACGACCGGTTTGTCATCATGCGCGGAGGAGGGCAGCATGACGCTGCCGAACAGCTGACGCCATGTACCGTCGGAAGCGAAACGAACGGCATTGACCAACGTCGGCGCGCATACGAACGCCGCCGGAAGCGGAATCAGCAGCAACGCGGGCTTATGGGAGCGGACGAACAGCAGGAATCCCAGGAAGGTGAGCATCAGCGGCAGCAACAACTGCGGCTGCGCGGCGACGACCGGAATGAAACACAGCGCCGCAACCGCCGCCGCCTGGACCGACGCGTGGGGATTGACCAGATCCTCCGTCCGATACATGCCGACCGCACGGAACGAGAAGGCGAAAGCGGCCGGAAGAAACACCATGACCGTCAGCATCGTGACATCCGCGTCATCATAAAGTCCCATGGACAACGCCAACGCGAACCACGCCAACGCGACCACGCAGCGCACCGCATCCGAGCGGGTGAAGATGCCGGCCAGCGCCCAGAAGGAAAACACCATGAGCGGGGCTGCAAGGAAGAACATCAGTCCGACAGCTCCGGCAACATGTCCACCAGTGAGCACCGACGCCAGCGCAAGCACCAACAGCCATGGCGCGTTAGGCGCACTGATGCCCGTGCCTGAGGCATACGACCATGACGTGGTCGCGGTATGAAGCAACTGGGTGAAGCTCGCGCCCGTGGGCAACAGCTGTGCGGAATACATCGACGCACCCGAACATACGGAACGAAGCACGTCCCAATACAGCACGACTATCCATATGCCGGCAATCAGCGCCGCGCCGAAGGCCAATCCCCATCTACGCAGCAACCGTTTACGCAGATGGTCCTTCTCAAGAGGACTGAGCAGCACGACATCCCTCTGGTCGCGCAACGCACGGCGACGGTCGAGCCATTCCCTGACCTGCCGATGATTCGCAGACAGCGTGGATAGCGATTTAAGCGTGACCTTGCTTTGCCTGCGCAACCGCGCATGGGCGCGCCAAGCACCCCGCAGACGCAGCAGCGCACGCCACGGCATCGCCAGCTCGCAGCATGCATGATACGGCTGTTTGCGCGCCAAGCAAAGCACGGCCAATCCCAACGACTGGATGATGGACCACAGCCAAAGCAACGGCCACCATGAACGGTGCATGTCAGTGTACGCGTATTTGGCATTCGCCTCGCGTACGGCAAGATACGGATCGATGCGACCGTCCTCGTCTTCCACAGGGCGCCCGTTCTTGGAACGGATTCCTTCGAATCGGGCTCTTCTGTGGGCGATGCGAGCCTGGGGAACCACTACGACACGCCCACCGCCAAGACATATGCGGCGGCACAGGTCCGTGGATTCCGCGAAGGTGCCGAACCAGGGGTCAGCCCCTTCGAACGCACGCAACGTAGCCAACGGCACCAACGCGCCCGATAGGGAGACCGACAGCACATCCTGACGCCCGTCATATTGCTCCTGGTCAGGCTCGCCGTCGACCACCAAGGAAACGACATCATGGTGCCCGGCATACAAACCCACGTTGTGCAGGTTCTTCGCCTGCCAATCCAACTGCTTGGCACCGAGCAGCGCGGCTGTCGGCGTGTTTCTCCACGCATCCAGCAACGTCTCGAAGCACCGGTCATCCGCCGGCCGCGAATCGTCATGCAAGGTCCACAACGCGCGGATGCCGGCATCAATGCCGATCTGATCCATCGCACGCGTTACAGCGTCCATGAAGGACGCCGCCTGCTTCACTCCCACCAGAATGACCCTCACCGTTTTGGCTTCCGGCACTTCCGTAAGCACATCCTGTGATGAGTGAATGACATCGAAGGTCATCTGCATGGGCTGCTCGATCTGCCCCGTGCAATCGGCGATAACGATCATTCCTGGAAGCATGCGCTGCGCAAGCACCGCTCCAACGGTAGAAGCGAGGAATCGAAGGTCATGCTGCGCGGTGATCACCGCAGCCACGGACATATCGACGTCCTGCCGATGCGTATACGGTCTGCTGTTCAGCACATCGGTCACGATTGTCTGGATATCGCTGCTGGCGTTAGAATTCATAATTTAAGTGTACGCACGGGACGCACCATGCCTTCAAGCCCGTTCCTTGTGCTCTTTTTTGTAGCGACGACGCTCACGCTCGCTCATACCGCCCCAGATACCGAAACGCTCATCATGGTCGATGGCCCATTTCAGACACTGTTCACGGACTTCACACTGGGCGCAAACCCTCTTCGCATCCCTGGTGGAACCGCCTTTTTCCGGGAAGAATGCTTCGGGATCGGTCTGCGAGCACAGCGCTTTGTGCTGCCAAGACACGTCATCATCCCGCTTGAACAAACCCCACAGTTCAGCAAGCGGATTCTCAGAAGACTCATCAGTCACGCCCCACATGAGTCCTCCCATAATTGTGTGCGCACCTTTTATGCGCATACTTTCACACCGCTTCAAATTACACACACGCAATGTAATTTTGTCAAGTTTCCCCGTGTCAATGCCTATATTTCAGAAAATCCATGCTAAAGTTCAGCCCAATCTGGGGTCTACAGTCGCAGAATCGGTGAAAATCGGCCATTAACCCTATAATTGCCCATTTGGATAGTGGTAGGTTCTAAAAGCATTGCGTCAAACGCGCATCTCAATCAGGAAGGCAACACCGTGGCAACGTCATCAACCGGCAATAAGCTTCCTAACATCAATGGTCTTCAGGATGCGAAACCACGTCACAGCCTGGGATATCGCGTGCAGCATCACGTCAGGACCGCAGTCGCCGCGGCAATCGCCGCGACTCTGGTGTTCGTCGGCACTGCAGCTGCCGCTACTTGGATGGACGTCAATGGCATCATCAAGAACAATTCGGTCGGCGTGATCGGCCAGGGTTCCCTGAATACGGACGCATCCATCATCGATCCGAACTCCGGCAAGCCGATCGAGTTCGTGCTGATCGGACAGGATTCCCGTGACGGCGCGGAGAACCAAGCCATCGGAGGCAGTTTCGATGACGTCATCGGCAACCATCAGGCCGACACCGCCATGATTGTGCAGATCTCCGCCGACCGCAAGGAAATCAACCTGGTCTCCATTCCACGAGATTCCCTGGTGGACGTGCCTCAGTGCGAAACGTCGAAGGGCACGATTCCCGCACAGTATAACGTCATGTTCAATTCCATCTTCGCAGGTGCCTACAAAACCGGCGGAGATCTCTCCTCGGCGGCCAGCTGCACGCTGAACGCCGTGAACAGTCTCACCGGGTTGAATATTCAGAACTTCATCGTCGTGGACTTCGCCGGCCTGGTCAAGATGATTGATTCAGTCGGCGGCGTGGACCTGTGCATTCCGCAGAACGTCAACGACCCGTACACCGGACTCAATCTCGACAAGGGCATGCACCATCTTGACGGCGTTGCGGCGACGCAGTACGCCCGGATCCGTCACGGCATAGGAGACGGATCCGACACCTCGCGTACCACACGTCAGCAGTATCTCATCAAGCAGCTGATGAGCGAGGCGCTCAGCAAGAATCTGTTCACTGATACCGCGCAGCTGTACCAGCTGGCGAAATCCGCGCTGAAATCGCTCAACATATCCCAAGGCATGGCTGATACCGCGGCTTTGGCGGGACTTGCCATGAGCCTGAAGAATTTCACCATGACCAACCTGCAGACCCAGACCGTCCCCGTGGTCCCAGCACCGTCCGACCCCAACCGTTCCGTCTGGACCGACGAAGCCGACAATCTCTGGGAGAAGATGCGAGCGGGCAAGCCGATTTTCGATACCGCCGATTCAAACTCGGGCGACTCCTCCGACACCAGTTCAGATAATTCAGCCAGCTCCGACGATTCCGGCACGACCGACAGCAACCAGTCGGACACCACTGCCGAGACTCCCGATCCCGTCACGGGACTGATCACCAAATCCGACGGCACGTTGGTCGATCCAAGCACTGGCGGCACCGTCGACCCGGATGACGGCTCCATTCATGACGCGACCACGGGCCAGTATATCGGCCTTGCGGATCGATACCTTAATGCGACCGTATGTGCCGTTCCGGCAAAGAACTGACGTAGACCACGCAATCACGTCCCCTTTCAACGTATGACGCAGGGACGAATCTTTTTGGAGGAACCATGAGTGAAGGCAAAGGAGCAAAAGAGCCTACGAGCGTGCCACCAAGTTTCATTCCGTCATCAGGACGCAAAAAAACCATGCCGTCCACGGATTCCTCCCGCTCGCAAAGCGCACCGAGCCAGCCAGCGAGTTTCGCACCGGCGAAACGTTCTGACCATGCATCATCTGTAAAACCGGCCAAACGCACGGCGCGTCCTTCTTCCTCGGTTCCGCAAAGCTTCCAGCCTGCGGCACGGGCAACGAGCGAGACAAGAAGAAACCCTTCATCATCTCCGGTGTCCTTCGCTCCAGAACATACCCGCACGGCCAATCCAACGCAGCAGTTCCGGGGGTCATCCTCCGTCTCCACGGCGCTCCGATCTGTTCCATCCTCTCCAGCGACGGCTTCCGTGCCAAAAAGAAGACCTCGCGTCGGACGTATCGTCCTTTCCATTTTCCTTGTACTGATTCTCGCACTGGGAATAGGGGTATTCTCCGCTTGGAACTGGGTCGATGACCAGCTCAACAAACAGACCTGGCTGACATCCAAAGCGGACACCGCCGGCGAAAGCTGGCTTATTCTTGGCTCCGACGAACGTGAGGGCACCATCGGAGACGCCGGCGACGTCGAAGGTTTCAGAACCGACACCATTCTTGTACTCACCAAGCCGAAGACAGGATCGTCCTCGCTGATTTCCATTCCTCGCGATTCCCTGGTGGAAATCGATGGGAGCTATATGAAGATCAACGCCGTGGCGCAGCTGTACAGCCGCAAACAGTTGGTCAACGAGGTGGAGGACATCACCGGCCAGAAAATCAACCATGTGGCAATGGTCCGCTTCGGCGGACTCGTCAAAGTGGTCGATGCCTTGGGAGGCGTGGACCTATGCTACGACCAGAATGTGAATGACCCTTATTCGGGTATGAACTGGACCGCCGGATGCCACACCGTGGACGGCAACACCGCTTTGGCGTTCTCCCGTATGCGATATGCCGATGTGCAAGGCGATTTCGGCCGTGCCGCACGTCAGCGCCAGGTGATCAACGCCATCGTCAAGAAGGGCGCTTCCAAACAGACGCTCACGAATTTCAACAAGACCAAAAAGGTCGCCGCAGCGGCGTTGAGCTCCGTAACCGTGGATGAGAAAGCATCGACTTCCTCTCTGCTTCGGATGGCGTTGGCTTTCAAAAGCGCCTCAGGCAAGGATGGCATTTCGGGAAGCGTGTATTGGACCGATCCGGACTATTACGTCGATGGGGTCGGATCGTGCGTTCTGCTGGATGACGCGAAGAACATCCAGCTTTTCTCCGAACTCTCACACGGCACGCATTCCGCAGGAACCGTGGGCACGCTGGCCGAACAGCAAAACTGACGACACGCCGGAGGATGTGGATAACCCACATTCTCCGACCACAACCCTCATATTGGCTTGCGGCATGCCGCCGCTCTTGCCCATGCTGGCCGTATGAACAAAAAGGCCCCTCACCGTATAAGCGAACAACATCTCACTGTATTGAGTTGGAGCGCGCCTTTGCTGGCGCAGCTCATCATGCTGATTGTCATGTGTATGCAACGTCATTGGCTCTATGCGGCGATGCTCGCTCCGAGTCTGCTCGGCAGCGCATTGATGCTCATCACCATGATCATGCGCGTCAGGCATGAAGAAACGAACAGCAACACCATTACTGGAAGCGATTCGCCGGTTCCAACGCATCATAACGGAAACGAAATCGACCATGCTCAGCTTTTCGCCGGCATGCCGTCCATAAGTTTTGAGCATCTGCATGGCCTGGACAACGACCCGCTCATATGGCGCACCATCGTGCGTAATTGGCTTGTCCGTTCCCCAACGAACGGCATCGGCATGTCAGAACATGGCATATTCCATATAGATCTGGCATCATCCGGACCACATGCCATGGTCGCGGGGACCACAGGCTCGGGGAAATCCGAACTGCTGATCAGTTGGTGCATGGCATTGGCGATTCGGCATAGTCCTCAAACCCTCCATTTCGTCTTTCTGGATTTCAAAGGAGGATCGACCTTCAACGCTTTGGAGCGTCTGCCGCATACCGTGGGCAACGTCTGCGATCTTGACCTCGCCCATGCCGTCCGTGCGCTGAACGCCATAGAACAAGAATTGGCACGCAGGGAGGCCTTGGTAAGTGCCGAACGCGTTTCCAGATTCGACCAGCTTTCCCATCCCCCTGCACGGCTCGTGGTGGTCATTGACGAATTCCATGCATTGCGCGACCGTCTACCCGACTATATGCAGCGACTCAATCGATTGGCGTCGCTCGGACGCTCTTTGGGTATGCATCTCATCGTATGCACGCAAAATCCCATGGGTCAGGTCCATGCCGATATGAAGGCCAACATATCGCTGAGCATCTGCCTACGCGTCACCGACCAAATGCAATCGAATGAACTGATCGGCACCAAGGATGCAGCTTTGATTCCACCGGCCTTCCCCGGTGCCGCTTACTGTCATGACGGTCAACGCACTGTTCCTTTCCGCTGCAGCGCGGTCCATGACATTGATTCCTTGGTGCATGCCATCAACACCGCATCGGCATTCAGCGGCACCACCAATCCCTCCCCTTTGTTCTCCGCGCCGCTCGCACCACATGCAGGCAAAGACGATTTGACGGCGCCACAGCGAGAGGCATGGCACCATGTGCCTTTTGCTTTGAGCGACGACGGTGTACTCATCTCCACCGCATTCCTTGACGTAGGACACGGCAACATCGCCGTGATTGGCGCATGCGGAAGCGGCAAAACCAATCTGCTGCTCTGCTGCGCCAGCCGTCTCTATGAATCCGGTCGCTGCACCATCCGGTTCACACGCAAGACGAACAGCGAATGGACCACCGACGACGGCAGAACATCGCCGCAGCACGAACGCACCATATGGTTCGTGGATGACGCCGACGAATTGCTCTCCCCTTTCGCAGCCATGCCCGAAGCCGATAAGCTCAAGACCGCACTCGCCGATCCGTCCGTCACGGTAATCGCAGCTGTGGAAAAGCCGCAAAGCACCCTACTTGAACGTTGCCTCACACGTGTTGCGTTTCCTTGCGGAGAGAGAGCCACCGATGTGATGATGGGGATTCCCAGCGCGGTTCTCGACGGTTTCGGCGTCGATGACTATGCCATTGCCGGGCGTGGGGTCTTCATCCAACAAGCACGGGCATGTCCCGTGCAATGCGCGGAATTCCAAGGATTCTAAAAAAACTTGGCTTCTTTTGCGAAAAAGTCTTGAAAAATCATCCGATTCGTGGTTATCTAAATAACGGATAGAACGCCACTTATGGCAAGAGGAAGGCGATTACATGAGCAGTGCTTTCGATTGGCGAGCCAAGGCCGCGTGCCGGGATAAGGATCCGGAACTGTTTTTCCCGGTCGGCAACACCGGTGCCGCCTATCAGCAAATCGAAGAAGCCAAGGCCGTTTGCCGTACCTGCAAGGTGATTGACGCGTGTCTGAAATGCGCGCTCGACACCAATCAGGACTACGGCGTTTGGGGCGGTCTGAGCGAAGACGAGCGGCGCGCGCTCAAGCGGCGCGCGATGCGTGCACGTCGCTCGCAGGCCATGCAGATGCAGGTCTGATTCTTTTCAGGGCATATGGAAGGGCCGGTCGGATTCGATGGAATCCGACCGGCCCTTCCATATGCCATTCCAGTTCTAGAGGTCAGTTATCTTGCGCGGCACGCAGTTTCATGTCGAGCACCACACGGGTACCACCACCGCGACGTGGCTCCCAATGCACCGTTCCGCCAAAATCATTGGTGACGAACGTGTTGATGATCTGTGTTCCAAGCCCTGATCCGGAAGAGCGAGCCATGCCATCATGCTCCTCATCCGCCAAGCCGGTGCCATCATCCTCCACCACCACGTTGAGGTTATTGCCACCGCGGCCCACGGAAATCGTGATATGTCCTTCCTTACGTCCTTCGAAACCGTGTTCCACCGAATTGGTGATCAGTTCGGTAAGCACCAACGATAGCGGCGTGGCATCCTGTGCCGGCATCATGCCGAATTTGCCTACGAAATCGACATCGATGTGCTGGTCGCGCATCGTAGCCAAATCGACGGCCATCTTAAGCAGGTTGGAAATGACCTTGTCATAGTCGACGATCTCATCGGCGGTCTGGCTCAATCCCTCATGCACCATGGCGATGGTCTGCACGCGGCGCTGTGCTTCCTTGAGCTCCTTTTTGACCTCTTCGGACTTGGTCTTGCGCGCCTGCAAGCGCAGCAACGCGGATACCGCCTGAAGATTGTTCTTCACACGATGGTGAATCTCGGAAATGGTGGCGTCCTTGGTCTGCAATTCCTTCTCGCGGCGGCGCAATTCGCTGACGTCACGGCACAGCACGATACCACCCACGCGACCATTGGCGTCCATCAACGGCAGAGAGCGCATGGACACCGCGGCTTTGTTGGCGTCCAATTCGGAATCCACCGCGGCTTTGCCGCTCAGTACCAATGGCAGCGTTTCCAGCACCGGATCGTTCTCATGCAGCAGTTTGGTGCCGATCTCGCTCAGATACTCCCCCTGCATGGTGCTGACCGATCCCAAACGACGGAAACAGCTGATGGCGTTCGGAGACGCGTATCGGACGATGCCGTCGACGGTGAGCACGATGAAGCCATCCGCCACACGTGCGTTATGGCGCTGGTTCATAACCGGGTTACGGTACGGGAACTGGCCGCGCGGAATCATCTCATACAGCTGTTTGCCGGCGCTGATGCTTTCGGACTCATAACGGCCGTTCGATTCGCGTGTGGCCATGTTGGTCTCGCGGACCACCAAGCCAAGCGTCTTGCCATTATGACGCACCGGGGCGTACACGTTGCAGACCTTGGCCTTGCCGACCGTACGCAGTTTCGAGGAGCGGAACACCGATTCGGAGTCCATGGCCGCGTCAAGCTCGGCGCACAGGGATTCCGGGACGACGTTGCCGACCACATCCTCGGCTCTCAGACTCATCACCGTGGACGGACGGCATTGCTCGGCAATGATGTACTTGCCCTCGCCGTTCTGCAGGATTAGCAGCAAGTCGGCGAAACTCAAATCGGCAATCACCTGCCAATCGGCCACCAACTGGTGCAACCATTCACGATCGTCGTCACCGAAATCCGGACGGGTCATCAGGATATGTGAGAAATCAGCCATGCAACCATAATACGCATCAATGGCGAGGTTGCATACCATATGCCCACGTATAATGCGGAAACGCCGATTGACATATCCGACGGTTACGCTAACGTAGGTTACGGTTCCGTAACTTATAGTGGAGGCATCCGATGGCGAAACCTACAAACGCAGAAATCGAGGCGAAACGCGCGGTCATCGCCGAAGCACGCGAGCAGGCCCTGCAGGCGAAAGCTGAGACCATTCGCGTGAAGGCGCACAATAAGGCCGAGAACATTCGACGCAAGGCGGATGCAAAAGCCAAACGTGCCATCGCCAAAGGCGAAGCCCATGCCGCAAAAATCGAAGGCATCGTCCCCGCCGAAATCGAACGCAAAATCAGACTCGACGTGCATGGCAGGCCAAAGCCGCTCCTGCGTGGCTGGATCCACGCCATCGCCACTCCCCTGGCTCTTGCCGCGGGCATCGTGCTGATCTGCCTCGCTCATGGCACCGGGCTCAAATGGGCGTGCGCCGTGTTCATGACCTGCTCGCTGGTACTGTTCGGCAATTCCGCCTGTTATCATCTGGGAGATTGGTCACCACGGGTTACCGATGTGCTCCGTCGCATCGACCATATGAACATCTTTTTGCTGATCGCCGGCACTTATACGCCCGTTTCCTTCGCGCTCACGCCATTCTGGCGTGATTCCATCATCGCGGGCATGTGGATCTGCACCACGGTGGCGCTCATCATCCATGTCATCTGGATCAGCGCGCCTCGCTGGCTTTATGTTCTTGTCTATATTATTTTCGGCGTGTCCGGCGTCGCGTTCATGGGATTGTTCTGGATGTCCCCCTATGCCGGACCTACCGTGGTGATACTGCTGTGTGCCGGCGGCGTCTGCTATATCGCCGGAGCCATCGTGTATGCGCTGCGCAAGCCCGACCCCTGGCCGAAGGTGTTCGGCTTCCATGAGATCTTCCATACCGGAACCGTGGCGGGATACGCCTGCCACATGGTGGCCATCTACATGGTGATCGTGCAATTGTGGCCCTAAGGCGTAATCAACCCCACATGGACAAAACAAAATAAGCCCGTCCCCTCATCGTACGAATGCGATGGAGGAACGGGCTGTTGTTTTCGTCACACGTATGTCAGGCGAGCGGCTTGGCTTCCTTGATGGTCACGGAAATCTCACGGCCGTTCGGAGCGGTATAGGTCACCGTATCTCCGGCATGAGCGCCATTGATGGCGGCGCCAATCGGCGATTCAGGACTGATGATGCTGTAATCCGTGGCGATGGACAGGTCTCGCGTGCCAAGCACGTACACCATTTCACGTCCGTTGACTTCAAGGGTCACTAGGGATCCGTCACCGACCTCACCGGCCTTGGGCGCAGTCAGAATCTTCGCATTGCGCAGTTTGACGGTCAGTTCGTCGATGCGTCCCTGATTCACGCGCTGCGCCTCACGGGCAGCCTGATAGCCGCCGTTCTCGCTCAAATCGCCTTCGGCACGCGCCGCGGAGACCTTGGACAGAATCTCGTCACGGTACTCGCCCTCACGCCAGGCGAGTTCTTCTTTCATCTTGTCGTACGCCTCCTGCGTCAGCAGGATCGTCTTTTCTTCGGCCATGTTATCCTCCTTGACCTTGGAAGAATGATACCCGTCAATCAGCGGGTGGAGATGATGTCGATCACGAACACCAGCGTGTCCTCGCCGCCGATGCCGGCCTGCGGAACGCCACGGGAGCCATAACCGTACTCCGGCGGAATGGACACCACCAGGCGGGAACCGACGTTATGTCCCGGAACGGTCTGATCCCAGCCCTTGATGACCTGTCCCACACCGATGCCGAACGTGGCCGGCTGGTGACGGTCGAAGCTGGAGTCGAACGGGGTGTCCTTGCCCCAGACCACACCATGGTAGTTGACGGTGACGGTGTCTCCACGGCGGACCATCGGGCCATTGCCTTCAAAGAGCTCCACGACCTTCAGGCCGGCGGGAGCGATCTCAGTCGGGAATTCGATGGTCGGCCGATCGCCGAATTCGGCATTGACAACAGGCATTTCAGATGCCATGGTGAACCTCCTTGAAAAAACACAGTGTCACCAAGATTAGCACCATCCATCGCTAGCATTCAACAACATTGACCGCAAGACCGCCTTTCGACGTCTCCTTGTACTTGGCCATCATGTCCTCGCCGGTGTCCTTCATGGTTTTGATGGCTTGGTCAAGACTCACGATATGCGTGCCGTCGCCCAGCATGGCCATACGGACCGCGTTGATGGCGGTATTGGCCGCCATGGCGTTGCGTTCGATGCAGGGAATCTGCACCAGACCACCGACCGGATCGCAGGTCAGTCCCAGATTGTGCTCGATACCGATTTCCGCGGCATTCTCCACTTGGTGAGGCGTGCCGCCCATCACGGCGCACAGCCCCGCCGCGGCCATGGAACAGGCTGTGCCGACCTCGCCTTGACATCCGACTTCGGCACCGGAAATGGACGCGTTGCGTTTGAACAAGTATCCAATCGCCCCTGCGGTCAGCAGGAACGTCACCACACCATCCTCATCCGCATGATCCACGAAATGCCAATAATAGTGGAGCACCGCCGGAATGACGCCAGCCGCACCGTTGGTAGGCGCGGTGACGATGCGTCCGCCTGCCGCGTTCTCCTCGGAAACCGCCAATGCGAACAGGTCGACCCATGCGGCGTCCGATGATTCGAGTACAGCGTCGGAGCGCCTGCCGTCCCGTTTGAGCACGTCGCTGTTGGATGCGAGCCTTGCATACATTTTTGGCGCCCTGCGGGGCACGTCAAGGCCGCCAGGCAGAACGGTTTGGTTGGTATTGCAACCGTGCTGCACGCAGCGGCGCATCACATGCCATACAGTGTCCAAATCGCTGCGCACCTGCACGGCGGACCGCATGGCCGTCTCATTGGCCCACACCACATCGGCCACACTCATGTGATGTTCATCGCACAGCGAGATCAGTTCGTCGCATGTGGTGAACGGATAGGGCATGTCCATATCGATATCGGTTGAGGAATCGTCGGTCTGATCGGCGAAGGCCGTTCCCGCAGGGGGTTTCTCATGGATGCCGATCATCAGGTCGTCGGCGTCGCCTTGTCTGACGAATCCACCGCCAATGGAATACCAGACCTGTTCGTCGATGAGATTGTTCTGCCGGTCGAAGGCTTGGAATCGCATGCCGTTGGGATGGGCCGCCATGCGGTGCCATACATCCATCACCACATCGCGTCCGTAATCGAAATCGATGCGATGCGTGCCGTTGAGCATCAGCTCGCCGCCTGCCTCGCATTCCATACGGATATTGCTCATGTGATCGGTATCGACGGTTTTCGGTACGTTGCCTTCCAAGCCCGCCACCGTGGCGCGATCGGTACCGTGCCCAAGACCGGTCAGGGCGAGCGAACCATACAGTACCGTTCGCACGCGGCCGACCCGGTTCAGTATGCCGTCACGTTCAAGGGAGGCAGCGAATCTGCTGGCCGCGACCATCGGTCCTACGGTGTGCGACGAGCTGGGGCCGACGCCGATGGTGAACATCTCCAGAATGCTGAACATGTATATTGCGCTCTCTTTTCCGCGTCTTCGCCGTCACGCCGCGTAAAGCACGCTGAACATGCGAATCATGATGAGTAGGCCGATGATGGCAATGACGATTTCCGCGATAAGCAGAATTATCGCAACGGTTTTGCGATTGCCGAGTTTGACGTCGAGCAGTTTTGCGAAAAGGAAAGCGACGAAGCCCAAGGCTGCTCCGTTCAGCGCGATCGCGCCGACCTGGCCGTTGGTAAGAACGCTTTCCCCGACCTTGGCGAGTATCGAATTGATGGTGGCGGTGAACACCAGCAGGCTCCATACGCCGTATCCAATCAATCCTACCGCCGCATAGCCGAACGGGCGGAATTGTTCCTTGAGTTTGAAAGTGAACGATTCGGCGCACCACAACAATGCGAAGCCCACAACGAAGGTGAACGCCACGGCAAGGAATGCGGCTTCCAATGCCCACGGAACGAGTGCCAACGAATGGTCCATCAAGGTAAAGTACAGCGGAGAACATGCGATTTCGCCGATAGCGAGCACGCCGGCAACGATAATCGCCTGCGCAAGCATCAGGGGGATTTCAGTGGCGGGCTGTTCGATTACAGGCTTGATGTCTTTCGAAGTCATGCGTCATCCGTTTCAGTCGGTGTCATACGGTTTGTAATGTCCGACAGTGTACCTACGGAATGTTTCGGGAACGATATGCCACATTTTGCCTACACATTGCCCACATTTTTCCATAACCCACCGTGGAAAAGGGTTGAATCGCAGTGAATCGCGATGATGCCAAAACCGTTGGAGAATAAAGGAAAACCGCCATCTCTGGCGGTTTCCAAAAGTGCCTCCAGCGGGACTCGAACCCACCGGCAAAAAGCCTCAGACACCAACCGTTTCAACGGTTCCATCGACACCTTGCGTCACGTTTGCCCACATTTTGCCCACATTCCGCGAAAAAAGCAAACCACCCATCCTCTCCGACAACTCGTCCAGATCATCATCGAAGAGATCGGCGTAAACATCCAATGTCATGGCGGCCGACTTGTGCCCCAGCTGCCTTTGCACGGTCTTGACGTTAGCGCCTGACTGCACCATGAGCGAAGCGGCCGTATGGCGCAGATCATGGATCGTCATGTGGCCACGGTCCACGCCAGCGCGACGAAGAGCCACCGCGAACCATCCATCGCTTCGCGTCGGATTCCAGCCGTTGCCCATCGGCTCGTCCAACGGCTTGCCTGGAGCCGTGAAAAGAAAATCGGACGGCTCGCGCCCCTCGCATTGCTTGGCGAGCAGCGGACGCAACACCAGGGGGAACATCACCGAGCGTCCATCATGGGTCTTCGGGTCGGTCTCCACCATCCTGCTGGAAAGACGCGTGATGCTCCTATATATATGCAGTCGACAGCGTTGCAGATCGACATCCTCGACACGGAGCGCCACGAGCTCGCCCCACCTCATGCCGCACAGGCCCAAGGTCAGCACGATCGGCTCACGCCACCCGCACTGCATCGCCACACGAGACAATTCATCGGCCGACAGATAGACATGCTTCCGCACCTGCTTGCGCGGCAGCTCGATGCCGTCGCATGGATTGTCGTGGATGCACCGATCGGCCTTTGCCCTCTCCATGAGGCTGCGGAGCAGATTCTCGGAGCGAATCGTCACCGACGCACTGCGTCGTCCTGCCAGATCGGTGACCCACCTTTGCACTTCGTCGCGTGTGATTGACTGCATCTCCCTCATGCCCCACTGCGGCTCCACATGCACTCGCCAAGCGTCTTCCAGCGACTTGATGTAGCTTGGCTTCGCCTTGGTCTTCTTGGCGGCCAGCCACGGCTCCCAGAAGTCCTCGACCAAGCGTCTTCCGGCTTGTGGGTCGATGTACGCTCCGACGCTTTTAGCTGTGGTCACGTTCGCTGCGCCCCAGGCATCGGCGTCCATTTTGCGTTTGAAGCCGCGTTTGCCGGTGTCCGTGCCGTCCGGCTTACGGTATCTGACTTCGTATCTTTTTCCGCTTTTCGTCTGGTATTGGCGGATCGTGTAGGCCATGCTTGCCCCTTCGTTTGCGTGGCATCAAGTCTATCAATCCGCTGTTTTTCTTATGTTTTTCGTGTTTCGGCTTGCATTACTTTATTTACTGCGCTAATATAGTTTATATCAAGGAAAGGAGGTGAACATGACACCATCGGAGATAATCACCAGCATCTCGCTCCTCGTCGCGAGCCTCGCGGCCCTCATCAAAGCCGTGACCGGACTCATCAAGGAGATGAGGCGGAAGCCGAAGAGGAAAAAGTGAGAAAGGGTTCCGGCCAGACCTGGGGGCCGGAACCCCACATCTCCGATTATGCCATGGAACATCATGAGAACGGAATCGATAGTCAGCGCGGTGTTCGCGCTCGGAACCGCCGCCAGCGCATGGTTCGGCTGGCCGTTCGCGCTCACCGCCGGATGCGCCATCGTCAGCGCCGTCTTCGCGCTCATCGCCGGAAGGAAGGACTGACATGACCATCAAATACCTGAGCGTCACCGACGTGTCCAAGCGCCTCGGCATCAGCACAGCCGCCGTCAGCGCCTACAAGCTCCCCCAACCGGACGCCCTAATAGGCCGCACGCGCGGCTGGCTGCCAGAGACCATCGACCAATGGAACGCCAGCCGCCCTGGCCGAGGCGTCGGCGGTGGCAGGCCGCGCAAGCATCCGGCGGAGTGACGTCCGCCCCGGCGCTCATCCGCGAGCGCCGGGGCGGTTTTGTTGTTGGAGGTTGGATGTTGTCAGTCTTGGATCGATTGGTGGCACTGTGCCGTGTTCAGGTATTTGATCGAGACTACATGGTGGATCTGGGTTCCTGGCATTTTTTCCTTGGCCGCGTTCCCCTTGCGTAGGGATTGCGGATAGTAGGGGCCGTCCTCTCCGCTTCTTCCGAGGCCGATGCACCAGACTGTGTTTCCCATGTAGAGGCGTATCCGGCTGTTGCCTGATTCGACCACCATGGATGCGTCGTTCAGTGCGAATGCGCTGGCTATCACGTCGGTCTTCCTCGCGAGCCATCGCGCGTCTCCGGTGAGCGCGACCCTTTTCACCGAGATCCCATGGCCGGACAGGAGGTCGGTGTACAGGCGCCGGGCGGGAAGTCTGCGGGTGCGGTTGTCGTCGGCGTAGTATTCCAGGCCGCATAGGTGGGCGAAGTTCGAGGCCTTCCATTGGATGTCCAGCGTCATCCCGTCGTCGCACGCGATTCTCGTGATCGTTCCGACGAGATTGGCGTATAGTCGGGCTGCCTTTCGGGCCTCGCCAAGCATCCGCCGCTTCGCCTCGGTCACGTTCACGCCCGGAATCCTCCCAGAAAATTAAAAGAGGGGCACCGACCAAGCGCCCCTCCGAAGCCGTGTGGCTGATCTTTTTACAGTCTTCTGCATGACTAGCGTCCCGTTTGCGCGGGAAGGGTCACGGCTCCGGTTGGTCTCAACCGTCTGGCCCAGCCGTTGGGCGAGACATCCAGCTCTCGCTGATGGCGCATCGACTCGCCATCGGATGCCTGCGGCAGCCAGCCACACGCTTCGAACCCGAAACCCTGCCCACCAGCAAAGCAGGTCCGGGTCTCAAGTTCGATTGCAACGATACCCCATGACGGCGGACATTCGTCTCGCCGTGAGCGTGATCCAGACGGTATTCGCACAAAAACCACCGGGCCGCCGCGACGGCGGCGGACGACCACGCAAACACGCCGAATAACAAGAAAAGCCCCTCCACCAGCAATGCTGAGAGAGGGGCGATGTTTAACCGAGTTTTCCGATGATCTGTTTTTCTTTATCGTTGAGAGGCCATATGGTCACGTCCTCCGCGGCCTTCAGTTCCGCGGCCTTCAGTTCCGCGGCCTTCAGTTCCGCGGCCTTGGCTTCGCTCATCAGATAGCCGCCGCCGAAGATGGCCTTCTTCACGGCCTTCTGCGAAGCGAGCCTAGGCGTGAATGCCACGTCCGAAGCCTTGACACGGAACTCGACCTGCTTGCCAATCTTCATGAGCCTGCTCACGGTAAGCAGTTCACGTGGATACGAGTATTTCGGCGGATGCCTGCGCTGCTCTTTCCTGACGCGCTTCACGGTCTCGTCTATCGCGTTGGCCAGATCCGGCGCGGTGCGGATCAGGTCATCGCCGAAACTCGTCACGAAGCTGGTGTTGACCTGCGCGCCGTTCGCGTATTCGATGGCCGAATCCGTGACGATCATGTGCGCTCCGTTGCGTGACGTGCTGGAGAAGATCGTGAGACACGGCGCGAACAGGAAGAACGGAATATTGTTGTCACGGTAGAACTTGCATATCTTTGACAGAATCGAGAAAGGTGGGTTGTCCACCACCACCTTGCCATCGGAATAGTCGAACCGTTCGTAGTCGCCGCCCGGATAGAAGGGCCGCACCACTTTGCTGGAGTCGATGCCATACTCACGGCATGCCCAGTCCTTTATCGTCTCATACACCGCGGGGGGGTGTAGCAGTCGTCCGTGGTCTTCTTCGGTTTGAATTTGTCCACGAATGCACCGTAATCGTCAATCGTCTGCTGTCTGATGCCCATTTTGAAAGTCCTAAAAATAAGGCCCCTCCTCCATGATGGAGAAGGGGCAAATTTAAAAACAGGGTGTGAAAAATTCCACGGACACTACAGTGCCGCAAATTTTTCCACACCCGAGTTTGAGTTTCCGGCGCGAGTTTGAGTTTCACGCCA
>OMBM01000363.1_pt1 | contig 27405 bp, 18 predicted proteins | sample 1644861 | NCBI WGS metagenome assembly OMBM01 (sample SAMEA103958165, study PRJEB25191) | human gut metagenome | biome: human-associated habitat [ENVO:00009003]; feature: intestine environment [ENVO:2100002]; material: feces | place: Germany | collected 2013/2015 | reverse complement strand
ACAACGAGGACTACGAGAAGCAGGTGGAGGCAGGCATGAAAGCCAAAGGCACGCTCCTGAAGTACAGGACCGTTTACAAGCACCTGCAAGAGTTCCTCACCATCCGCTACCGCGTGAAGGACATCGCGCTGAAAGAGCTTACGCCCGCCTTCATCTCCGACTTCGAGATGTTCCTGCGCACGGACAAGCACTGCTGCACCAACACCGTGTGGCTGTATGTCTGCCCCTTGCGGACGATGGTGTTCATCGCCATCAACAACGAGTGGCTCACACGCGACCCATTCCGGGAGTATGAAATCAAGAAGGAGGAAACGACACGCAGTTTCCTGACGAAAGAGGAAATCCGGCTGCTGATGGAGGGCAGGCTGAAAAACGCCAAGCAGGAGCTTTACCGCGACCTCTACCTGTTCTGCGCCTTCACGGGCCTGTCGTTCGCCGACATGCGCAACCTGACGGAAGAGAACATCCATACCTACTTCGACGAACACGAGTGGATAAACATCAACCGCCAGAAGACGGGCGTGGTGTCCAATATCCGCCTGCTCGACATCGCAAAGCGCATCATCGACAAATACCGGGGTCTGTGCGGGAACGGCAGGATTTTCCCCGTTCCCCACTACAACACGTGCCTTGCCGGAATCCGTTCCGTCGCCAAGCGTTGCGGCATCACCAAGCATATCACGTGGCATCAGAGCCGCCACACGGCAGCCACGACGGTGTTCCTCTCCAACGGCGTACCCATCGAAACGGTCAGTTCCATGCTGGGACACAAGAGCATAAAAACGACGCAGATATACGCGAAAATCACCAAAGAAAAGCTCAACCAAGACATGGAGAACCTTGCCGCAAGGTTGAACGGCATCGAGGAATTTGCAGGTTGCACCATCTAAAAAGAAAAGCCATGAAACGTGACATAATCATCATAGAGGACAAGGCGGTCAGCGTAACCGGTAACGAGATATGGATGACCTCCACAGAAATCGCCGGACTGTTCCACACGGGCGTCCCGGCAGTGAACGCCGCCATCAGAGCCGTCCGCAAGCCGGACGTGCTGAACGACTACGAGGTGTGTCGCTACATGCGGCTTGAAAACGGGCTTTCAGCCGACGTGTATTCGCTGGAAATCATCATCCCCATCGCCTTCCGGCTGAACACCTACCATGCACACGTGTTCCGCACGTGGCTGGTGGGCAAGGCACTCTCGAAGGAAAAGCGGCAGGCATACGTGATGTTCATACAGAACGGAAAAGCCGGGTATTGCTGATAACGCATATAAATAAGAAAAAGGAAACGGACAGCCCCGTGAAGGAGTTGTCCGTTTCCTTTTTTCATGCAGCCGCCTTATTCCATCGGCTTGCGGTAGTTCGCCTCCAATAGTTCACGCAACCCCGATTCGGGGTAAAGCACCTTCCCTCCCAAAAGTATAAAGGGCAGCACCCTGTTGTTGCGGTACTCCTGCAAGGTGCGGCGGCTGACACGGAGCAGTTCCGCCACCTCCCTGTCCGTCAGGTAACGCTCCCCGTCCAACGGCGGGCGGTAACTTTCCAGAAAGGCGGAGAGCCATTTCGAGCCTTTGCGCATGTTCTGCACGACGGTGGCAAGCGGCTCGTCCTCCATCGTAAACACTTCATTGTTCTCGTTCATCATAACTTCGGATTCAGTGGGTTGTGAATAATAAAAATCAAATCATTTTCCGCCGGGATAGAGCGTGCCGACAAGCGGAATGAGCCTTTTGACCTCCTCCGGCTTGTAATAGAACCTGCGGTTTATCTGCGAGTAGCCGATAAGCCGCCTGTCACGCAAAGTCTGCAACGTGCGCGGGCTGATCCTCAACTGCCCGCAGACCTCCTCGCCCGTGAGCCACCTTTCCATCCGCCCGCCGTCGCTCCTGCGCCTAAGGGTGGCTACCTTCTCCGCGAGGGCGTTGAAGGACACCACCATCATCTCGAAGGTCTTTTTCTCGATAGATACTATTTCCATAAGCAAAACATTTCAGAGTTTGCCGCAAAGGTAACGAAGCCGCCTTGAACACGTACCGTTTCCCGCTAAAAGGCAGCTTGTTGCGCCGTCTGTCCGGGTTACGGAGCCATTATCCGTAAAAATCTTACGTGAGCCACGTAGTGAGCTGTTAAAGCCCATTTGGTTTATTGCCGAATTTTGTCGCAGAAACATAGCGCAAGCCGAGCGCAGAACGTCAAGCCCGCTTGAACGGTATGCCGAGGCGCAGCCTATGTTCATGCAAATAAACCAAAAGAAAGAACTGAATATGAAAGTGATAACGATGGAAAGTTCCGCCTTCACCGCATTGACGGAACAGATAGCCGAGATAGCGGCACACGTGCGTGCCGTTTCCGGCGGTAGGAAGGAAGAAGCTCCCGACAGGTTGCTCACCACCCGCGAGGCGGCGCACCTGCTGAACGTGAGTTGCCGCACCCTCCAGCGCATGCGCAGCGAACAGCGCATCGCCTATGTCGTGCTGCGCGGCAAGTGCCGCTACCGGCAGTCGGAAATCGACCGCCTGCTCGAAGACAGCACCGTTACGGGCGAAGCCGCGACACCGGAACAGTTGAAACGCAACCACACGCTGCGCACGGGCGGCAAACCCAAAGGAAGGAGGACGTAGGACATGGAACTGCTTACCCGCAACAATTTCGAGAACTGGATGCAGAAAGTTATGGAACGGCTCGACCGTCAGGACGAGATGCTGCTCTCCATGCAGCCGTCCGGCAAAGCCCCGAACCCGATGGACGGGATCAGGCTTTTCGACAACCAAGACCTGTGCATACTGCTCCAGATCAGCAAGCGCACCCTGCAACGCTACCGCAGCATCGGCGCGCTGCCCTACAAGACGCTCGGCAAAAAGACCTATTACAGCGAGGCGGACGTGCTGACGTTCCTCTCCGAACATGTAAAGGATTTCCGCAAGGAAGACATAGCCTTCTACAAGGCTCGTATCCATAATTTCTTTCAAAAATAACCATTAAAACATTTTTCAGATGGCAAAGAAAAAAGACGAAAAGGACGTGCTGGTTGTCCGTGACGAGAAGACGGGCGAAATCAGCGTGGTAGCCGGGCTGAACGCCGACGGCTCCCCCAAGCGTATCCCCGCGAAAGCGGAGAACGCGCAGAGTTTCCTGCAATTCGACCGGCACGGCGACGTGCTGGACAACTTCTTCAGGAACTTCTTCCGGCAGTGCAGGGAACCCAGCCGCTTCGGTTTCTACCGTGTCGCGGCGGACCAAGCCGACAAACTGCTGGAGGTTATCAAGGACTTGCTGAAAGACCCCGACGGCAACAAGGAGATGCTTGCGCCCCACAAGGTGGACACCTCCGGCTACGAAAAGAAAGTACAGGAGGAGCAGTCCGCCGAAAAGCAGGAACAACCGGAACAGAAACAAGATGACGAACCTAAAAAACAGGAAGAAATGGAACAGAAAAACGAACAGAATCAGGAAAGCCCGCAACAGACGCAGGGCAACCGGGGCTACCAGCCCATCGACGAGAGCAAGATCAACTGGCAGAAGTTGGAGGAGAAATGGGGCGTGAAGCGCGACGACCTTGAAAAGTCGGGCGACCTTAACAGGATGCTCAACTACGGCAAGTCCGACTTGGTGAGGGTGTCGCCCAATTTCGGCGGAGAAGCTTTCGAGCTGGATGCCCGCCTCTCCTTCAAGAAGGACGGCGAGGGCAACGTCAGCCTTGTGCCGCACTTCATCCGCAAGGAGCAGAAGCTCGACGACTACAAGGAACACAAGTTCTCCGACGATGACCGGAAGAACCTGCGCGAAACGGGCAACCTCGGCAGGGTCGTGGACCTCGTGGACAGGGAAACGGGCGAGATCATCCCCTCGTTCGTCAGCATCGACCGCAAGACGAACGAAATCACGGATGTCCCGGCAAACAAGGTGCGCATACCGGAGCGCATCGGCAAGACGGAAATCACCAAGCAGGAGCAGGACATGCTGCGTGCCGGGCTGCCCGTGCGCGACAAACTCATCGAACGCAAGGACGGCAGGAAGTTCGTCACCACCCTGCAAGTGAACGTGGAGCAGCGCGGCGTGGAGTTCGTGCCGGGAACCGGCAGGTCGCCCCGTGCCGTCCAGACGCAGGAAACGAAGAACAACCCCGCACAGGGACAGGCGCAGGGTACGGAAAATACAGCCAACACGAACAAGGAGCAACGCCGCAACACGTGGACGAACGCCGACGGCAGCATCCGCCCCATCAGCAAATGGAGCGGCGTGGACTTCACCGAGCAGCAGAAAGCCGACTACGTGGCTGGCAAAGCCGTGAAACTGGAGAACGTGACCGACAAGCAGGGCTTCCACGCCACGATGTACATCAAGTTCAACCCGGAGAAGGGACGCCCGTACCGCTACGACACCAACCCCGACAACGCGCAGAAGGTCGCGCCTTCCAACGAGAGCCGCACGCAGGTGGCGGTGAACAGCGAGGGCAAGACCAACGAGGCTACCAAGAACCTGAAGGAGCCGTTGCGGAAGGGACAGACCGCCCCGAAGGACACCGCACAGCAACAGCAGCAGGAGAAGCCGCAGAAAAGAAACAATAAGGGCATGAAGATGTAATCCGGTGTCCGCCACTAAATCCGAAGTAACATTTGTAAAATTCAAAACGACAGAAGAATATGAAGACAATCATTGCAGAAAAGCCGTCTGTGGCACGTGAGATCGCCCGTATCGTGGGCGCGACAAAGAGAGAGGAAGGATATTTCGAGGGAGGCGGCTACGCCGTGACATGGGCGTTCGGACACCTCGTGCAGCTTGCCATGCCCGACGGCTACGGCATACGCGGCTTCGTCCGTGACAACCTGCCCGTCATCCCCGACACCTTCACGCTCGTCCCCCGTCAGGTAAAGACGGAGAAGGGCTACAAGCCCGACAGCGGCGTGGTGACGCAGATCAAGACCGTCACCCGGCTATTCAAGGAAAGTGAACAGATCATCGTGGCGACCGATGCCGGACGCGAGGGTGAGCTTATTTTCCGCTACCTCTACCATTACACCGGATGCGCCACCCCGTTCGTCCGCCTCTGGATAAGCTCGCTTACCGACAAGGCTATCCGCGAGGGACTGCGCAACCTTGAAGCGGGCGGCAAATACGACGACCTCTATCTTGCCGCCAAAGCGCGGAGCGAATCGGACTGGCTCGTGGGCATCAACGGCACGCAGGCACTCTCCATCGCCGCCGGACACGGCACTTACTCCGTCGGGCGGGTGCAGACACCTACATTGGCGATGGTGTGCGCACGCTACTGGGAGAACCGCCGCTTCACGCCCGAAGCCTTCTGGCAGCTCCATATCGCAACGGACGGCTGCGACGAAGGAACTGTGAAGTTTTCCTCTTCCGAAAAATGGAAAGAGAAAGAGCCCGCGACGGAACTGTATAATAAGGTGAAGTCGGCAGGCACAGCCACCGTCACGAAAGCCGAACGCAAGGAGAAGACGGAGGAAACACCGCTCCTGTACGACCTGACCACGCTCCAGAAGGAAGCCAACACCAAGCACGGCTTCACGGCGGAACAGACGCTTGAAATCGCGCAGAAGCTCTACGAGAAGAAGCTCATCACCTATCCGCGAACCGGAAGCCGCTACATTCCCGAAGACGTGTTCGCGGAAATCCCCAAGCTGCTTGCCTTCATCGGCAGCCTGCCCGAATGGAAGGGCAAGTTGCAGCCGAAAGCCGTGCCGACACGCCGCAGCCTGGACGGCGGCAAGGTGACAGACCACCATGCCCTGCTCGTCACGGGCGAGAAGCCGCTGTTCCTCTCCAAAGAGGACAGCACCGTCTATCACATGATAGCCGGGCGCATGCTTGAGGCTTTCTCCGAAAAATGCGTCAAGGACACTGCCACCGTCACGGCAGAGTGTGCCGGAGTGGAGTTCGTGGCAAAAGGCAGCATCATCAGGCAAGCCGGATGGCGTGCCGTCTATGGCAAGGAGAATGGAGAAGAGAACAACAGCCAAGAGGAAACCGCCGCCATTCCCTGTTGGCAGGAAGGCGACACGCTGGCACTGAAAGCCGCCTCCATCACGGAGGGAAAGACCAAACCCAAGCCGCTGCATACCGAAGCCACCCTGCTGTCCGCGATGGAAACGGCTGGCAAGGAGATAGAGGACGACGCATTGCGGCAGGCTATGAAGGATTGCGGCATCGGCACGCCCGCCACCCGTGCGTCCATCATCGAAACGCTTTTCAAGCGCGGCTATATGGAACGCTGCAAGAAGTCGCTTGTCCCCACCGAAAAAGGGCTTGCCCTTTACTCGGTCGTGAAGGCGATGCGTATTGCCGATGTCGCCATGACGGGCGAATGGGAAAAGGAATTGGCACGCATCGAGCGTGGGGAACTGCCCGCCGATGACTTCCGCAGGAAGATTGAGGCATATACACGGGAAATTACCTCCGAACTGCTGTCGTGCGACAAGCTGTTCGCCCGCAGGGATTCCGGCTGCAAGTGTCCCAAGTGCGGAGCGGGGACGATGCAGTTTTACGGCAAGGTCGTCCGCTGCGACAACGCGGAGTGCGGTCTGCCCGTGTTCCGCCTGAAAGCAAACCGCACCCTCTCTGATGATGAAATCAAAAACCTGCTCACCGACGGACACACGAAACTGCTCAAAGGATTCAAGAGCAAGCAGGGCAAGAGTTTTGATGCCGTAGTCGCCTTTGACGGGGACTATAACACGGTTTTCGTGTTCCCAGAAAGGAAAAGTAAAGCGACCTCTGCGAAAAGAAGAAAATAAATGTTTAACTTTGCCACTGGTTCAGAGTAATGAATTGTTCTTCGATACCGGATTACACTCATACTTTGGATTTAGTGGTGGCACTCGGAGGGATACCGAGTGCCTTTTTCTTCCTTTTTCCAACCGATTATCCCGTTAATTATCAATCCGCTAAATCCAAAGTAATGAACAACAAGAAGAAAAACGAGGGTCAGACCGACTTTTCCTATTACGGTCTGTACCTGCTGGACTACCTCACCACGAACAAGTTCGAACAGGCAGCCGATGAAGCCTTCATCCGAGAAAGAACCGACCGTGCCGCCGAAGCGTATGAACGGGCAAGGCTCGAAGGCTATCCTGCCGACGGGGCGCAGGAACTGGCGATGAAGGTGCTGACGGAGGGCCTTCGCTACTCCAGGCACGCCATCCTGCGCGAAGTCGTGGAGAACGAATTTGCGGGTGAAGTACCGGAAGAAAAATGTGAAGCCTTTACCCAGAAGCTGCTGCCACTTGTCGGAAACGTATTCTCCATCTATGACCTCTCGGATGACAATTTCGCCCTGTCGCCCGAATATGACCTGCTCTACACGGAGCTGACGGGAGCCGTCATCCTCTATATCGAAGAGTATGGCGTTTAACCGCAAACAGAGGCTGCGGGACAACATCGAGGCGATACGGACGGCATTCCTCCTTGACAGGGAACAGCGCACACCCACCGCACGCGAACGGCTCTTGTTAGAGCGTTATTGCGGTTTCGGGGGACTGAAGAGCATACTCAACCCTGCAAGGGAACTGACGGATGCCGTCCACTGGGCGAAGTCCGACCTCGAACTGTTTGCCCCTACCGTGGAACTGCACAGGTTGCTGCGGGAGAACACAAAAGACGAGACGGAGTACAAACGGTATATGGATGCCATGAAGCAGTCCGTGCTGACCGCCTTCTATACCCCGCCGGAGATAACCGGGACCATCGCGGACGTGCTGCATGAACACGGCATCCGTCCCGACCGGGTGCTGGAGCCGTCGGCAGGTGTCGGTGCATTCGTGGACGCCGTGCTGGAGAACAGACCGGACGCGGACATCATGGCTTTTGAGAAAGACCTGATGACGGGCAAGATACTGAAGCACCTGCATCCCGGACAGAAAGTAAGGGTACAGGGCTTCGAGAAGATAGAAAAGCCGTTCATGAACCATTTTGATTTGGCTGTCTCCAATATACCGTTTGGCGATGTGGCGGTGTTCGACCCGGATTTTTCGGGCAGCAAGGATCCTGCAAGGCTCTCGGCGGCACGGACGATACACAATTACTTTTTCCTGAAAAGCCTTGACGCGGTGCGTGAAGGCGGAATCGTGGCGTTCATCACCTCGCAGGGGGTACTGGATGCCCCGACTAACGCGCCCATACGCGAGTATATGATGAACCATGCCAATCTGGTGGGCGTAGCCCGCCTGCCGAACAACCTCTTTACGGATAACGCGGGAACGGAGGTGGGCAGCGACCTGATTATCCTGCAAAAGAACAGCGGAAAGAATGGTGAACTGTATTACAACGAAAAACTCTTCGTGCAGACCGAACAGACCCCTATCGGCACTTCCGTAAATGGGTATGTATGGAGCATCGGCTCGCTTTCACACACGGATTTGATCAGAAGTACCGACCCATACGGGAAACCAGCCTATAAACTCCTGCACCGTGGGGACATCGCACAACTGGCGGAAGACTTGCGGGAGCATCTGAAAATAGAACTGCAACAACTTGACAGGAAACTGTATGAGAAACACAGCCTGCATCCGACAAAGGAGGAAAGCACGGCTGCGGAAGTGCAACCTGCTCCGAAAACAGAAAAGGTATCACCTTCTGTAATAGCCCCCGTTTCTGTAATTGAGCCTGTCAAGGGAGTGGAGAAGCCGCAGGCACAGCCCATAGAGGAAAAGCCGGAGATTGAGCCGCGCCAACCCAACCATTCGTCAGCCGTGCAGCTTACCCTGCTCGACCTTTGGGGTATGCCCATAGAGGAACCGGCAAAAAAGAAAAAGGCAGCGAAAAAGGAAAGCAAGCCGAAGCCTATGCCGTCCACGCCTAAACCGCAGGTCAAAGTTACTCCACCCGTTGAAGCCGCCAAGCCGGTAAACGGTAATAAGGAAGAAAAGCCGGAAAATGCCGAAAAGCCAAACGACCCGGACGACATTTACGCCACTCTGGATTGGGAAACCAATCCTCCCATCAACGGCTTCTATGAGACAATGATGAGTCTGACAGCGGAACGGCGCAAGGCCCTACGGCTTGAGGCAGAACGGCACAGGCAGGAACAACTGAAAAAGATGGGTATCAAAGACACGTTGAACCCTGCTTTTGCGCCTTCTTCGGACAATATGGATAAAAAGCCGGAACAAACGGAAGAAATAAAGCAACCTGAAACACTGGCAGAAGTTGTGCCTACTTCCGAAACGGTTGCCACTTCCCTGTTCCCGGAACTTGAAACGGAAAAGCCGAAGGAGGAATTCATGGATCTTTCTCCCCGTCCGTTCAACGGCCTGCTGGAGCCACACCACCGTGACGGCTCGATGGTGCTGGATGCTTCACGCAATCTCGGTTACCTGAAAGACCTCACGCCTTACGGTGCGACCTTCCAACCGCTCGACCTCCGTGGCTATCAAAAAGAGAAAGCGATGCTGTATATATCGCTCCGTGACGCTTACGAACGTCTGTATAGCCACGAGACGGAGAACCATACGGAACACAAACCGCAGCGCGGGTATCTCAACACCTACTACGATGAGTTTGTCATGCGTTACGGTAACCTCAACGCCAGACAGAACGTGAAACTGGTGATGATGGATGCCGGAGGGCGCGACATCCTTTCGCTGGAACGTGCGGAGGACGGCAAGTTTGTCAAGGCGGACATCTTCGACCGTCCCGTTTCCTTCTCGGTGGAGAGCCGTGTCAATGCAGGCTCTCCCGAAGAAGCCTTGTCCGCATCGCTCAACAAGTTCGGCACGGTCAATCTCGGCTATATGCAGGAGATAACCGACACTACGGAAGAGGAACTGCTTGGTGCCCTCAAGGGGCGCATCTTCTACAACCCGCTCGTAACCGGTTACGAAATCAAAGACCGCTTCATCGCGGGGAACGTGATAGAGAAGGCGGAACGCATAGAGGGCTGGATGGAGGACAATCCCGAAAGTGAGCGGATGCCGGAGGTGAAACAGGCGTGGGAGGCATTGAAGGAGGCCGAACCGCAGCGCATCTCCTTTGAAGACCTCGACTTCAATTTCGGGGAACGCTGGATTCCGACGGGCGTGTACGCCGCCTACATGAGCCATCTTTTCGACACGGACGTGAAAATAGCCTACTCCGCAAGCATGGACGAGTTTTCCGTGGCGTGCGGCTACCGCACCATGAAGATCACGGACGAGTTTTTAGTAAAGGGCTATTACCGGAACTATGACGGTATGCACCTGTTGAAGCACGCCCTGCACAACACCTGCCCCGACATGATGAAAAGTATCGGCAAGGACGAGAACGGCAACGACATCAAGGTACGCGACAGCGAGGGCATACAGCTCGCCAACGCGAAGATAGACGAAATCCGTAACGGGTTCTCCGAATGGCTGGAAGAACAGTCGCCGCAGTTCAAGGAACGGCTCACGACGATGTATAACCGCAAGTTCAACTGTTTCGTGCGCCCGAAGTATGACGGCTCGCACCAGACTTTTCCCGACCTCAACCTGAAAGGGCTGGCAAGCCGGGGAATCAAGAGTGTTTACCCGTCGCAGAAGGATTGCGTCTGGATGCTGAAACAGAACGGCGGCGGGATCTGCGACCACGAGGTGGGAACCGGCAAGACGCTGATAATGTGCATAGCGGCACATGAGATGAAGCGTCTGAACTTGGCGCACAAGCCGATGATTATCGGGCTGAAAGCGAATGTGGCGGAGATTGCCGCCACCTATCAGGCGGCATATCCCAATGCGAGGATTCTCTACGCTTCTGAAAAGGATTTCTCGACCGCCAACCGCGTGCGTTTTTTCAACAACATCAAAAATAACGATTACGATTGCGTCATCATGTCGCACGACCAGTTCGGCAAGATACCGCAGTCACCGGAGTTGCAGCAGCGCATCCTGCAGGCGGAACTTGACACGGTGGAGGAAAACCTCGAAGTCTTGCGGCAGCAGGGCAAAAACGTGTCGCGGGCGATGCTGAAAGGGCTGGAGAAGCGCAAGCACAACCTTGTGGCGAAGCTGGAGAAGGTGGAACACGCTATCAAGTCCCGCACGGATGATGTGGTGGACTTCAAGCAGATGGGCATCGACCACATCTTCATTGACGAGAGTCACCAGTTCAAGAACTTGACTTTCAACACCCGTCATGACCGTGTGGCGGGATTGGGAAACTCGGAAGGAAGCCAGAAGGCCCTGAATATGCTCTTTGCCATCCGTACCATACAGGAACGCACGGGCAAGGACTTGGGGGCTACGTTCCTTTCGGGCACGACCATTTCCAACAGTCTGACGGAACTGTACCTGCTCTTCAAATACCTGCGCCCCAACGAACTGGAACGGCAGGACATCCGCTGTTTCGATGCTTGGGCTGCCATCTTCGCCAAAAAGACGACCGATTTTGAGTTCAACGTAACGAACAATATCGTTCAGAAGGAGCGTTTTCGCTATTTCATCAAGGTGCCGGAGCTTGCCGCCTTCTACAACGAGATTACCGACTACCGCACGGCGGAGGATGTAGGTGTGGACAGACCAAACAAGAATGAGATACTGCACCACATACCGCCCACACCGGAGCAGGAGGACTTCATACAGAAGCTGATGCAGTTTGCCAAAACCGGCGATGCCACTCTGCTTGGCAGGTTACCCCTGTCGGAAACGGAGGAAAAGGCGAAGATGCTCATCGCCACCGACTACGCGAGAAAGATGGCTCTTGATATGCGCATGATAGACCCGAACTACGAGGACCATCCCGACAACAAGGCAAGCCATTGTGCCAAGATGATTGCAGAGTATTACCACAAGTACGAGGCGCACAAGGGTACGCAGTTCGTGTTCTCCGACTTGGGGACATATCAGCCGGGGGAAGGATGGAACGTGTACAGCGAGATAAAACGCAAGTTGGTGGAGGATTACGGCATACCGGCAAGTGAGGTGCGCTTCATTCAGGAGTGTAAGGCGGATAAGGCTCGTAAGGCGGTGATAGATGCCATGAACGCCGGGACGGTGCGCGTGCTGTTCGGCTCCACAAGTATGCTCGGAACGGGCGTGAATGCGCAGAAAAGATGTGTCGCCATCCATCACCTTGATACACCGTGGCGACCGTCCGACCTGCAACAGCGTGACGGACGGGGTGTTAGAGCCGGGAACGAGATTGCCAAGCATTTTGCCGAGAACAACGTGGATGTCATCATCTACGCGGTGGAAAAGTCGCTGGACAGCTACAAGTTCAATCTGCTGCACTGCAAGCAGACGTTCATATCGCAGCTCAAAAGTGGAGCGATGGGCGCACGTATCATCGACGAGGGAGCAATGGACGAAAAATCGGGTATGAACTTCTCGGAGTATATGGCGTTGCTCTCCGGCAATACCGACCTTTTGGATAAGGCGAAATTAGAGAAGCGTATCGCCTCGCTCGAAGGGGAACGCAAGTCGTTCAACAAGGGCAAGCGCGATTCGGAGTTCAAGCTGGAAGCCAAGACGGGGGAACTGCGCAACAACACGGCTGTCATCGAAGCCATGACGGAGGACTGGAACCGTTTTCTTTCCGTTGTGCAGACTGATAAGGAAGGCAGCCGCCTTAATCTTGTCAAGGTGGACGGCGTGGATTCAACGGATGAGAAGGTCATCGGTAAGCGTTTGCAGGAAATCGCCAAGAACGCCACGACTGGTGGACTGTACAAGGCTGTCGGGGAACTTTACGGCTTTCCGATAAAGGTGGTCAGCGAGAGGACACTCAAAGAAGGTCTGGAGTTCACTGACAACCGCTTCGTGGTGGAGGGTAACTACAAGTACACCTACAACAACGGGCATCTGGCGATGGCAGACCCGATTGCTGCCGCACGAAACTTTCTGAACGCATTGGAGAGGATTCCGACCATCATCGACCAGTACAAGTCTAAGAACGAAGTGCTGGAAAAGGAGATTCCGCAGTTGCAGGAGATAGCGGGCAAGGTGTGGAAGAAGGAGGACGAGCTGAAACAGCTGAAGTCCGAACTCGCCGCACTGGACCGCAAGATACAGCTTGAGCTGGCTCCGGCTCAGGAAAACACAGAAGAGAACCGGCAAGGCAACGAGAAAAAACAGACGGAACAACAGCCGGAAAGCCCGCACGTGGACTTTGTACGCAGTCATTTAATTATAGGGAGACCCGGTTTATCGGAATCCAAAGGTGTAAAACTTTAATATCGAAGTCTTGACAGAAAAAGCCAGTGGTTGAATTTTTCACCACTGGCTTTAATTCTAATAATTTTTCAATCTAATATGACCGAATCTATAACGTTAAATCATAGATTATGTGTCTATTTGTGAAGAAAAAGACGTAACTTTGTATCAAAATCAAATAAGCATAACAATGGAGCCATCTATATACAGTTTTTCACTTTATACCGCACTGCCGTTGATGTTATTCTTCGGCTTTTATTTTTTGTTTGCAAAGACTCCTGAAAAGAAAATTTTCAAGAATTATCTCCGCTCCCGACAGATTATGGGTATAGCTATGCTGCTGCTTTCGGCAAATTATTCGGTACATTTCTTCTTTGGTATCCGATTCAAAAATGCGGATTCTGCCATATTGATGAACATGTCCACATACTTCCTGTGCTATTCTCTGTTCAGTTCGGCATTGATAATGTTGCTTGATCGTTTTTACATTACCAAACGGCGTGTGTGGACACATATCATTTTATGGATTATATTTTCAACTCTTTCCGGAGTTGTGTTGTTCCTGTTGCCAAGCGGAATCATGCAAAAATTCTCTTTATTTGCTTTAGCTGTATGGTTAGTCGTTTTTGGAGTCGTTTTAGCTCGCAGAGTCATAATTGCATACCGTAGAGCCATTCGGATTTTCAATGAAACTCAGGCGGATGATATAGGTACATATATCGAATGGCTTTCCATATTCACTTATTGGGCTGTTATCTTCGGTGTCGGATGCGGATTGCTGACATTTCTGCCAGACAAATATGTTTTTATCTGGATTTTGTCGTCAATACCGTTCTACAGCTATCTTTTCTACAGCTATCAGAACTACCTGCTGTTCTATGAACAGGTGGAAAATGCTTTTGAGCAAGATATACAGTCTGAAGAAGAACTTCTGACAGATACAGAAACAGAACCTAAAATAGTTTCTGAGAAAGAAGTTCCAGTGTCCTATACAGAAATTATAGAGAAAGTGGCCAACTGGATAAAGACAGACGGCTATGTCCAGCAGGGACTTACCATAAAAGAACTGTCCGAAATACTTCATACGAACCGTACCTATCTTTCCGCTTATATCAAGACTACGTATAAAATGACATTCCGCGAATGGATAACCAGTCTCCGGTTGGAGTATGCGAAAAACATGCTGAAGGAGCATCCGGAGATCAATATACAGAAGCTGGCTGAGTCTTCCGGTTTTCTTTCCCGCAGTAACTTTATCAAATTATTTACCGAGAAGGAAGGATGTACGCCTGCCAAGTGGAAAAAAGCAAATCTGAAGTGATTTGCGTGGTAAAAATCCGATGAAAAAGCTCTCAGAAACCCATTTTCCAAAAGTGCTCATACTACAAAAAGTGCTAATTCGACAGCCACAAAAGTGCTAATTCGACAACTCAAAAAGTGCCGATTTGACAAAATAAGTGCTCAGACGACAATGCGAAAAGTGCTCAAACGACAATTTTTATAAAACGCTGTGTTTTAGCAAAAAAAGTTTTTGTAATATTTTGGGCGCTGAATGGCATTTATTACCTTTGGAGATGACAAAGATAATGAATTCAAGTTTATATGAGCAGAAAAATCACTTTTCTTACCTTGTTTCTGTGGCTGATGACGGTAACTTTTCCTGTCATTGCGCAGCAGAAAGCAGACACGACCTACACCTTCCGGTTCGTTCCGCAGAAGGACATGTTCTACGTGCCTTGGAATGGCAATGACACGGAACTTGCCCGTCTGTTGGAATGTATCGAAAACAACAAAACCACAATTCTTGACGGCAAGCTGCCGCTATTGGTTGACGGCTACTGTAATTCACTGGGCAGTGAAGCCGAGAACCTTGCCACGGCGAAGATCCGTGCCAACCGTGTGAAATCCGAACTGATTATCCGTGCGGAAATAAAAGAGGAGAATTTCATTACCCGCAACCATGCGACTGAGGGTGATTTTGTCACCGTGCGCCTGACGGTACCGGTAAAGGGAACTGCCGCGACGGATGCGGAAGCACGACGCAAGGCGGAAACCGAACGACTGGAAGCCGAGAAGCGTGCCGAACAGGAACGGCTTGCCGAAGAGCAGCGCAAGGCGGAAGAAGCCCGACTTGCCGCTGAAAAGGCAGAAGCCGAGAAAGCCGCTCAACAAAATAAACTTGTCGACACGCCGTCGGAAACTAAAATCACAAATGATTATCATTTTTCCCTGCGTGCCAACCTGCTGCGCTGGGCTACCCTGACACCAGATCTTGGCGTGGAATGGCGCATCTGCCCATCGTGGGGCATTGCCGTAAACGGCTCGTGGACTTCATGGACGTGGAGCGACAAGGACCGCCGCTATGCACTCTGGGAAGTGGCTCCGGAAGTGCGTTACTATATGGGTGAGAAGAAAGCCTGGTATCTGGGCGCGATGTTCAAGGCCGGACAGTTCAACTACAAGTTCTCCGAAGCAGGCAAGCAGGGCGACCTGATGGGTGGCGGCATCACCGCCGGCTATCAGCTGCGGCTGAACAAGGCACTGGCTCTTGATTTCAACCTCGGTCTGGGCTACCTGAATGCCGATTTCGAAAAATATGAAGTCATCGACGGTGTACGTGTACGCCGCGGCAACGAAACAAAGGACTGGTGGGGCCCCATCAATGCCGGTGTGACATTGGTATGGAAGTTATTCTAACACGGAGGAATAGAATATGAAAGCAAGACAATATATAAATATGATGGGAATGGCAGCCGCCGTGCTGCTCTCTTCCTGCGTGAAGGACACGCTCTATGACACGCCACACCCCGACAGCGGGAAGATTGCGGTGACAGCCGACTGGTCGGCCCGCGGTGAGGGTATCGACATACCTGCCACGTGGACGGTCACCATGGGTGACTATACGGGTACGGAGACTTCCGCCACCCATGCCCCCGACCATCTGTTTGCTCCGGGCAGCTACACCCTTGCGGTGTGGAACCCGGCTGAAGGAATCACGGTGAACGGCACCACAGCCACCATTGCCGCAGCCACGGGAACCCGGGCAGGCACGGATACCTTTGTGAACAATGCCCCGGGATGGTTCTTCACCTATACGGAACAGGTGACCATCGAGAAAGACAAGAACTATCCGCTGACCGCTACAATGAAGCAGCAGGTGCGCGAGCTGACGCTTGTCGTCGAACCGACGGGTGATGCCGCTGGACGCATCACGGAGATTGTTGCCCATCTGACGGGTGCAGCCCGAACACTCAATTTCGCTACTGATACCTACGGAGCCGCTTCGAACGTCGTGCTGCCCTTCACCAAGATAACCGAAGGTGACGATGCTGGCAAGTGGAAAGCCACGGTGCGGCTACTGGGTGTGACAGGCACGGAACAACTGCTGACAGGTGAAATCCGCTATGCTGACGGCAACCCGACCCCCACCACGCTGAAAAGCGACCTCACGGAAGCCCTCAAGGAGTTCAACACCAGAAAGGGCAAATCGCTGACCCTCGGCGGAACGCTGGTTGAGACTCCCGAAGGCATGGAAGTGGACGGAGCCGAAATCAACGGCTGGGAAGAAGTGAAAGGTGATGATGTAAATGCCGATTTGTAACTAATAAAATGACAGATATAATGAAGACAAGATTTTTTGCACTTGCGATGCTCGCCCTCGCACTGGCAGCCTGCAACAACGACAACGAGAACCTGAACGGTGCCCCCGTGGCCGCCCAGTTTACCGCCGACATCGCCCCCGCCACCCGCGCCAGCGGAACTACCTGGACTGGCGGCGACCGTATCGGCATCACCGACATCGGCAACGATTCCCAGTACGGCAACGTGCCTTTCATCCTGAAGAACGGGAAATTTGAGGCAGAAGGAAAGGTCATCTATATCGAAGATACAAAGGCCCATACTTTCCGCGCCTACTATCCGTACAACGCGGCGGGAGGTATCCTCGCAGCCACGACCGATGCCACGGCGCAGCAGAATCAGTCTGCCATTGACTTCCTCTTTGCCACAGGAGCCACGGGAGACAAAAAAAGCCCGGTAGTGAGCTTCACCGACAAAACCGGCAAAGGCGGTGAAGACAACTCCTTCCACCACCGCATGAGCCGGATAACCCTTACCTTCGAGGCGGGCGACGGCGTGGATTTCAGCGTGGTCAAGCCTGAACGTTACACGCTGGGCGGATTGTTACTCACCGGTACGTTCAACACGGCCGACGGTATTGCCACCGCAGACAACGGGGCACAGACCGGAGAACTGGCCATGAATTTGGCAGACGGCGTTCTCACGTCATCAATCATCCTCTTCCCGCAGACAGTTGCATCACTGCCGTTGGTTGTGAATTACAAAGGTCAGGAATATCATGCCACACTTACCGTGCCCGACGGCGCACTGCTGGCGGGTAGAAACCATACCTATACCGTCAAGGTACGCAACAAAGTCCTTGAAGTCAGCGAAGCCACCATTGCAAAGTGGAACGATATAGACGGTGGAGATGTGGGTGCTGACATGTAAGATGTTAATAATTAATCGATTAGAATAAAGACTTATGAGACATAGATTATTTATCCCCGCAGCCACCGCACTGCTGTTCGCCCTCGCCGCCTGCACGCAGGACGAACTGGCTGGCGATAACCGTCTGCCCGAAGGTGAATACCCTGTATTCATCCGTGCCACCGGATTGTCCGTAGAAGCAACGCCGCTGGCAGCCCCTTCCACCCGTGCCTCTGTGGACGGCGACTGGCAGGGCGTCACTTCCGTGGCACTCAAGATGGGCGATGCGGTAAAGGAATACACCGTAACGGCTTCTACCGATTTCAAGAGTGCCACGCTTTCACGCGAGAACGACCCGTACTACTGGACCAGCCGCGACCCGATTACCATATCGGCATGGTGGCCCTTCAACAATGCCGACATCACACAGATGCCTGCCGTGAAGGTGGCAGAAGACCAAAGCAAATTGGCTGACTTCCAGAACAGCGACTTCATCTCTGCTGAGAACCGGAAGGTGGAATTTAACAACCCGACTCTTGAATTTACCCACCGCACGGCACGCGTGACAATCGAACTGAAGCCCGGCACGGGATTCACGAGCGTCGCCGATGCCACGGTGAGCCTCGTGAGCCTGTCCGCCGATAACGGCAACCCGACTGCCATCAAGACCTACAACGCAAGCGGCAACACCTACGAGGCTCTGACCGCCCCGCAGACCGTTGCGGCAGGCAAGCCGTTCATCCGGGTGGAACTCGGCGGCGGCACCTTCTACTTCCGTCCGCAGAACAACGTCGTATTAGAGGCTGGCAGCCGCTATAAATATACCGTTAAAGTGAACACCACCGGCCTGACGTTAGAAGGTTGCACCATCGGCAGCTGGGCTGACGGCGGCGGCGAGAGCGGCACAGCCGAGGATTTGGGCTACATCTACGACAGCAACACCAAGACCTACACGGTCTATAACGCCGACGGCCTGATGAATGTAGCCGAATTAGTGAACGGAGGTAAGACCGACATAAACATTACCCTCGACAAAAACATTGACCTCACAGGCAAAGGCTGGACGCCGATAGGCACAGACTACGACAACTCATACACCGGCACCTTCGACGGCGGCGGCCATACCATCACGGGGCTGACCGTTACGACAAATGACGAATATGCGGGTCTGTTCGGCTATCTCAGTAATTTCGGTAATGCCGCCGGTACGGTGAAGAATGTGGTGATGGAGGGCATACAGATAACATGCAATCACAGGTCGGGTTATGCCGGCGGCGTGGTAGGATATAGCTGGGGCACCATTGAAAACTGCTCGGTGTCGGGCAGCGTCAGCGGCACGGTGTATGTCGGCGGTGTGGTGGGTGCTCAAATAGGCGGTTCCATCACCGGATGCAGTTCCTCTGCCACAGTGAAGGGAACGGTCGATGTCGGCGGCGTGGCAGGTCAGACGAATTCGAGTGCCACCCTGACCGCTTGCTATGCCACGGGCAACGTGACCATAGAAATAAACCCCGCAAAGAATATCGCTGGCGGCAGTCTGGTGGGAATGAACGCAGGAAGCAGCCTCCTTGCCTGCTATGCCACGGGCAACGTAACCAGTACGGGTAGTAGCACTGGCAAAGTACATATCGGCGGCTTTTTGGGAAATAACTACACCACCGTGACCGCCTGCTATTGGAAGAACAATCATGAACAAGGTATCGGCTACAATAGGGAAAGCACCGGAGCCACGAAGGTGGACGGCTCTGTCGTTACCTGGCAGAAAGCCGTCGATGCCATGAACACCGCCTTGCAGAACGCAGGCTCAAAGTGGCGTTACGAACTTAAAGGAGCATTGCCTACCTTGAGGAAGCAGTAAACCGTCGGGCGGAAAAAGTTCTGCCCGCAACGGAAAGAACCAGAGTAATAAAACAACAGATATTATGAGGATAAGATTTTTTGCACTTGCAGCGCTCGCCCTCTCACTCGCCGCCTGCACGCAGGACGAAGCGGGCTTTCTGCCGGAAGGGGCGGAAGGCACACCCATCGTCTTCACCGCCACGGGGCTGAATCCCGCCGCGAAAGCCATCGCCGGCACCCGTGCCCCCGCGGATGGCAATTGGGAGGGTGTGCAGAGCGTGGCAGTGCTGATGGACGGCATGGTGAAGACGTACAACGTGACGCCCTCCACCGCCGACCCCACCAGCGCCACGCTGACCTCCACCGACCCGTACTACTGGACCAACCACAACGACATCACCGTCACAGCGTGGTGGCCCTACACCGCTGGCGAGACAACCCCACCTGCGGTAAAGGTAAAAGCCAACCAAAGTGCCCAGAAAGACTTTGAGACCAGCGACCTCATCGTAGCCGACGGACAGAAGGTGATCTACGGTAGCCCCACGCTCCGCTTCACCCACCGCACGGCGCGAGTGACCGTCGTTCTGACGGACTACACCGAGGGGCTGGCATCCGTGCAGTTGACGGGTCTCTCCACCGAAGGCGACAACCCGGATATAATCGTCCCGTATGACAAGGGCAGCAACACCTACACCGCCATCGTCGCCCCGCAAAGTGTGGCAGCTGGCACAGCCTTCATTACCAGCACCTTCACTAACGGCAAGACCTTCGTTTATAAGATGAAGAATGCTACCGACTGGCAGGCGGGCGGTGAATATACCTACACCGTCTCCCTCGCTGCGGCAAAAGGCTATATCATAGAGGACGACGGCAGCTACACCGTGACCTCCGCCGATGGTCTGATGAATATAGCCGAATTAGTGAACGGAGGTAAGACCGACATTAACATTACCCTCGACACAAACATTGACCTCACAGGCAAAGACTGGACACCGATAGGCACAGACTACGACAACTCATACAAAGGCACCTTCGACGGTGGCGGCCATACCATTACGGGGCTGACCTTTACGACAAATGACGAATTTGCGGGTCTGTTCGGCTGGCTCAATAGAACTGGTACGGTGAAGAACGTGGTGATGGAGGGCGTACAGATAACAAGCAATCAAATATATGGCGGCAGTATTGGCGGCGTGGTAGGATATAGCTGGGGCACCATTGAAAACTGCTCGGTGTCGGGCAGCGTCAGCGGCACGGTGTATGTCGGCGGTGTGGTGGGTGCTCAAATAGGCGGTTCCATCACCGGATGCAGTTCCTCTGCCACAGTGAAGGGAACGGTCGATGTCGGCGGCGTGGCAGGTCAGACGAATTCGAGTGCCACCCTGACCGCTTGCTATGCCACGGGCAACGTGACCATAGAAATAAACCCCGCAAAGAATATCGCTGGCGGCAGTCTGGTGGGAATGAACGCAGGAAGCAGCCTCCTTGCCTGCTATGCCACGGGCAACGTAACCAGTACGGGTAGTAGCACTGGCAAAGTACATATCGGCGGCTTTTTGGGAAATAACTACACCACCGTGACCGCCTGCTATTGGAAGAACAATCATGAACAAGGTATCGGCTACAATAGGGAAAGCACCGGAGCCACGAAGGTGGACGGCTCTGTCGTTACCTGGCAGAAAGCCGTCGATGCCATGAACACCGCCTTGCAGAACGCAGGCTCAAAGTGGCGTTACGAACTTAAAGGAGCATTGCCTACCTTGAGGAAGCAGTAAACCGTTGCGGGCGGAAAAGTTCCGCCCGCAACGAACATTAACCGAAGTATAACCCCAATAAAAAAAGGAGGACGTGCTGGAACACACGGAGAATCCACCATATAGGTTTTGGCATCAAGGCATTGTTAATAATAATATAGACTCCAGTGTAAATATGGAAGCTGTAAGCCGGACATTGTCAAGATTGGTGCTCATTAAAGACAACAAATCAAGTAATTAAATAAAAAACATGGGACTTTTTCACAGAGGCAAGAAAAATAATGACGATGAGCCGGACAGTGTTCAAACCAATTCATTCTCTGATATTATGAATGGTTTGCAGTACGCCGTAAACTGTGCACAAGATACATTACAGAATCATCAGATACAAAATCTGACCAGACTTTTTGAAGGAACAAATGCAAATAACGCAAATACGTTCCAATCGAAAAAAATCATGGTTGGAGACAAGACTATTGATATTCCACTTATAGCCTTGATATCCCATCATTATCTTGCAATGGATAATGTGCAGATAAAGTTCAAGGCGAAGGTCGGAAGCGTGGAATCACAGATCCCGGAAAACAACTTGCTGTTATCCAGTCCGCACAGAGCCAATCTCCAGATGCAGATGAGCAACATAAAACCGGATGCGGATGATGTCATGGAGGTTTGCGTCAATTTTAAGGTTCAGGAGACTCCGGAGAGCATTTCCCGAATTATTGACGATTTTGTAAAAAATATCTAACAATTTTAAAATTCAAATGTTATGGCAGAAGAAATAAAGAACCAAGGGCAACAAGAAAATGCGGAAAACTTGAATGAAAATGTAAGCGGACAGGCGAAAGAAATTATCTCCGCTGCATTGGAAGAGACTCAAAACAGAGAAACTTCTCCAGTTCTTAAAGCAGATTCAAACGTGACTGACAAATTCAAGGGGCTTCCCATGCGGGAACTTATTGCAGCTCCACTTATTGCAGCAGCCGAAGCACAACAGGAATTGGCAGCGACAGCATGGAATTTCTACCAGCAAATTGCATTTGATGGTAAAAGCGGCAATAAAGCGCGTATATTGGAATTCGATGTCGAAAGACCGATACAGCAGGATGGAAAAATGACAACAATGTCACAAAGTGTCAAGGCTCCGTTTATAGGATTGGTGCCTATTCCTTCCCTGCTCATAGATCGCGTGGATGTCGATTTCCAGATGGAGGTTACCGATACATCAAACGTAAAAAGCACTACCAACGCAGAAGTAGAGGCAAAAGCTTCTGCAAAACATTGGTTTATAAATGCGGAAATCAGCGGCAAAGTCACGACCGCCCGCGAGAACACCCGCATGACCAACCAAACGGCAAAATACCAGATACATGTGACAGCCAGTCAGCAGCCGCAGACCGAAGGTCTGTCTAAACTGATGGATATAATGGCATCATGTATCGAGCCTATAACAAACGAAAGTAACAGTAAGTAAATATATGAATTTGATTCAAGCATTAAGATTACCAAACAGTCGAGCAGTAATGACAAATATTGCACGGTTTCATTATCAAAATATTTATAATGTAGGTTTGACCCCTCCGATTTTCACGCAAAGTAATTTGACATTTCAAATAAAAGGATATACCCGTAACTATCGTTTTCTTAGATTAGACTACGCCTGTGTCATATATATTGCGGATAGAATAGCAGTCGTTGCTTCAAATGGCATAGATACTTTAAGTTCAGGTTTTTCGGGGTGTTATATGGCCAGTTTTAGGCACAATGGCATTAGGTATGTTGCTCATATTCCAACGCCTAACAATAGTATTAAAATATCATGGAATCGGGCGGTTAAAAATCGAATAATAGATAATGTTGTTCTTTTTAAACCTACTGAAGGATTGGCGAGAATCCCAGGAACCATTGGTATTTGGGGAATTATAACATTTAACGATAGATGTTATCGGCTTGATGTAAATGAAAACGCTCCTCCAAGTCAAGCCATACGTGGCCAAAGAATTTTTAACTCAATCCCGAGAAATCCCATACTAACAGAAATTCCACCTATCGCCGGTGGTCAGATGCCTTAATAATTATAACAATTGTAAATAAGGGAAGAATGGTTGTTTCATTGAGGAGTAGAATTCTATTCGGATATATAATTCTGGTGGCGGTCATAGGCAGCATGGCCGCCATTCTCATCCATGAACCTGCGAAGTTCCACGACCTATATGCGTATTTTAAATAACGGTATTTACACAAACAGCAAATGAGCGAACAATTCGTTACCACTACCAAGCATTTCCGCAAGATGCTTGCCGCAGGCTATCTGTTGATAGTCCTGCTGGTGGGCGGCATCATCTGCACGTGGCTCGGAGAATGGCGCGACTTGGAGTTGCTGGAACGGGAGAACCGTGAAATCAACCGCTTCCGCAAGGAAACACACGATGCGTATGTGGGTGTGGTGGAGTTGTCTCTTTTGGGCGAGTCGGTGCTGGAATGGGACGATAAGGATGTGGCGGCATACCGGCGGCAACGGATGACGGTGGATAGTATGCTTTGCCGCTTCAAGAGCCATTACGAATCGGTGCGCATAGACAGCGTGCGCCACTTGCTGGAGGACAAGGAAAAGCGGCTGTGCGCCATCATGGAGGCTCTGGAACAACAGGCGGATATCAACCGCCGGATAGCCAAGCAGGTGCCGGTGATAGTGCAAACGAGCAGGCAGGAAGAGCCGAAGAAACAGAGGAGGAAAGGTTTTCTCGGGTTGTTCGGCAAGAAACAGGAAGCACCTCCGACGACGACCACCACGATGCTCTACACACTGAACCGTGATATGATAGCGCAACAACGTGCCCAAAGCCATCGTCTGTCGGAATATGCCGACAGCCTTGCCAGCCGCAATGCGGAACTGAACCGCCAACTGCAAACCCTTATCCAGCAGATGGACCACAAGGTGCAGGCTGACTTGCAGGAACGTGAGGCGGAAATATCCGCTATGCGTGAAAAGTCGTTCTTGCAGGTAGGTATCATAACGGGTGTCATGCTGCTGTTGCTCATTATTTCATACATCATCATTCACCGCTATGCCACCCGCATCAAGCAGTACAAACGTAAGACAACAGATTTAATCGGGCAACTGCAAAAGTCCGTAAAACAAAACGAATCGTTGATAGCCTCACGCAAGAAAGCGATGCACACCATCACCCACGAGCTACGCACACCACTGACTGCCATACATGGATATGCGGAACTGATGCAGGACAACGAAGAAGAAAAGATAAGCGGTTATGCGGACAATATCCTGCAAGCCTCCAAGAGAATGACCGACATGCTCAACTCCCTGCTTGACTTCTTCCGCTTGGACAGCGGCAAGGAACAGGCGAATGTCCGTCCGTTTCGTTTGGAAAACATCGCGGAGCTGTTGCAAACGGAGTTTACGCAACAAGCAGAAGCAAAAGATCTTAAACTTACCATCGAGTGCCCGGAGGGTATTATCCTGAATGGCGACAAGGAGCGCATCATACAGATATGCGACAACCTGCTGGGCAATGCCGTCAAGTTCACGAATGCCGGAAGCGTTTCACTTGTCATAAGCTATGACGGCAATAGGCTGACCCTTGTAGTAGAGGACACCGGAACCGGCATGAGTGCGGAAGAACAACAGCGAGTGTTCGGAGCGTTCGAGCGGCTTTCCAACGCCGCCACGCAAGACGGTTTCGGATTGGGGTTAAGCATTGTGAAACAGATAGTCGGGATGCTTGGCGGCACTATACGCTTGGAAAGCGAAAAAGGAGAAGGCAGTCGTTTTACTGTGGAGTTGCCAATGAACACTGCCGATATTGGTATTGAAGAACAGACAGCCGCAGAAAGTCTGGCTCATATAGAAAGACCTTATTCTGTCATCGTATTGGACGACAATCCGATGGTATTATCCATGACAAAGGAAATGTATGCTGGTATAGGTGTGCATTGCGACACGTTCACCACTATTGGCGATGCAATGGAAGCCATGCGGCAGCACACATACGACCTCATGATAACCGATATGAAGATGCCGGAGATTAACGGCTATGAGGTGTTGGAGTTGTTACGCTCGTCAAGTGTCAGCAACTCGAAAGAGATTCCCATTGTCGTGGCGACCGCCTCCGGCAGTTGCAGCGAAGAGGAGCTGTTGGAAAATGGATTTACCGCCTGCCTGTTCAAGCCATTTTCCATTTCCGAACTGGTTGCTGTATCAGACAAATGCCTTTTGACAAGTACGGACAAGGATGAACTTCCCGACTTGTCCTCTCTGCTTGCATATGGTGACAAACGGGCGATGCTCGACCGTTTGATAACCGAAACAGAAAAGGATATGCAGGCTGTCCGGGAAATCATGGAGAGGAATGACCGCAAGGCGTTGGACGAATGGATACACCGTCAGCGAAGTTCATGGGCTGTTATCCGTGCTGACAAACCCTTGTGGAACCTGTATGAACTGCTGCATCAAGAATCTGAATGTTCCGAAATGGAATTGCGGAAATGCGTGGATGCCATGCTTCGTATGGGAACAGTTATCATAGAACTTGCGCAAAAGGAAAGGAGGTTGTCGGATGAAAGTATTTGTGATTGAGGACAACCCCGTCTATAACGATTATGTCTGCAACCTGCTGAAGAAAGACAGCTTCGATACTATGTCGGCATATAATCTTGCCACTGCCAAGAAACTATTGGCAAAGTCAGAGGTGGATGATATTGTCGTTGCCGACCTACGCCTCCCCGACGGTGAAAGCATAGAGTTGTTACGGTGGATGCGTGCCAACGACAAACAGCAGGTGTTTATCGTTATGACCAATTACGGGGAGGTGCATACGGCAGTGGAAAGTATGAAGCTCGGCTCAAAGGATTACATACAGAAACAGTTGTTGGAGGATAAACTGATACCGCTTATCCGCACCCTGCAAAAAGAACATGAAAAGCGACTACAATGGAACATTCCGATATTCGTCCGGCAGGGCGAAGCCTATCAGAAAATCAAGAAACGTGTGCGCCTTGTAGCCACCACCCGGATGAGCGTGCTGATACTGGGCGAGAACGGTACGGGCAAGGAACATATCGCACAACATATACACCAACAAAGCAAACTTGCCGATAAACCTTTTGTGGCAGTAGACTGCGGAGCCTTGTCCCCGTCATTGATACAATCCGCCTTCTTCGGACACGTCAAGGGCGCGTTTACGGGTGCCGAAGCAAACAAGACGGGGTATTTTCTGGAAGCGGATGGCGGCACGCTGTTCCTTGACGAAGTGGGCAACCTAACAATGGAGATGCAACAGATGCTGCTCCGCGCCATACAGGAACGCCGTTACCGTCCCGTCGGTGCAAAGGAGGACAAAACAGCCAACGTGAGGATAGTGGCTGCAACCAACGAGGATTTGCAGAAAGCCGTAACGGAAAAGCGGTTCCGGCAGGATTTGCTCTATCGCTTGCAGGAGTATGTGATAACCATGCCGCCCTTGCGCGACTGCCCGGAAGACATCATGCCATTGGCCGAGTTCTTCCGTGAAATGGCAAACCGTGAGTTGGAACGTGAAGTAAAAGGTTTTGCCGCATCTGCCCGTAATGCCCTGCTCGCCCATGCGTGGCCGGGCAACGTGCGCGAGTTGAAACAGAAGATACAGACGGCAGTCCTGCAATCAGAAGGCGATATGATAACCGAAGCCGATTTGGAACTTGACAATGAACCGTCCGCTACTTCCGCTTGTTTTACATTGAAGAGCGGGGATGAAGAAAGAGGACGTATCCTGCGTGCTTTGAAACAAGCAGCCGGTAACAAGAAAATGGCTGCAAAGATACTGGGTATCGGCAGGACAACGCTGTATAATAAATTGGTAGAGTATGGATTGAATGAAGAAAACTGACCGGAGTATGGCTGTAAATGGCAATAATTAATTAACTTTGCAATTGTATTTCAGAAAATAGCAGGCGATTGGGTAACTTTTCGCCGATGATATAGACATAAGACCGCAAGGCGTTTCGAGCGAAAATCTGGTAAATTTAGTTATATCTCAAAATTTCACATCATAATATCTTGTAAATTAATAGTTTATATTGTGATGTGTTTTTATCAAGAAACAAATTAGGAACAGAAACACGAATTATCTTATTTTCTTGTTTTTTTGTTTGCACTACCTTTCTTTCTCTTCACTTGTTCGTACTTTGAGTATTTTTCCAAGT